>CEVQ01031105.1_pt1 | contig 12733 bp, 9 predicted proteins | sample 356551 | NCBI WGS metagenome assembly CEVQ01 (sample SAMEA2623756, study PRJEB7988) | marine metagenome | biome: marine biome (ENVO:00000447); feature: mesopelagic zone (ENVO:00000213); material: "saline water (ENVO:00002010), including plankton (ENVO:xxxxxxxx)" | depth 250 m | reverse complement strand
CCTACCAAACCACTACTATTTGCCAATCCGTCTGGAAACATTGAAGATGACGAATTGAGCAATAATCTTGGAGTTCCTACTCCATTGCAAGCTACTACTACAAGCTTGGCATTTTGTTGTTGCAGATTACCGTTCTCATCATAATATAGCGCTCCTTTAACGAGCCCGTCTTTGCCTACAATTAATTCACGTACTCTGGCATTTGTAACAATTTTGGCACCTAAGCTTATGGCTTTAGGCCAGTACGTAATGTCAGTACTGGCTTTCGCCCCCAAGTAACACCCAGTGTTACAAGGACCGCAGTAATTGCAAGCAGCTCTCCCGTCATATTTGGAATTATTTATTGCAGCATCAGAAGGCCACCAGTGCCAGCCAAGCTTGTTAAAACCGTCTACTAGTTTCTCTCCGCCCTTTCCCAATGGGAACGGAGGCATTTGCCTTGGTGATTTGAGTGGATAAGCAGGATCACCGTCTAATCCCGAAACACCCATAATCTCATCATTCTTATCAAAATATGGTTCCAGTTGACGGTACGATATAGGCCAGTCATCAGCCACTCCATCTAATGATTTAACTTTGAAGTCGGATGGATGGAATCTCGGAAAGTGGGCACTCCAAAATATAGTGCTGCCACCAACTGCGTTATACATGAGAGGGGCTATCGGACTGTCCTTATCATTCACAGGGTAATCCGATGGAAGATTACGTACATTAGGCTGCGGATTGGATATGTTAGCTGCTCGCAATTCCCAGTCGTCATGAGCAGAAGCATAATCTTTAGGATCAGTCCATCCGCCTTGCTCTAGACAAAGGACTTCTATCCCTGAACTTGCCAGACTCCACGCCACAGCTGCCCCGGAAGCTCCAGCACCAATTATTAATACCTCAACTTCGTTATCTTCTATACTGGACATATTAAAACCTCCGATTCAAGGCAAATATAAACAGGTCAATGGGAAACAATTAAGGTCACTTGTATTATACTACAACAATGACATTCGCTTCCATATCAATACTTGGAACTTGGATCGTTAATTTTTGTAGTGTTCTGTACACTGGGTTTCATAATCGGTGGTCTGTTCGGCATTGTAGTAGGAATAGTTGTATCTATAAAACTGATCCCGATACTTATGATAGTAGATAACCTGATTAAGCGTGACAAATAACAGTCACTGTGTCTCCACCAACATGTCGTATGCAAGAGTCAACATTACCTTGGTACTGTTTATCAGACTTTTCACGCTCTGGGATTCGTTTGTACCGTGTACATTGGCATCAACCTTATCATCGGGGTGGGCTCCACTAAAACCATAAGTGACTATTCCAAGGTTTCTAGTGAATCTGGAATCTGTAAATCCTGTGCTAATCGATGGAATGATTTGTATATCATCCATTTCAAGCGCTCTAGCTGTTGACCTTTTTATCGCTCTGGATAATTCAGTGTCAAATGGTGAAGAATTGGGTACTGACATATAATCAACTTGATATTCTACTCCTGGTATATCTTTCAAAATTGTATCAAGTTCTTGCCTAAGATAATTCTCATCCTGATGCGGTAGAGTACGAACATCACAAGTTAATCGGATGTGCTCAGGAACACTATTAGACTTTATTCCTCCTTTAACCATAGTTGGAGTCACAGTCATTCTGGACAATGCCTTCATAACAGATGCCAGTCTTTTGTTTTTTGGTTCTACCTCTTCTATAATCCCGTCTATGTTTTGGGAAGTAGCGACATATTCCAGTGCAAAAGTGGAAAGATATCTAAAAAATTCTACTGAAGTATCCCGCGCTGGTTCATATTTTTCTATTCCTTCTATAACTTTGCCTAGCCCAAAAAGTGAATTAACACCCCGCCAGGGTGTTGAAGCATGAGCGCTCTCCCCTCTTATATCGATTTCTATCTGAAGTCTACCCTTCTCTCCTGTACCAAGGGTATAGGTAAAACCTGCTGCAGCATCCATAGTACCTCCACCACCTTCATTAACTGCATATGGTGCCATGATTTTATCTGGATGATTTTCAGCTAGCCATCCAAACCCATAGCGACCCCCATGTTCTTCATCAGCTCCTGAAGCCAAAATAAGGCCATCCCTCAACTGAATACCGTTACGTTTCAATATGGTCATTGCCATAAGCTGGGCAGTCAATAATCCCTTACAATCTGATGCCCCCCTACCGTATATTCGGTCTCCAACTAACCGACCCTCAAACGGCGGATATGTCCATTTATTCTCTTCCTCGACTGGCACGACGTCTGTATGAGACATGAACAATAAGCCAGCATCACCAGATGATCCGTCCATTCTTGCAATGAGATTTCCTCTGTTAGGTGCTGATTCTAAAATCTCCGTATCTATTCCGTATTTGGACAAAAATTCTTTTACATACCTACATACATCTGTTTCATCCCCTGTGGGCATAACCCCCGTATTCACTGAAGGGATTCTGACCAGATTCTGTTCTAATTCGATTATCTCAGTAGTACACGCGTCAACTTGAGTTATCATATTGTCTAGTATAGACATGGCTCATCTCCTATTGAAATTCGGACAACTACCGAATAATACTAGCACAATATTTCTAAATGCATCTTATATTATAAGGAACGTATGCGAGGGAAAAATATCATAGTTGAACCTGCTAGAAATAAGAGCAATCCACCATGTACCGTCAAGGCCAGCCCCACACCTGTAAGTGCAGCGACCGCACCTATTTCCATGTGCCCTATAGGTCCTAATCCAACTGCAAAGATCCAAGTGCCCATTGCTCTTCCTCTCAGTTCATTCGGCACCACAAGTTGTATTAAACTTTGGGACAATATGTCAGATATCGCACCTAACCCACTAATCACAACAATGGCAAATACAGCTAATAAGAAAGACTGAGCATAAGCCAACAAAAACAGGGAAAAGCCGAAGGCATATAATACGAACAAGTAAAGAAGACCTTTACGTTTAATTTCACCCAACGACGATAAAATTATAACTGCTAATATCCCTCCGGCTGAACGCATAGCATTCATTACGCCTAATCCTTCCGCTCCCAAACCTAATACATCCCTAGATATAACTGGTAATAAAGCTTGATGTGAAAATCCCAGTATTTCTACCATTCCAGACAACAACAAAATTACCAATAATGAATTGTTACGCTTTATCTCTTTACCAACTCCAGCAATATTCTGCCAAAACGATTCTTGTTCAGATAAATCCGGACTTTCCGGTGATCTTATAAACAGTATTATGAATACTGAAGCAAAATAACTTACTGATAAAACCAAGTATCCCGCGTCCGCACCGAATTTGCCTACCAACACACCCGCTAATAAAGAACCCCCTATCCCGCCCACCCTCATTGCTAAAGACAAGTGAGATATGGCGTTCACTAAATTCGCAGTTCCGACTATATCGTAAGCAAAACTTTGCCTGGCCGGTTGTCCAATTGCCCGGACGCAACCGGCCAAGAATGTCAGTAATAAAATTATCCATACTTCAATAAATCCAAGGTAAATTATGAAAGCCAGCGATAGACTTAAAAATCCCATACCCACACTTACTAACAGAAGAAGGTTACGTCTATTGACCCTATCTGCTAAAGATCCTGCAATAATACCCAGAAACAGAAAAGGTACCATCCGAAGGGCCAGAGACACACCAACCATGAAAGATGAATCGGTAATTTCTAAGATAACCCACCCCACAATTACCTGTTCACCTATGAATCCTACCGAGTTAAACGCACTCGATAACCAAAGAAATCTAAAGTCTCTGAATGTGAAAGATGGAGAGGATAGAAGATTAATCACCTACAATTTACCCATTGCAAAACCCATTTGAATTCATTGATATAGACACTCAGACTCTGGCATAAGTTACCAACCATTAACCCGGTCCCAAGTTTCTATCACCCTACTGTTATCAAGCACATAATATTTGTCATGTGCTGCAGAGGTAATACAAGTGTGATTAGGAAGTATTCTTACTTTAGTTCCTATAGGAAATGAATCGAATTCTATAGGTCCGTCTATAGAAGCTATAAGGCCATGCTCCTGATATGTACGTTCTACATAGAGTCCTGGAATCACGGAACAATTGTCTGCGATACAAACCATTCCATAACCAACATTGTCCATGAACTGGTTAGCACTCAAATCTTTGGAGAGAGCCAGTGAACCAGCATCTATTAACAATCTTTCTGGATTCTTCTTATGCCCTATTACGGTAGCCAATACGGTTACAGCTATATCATCTATCTTGCAAACCCCCATACCAACTTGATCTAAATCAAAAAACATATAAGCGCCAGGGCGCATCTCGGTTATGCCATCAAGATTTTCTGCGAAAACCGCAGTTGGAGTAGATCCTGCACTTACCACGTCACAGGATATTCCCTGTTTTCGTAATATTTCTGCTGCCCTAACGACACCTGATCTTTCATTATCTGCTACAAGCCTGATTGAATCGATATTGTCGCATTCGTAAGAATGTCCGGCATGTGTTAATACCCCGTCCAGATTCAAATTATTAGACTCTTCAATAGCTTTGGCCAAATGGATCAATTCCTCCGATTCAGGATTTATGCCTCCCCTCAGTCCTCCGGTATCTATCTCGATCAATACGTTCAAATTAGCTTTTAAGGACGCACATTTTTCCTGTAAAACAGGAACAACAGCCAAATTATCTGTTATGACCCTTACTCTGGCACCCTTATTTAGTAAATCGTTAACTTCCTCCAATTTGTCTGGAGATATACCAACCGCATAAGTAATGTCATTAATGCCATTTTCTAAAAAATAACTAGCTTCTGCCAAAGTTGAAACTGTTATACCCCCAAAATGGCCGTTCGTAGCAATCTTAGCTATCTCAAAAGATTTTGCAGTTTTAAGATGAGGACGTAAATCGACACCGAACTTTCTCATCCGATTCGACATGTAATTACAGTTTTTGACCAGTATTTGCTTATCAATTATTAGAGATGGGGTTTTAATCTCATTTAATTTCATGTGAGTCACCTTACTCCGCAGACATCAACCCACTATATCACGAAACACTCTCAGAAAATTCAGACCTAACAGTTTCCGCAACTCTTCCTCATTAAAACCCCTTTCGACTAGTTTCAACGTTATGTTAGGCCAATCTGTGGGTTTATCAAAATCTGCCATCCTATGTTGATCACTTAATCTATGCTCAGGCCTAAATCCAGCCCAATTAAATCCCAGCGGTTTGCTTCTAGGGTCAGGGGAATCCTTGAATAAGAATGAAGTGTCAAATGGCCCCAATGCTTCTGGAAATTCATACATAGTCTCTGTCCCGGGCCCCGGTCCACACTTGTCACTCGCTATACCTACGTTATCAATACCCATAACATCAATCAAATGCTCCACATGATCGACATAATCATCCAATGTGGCATTTATGTCATTTTTTACAAATCCGGCAATGGCAGCTACCCCAAAAAATCCACCATTATCTGCCACTGCTTTAGCCAAATCATCATCTTTGCCTCTATCGTGATAACAAACAGCATTACTAGTCGAATGAGTCACCATTATGGGAGATTTAGAAAATTTAATGGCATCCCATCCAACCTGCTGGCTACAATGACTGACATCTACAACCATATTTAATTCGTTTAATCTCTCAACAACTTCTATTCCAAAATATGTTAATCCCGTCTTGTATCTTTCCGTACAACCATCTCCTACTAAATTACGAAGATTGTATGTCAGTTGTACTATTCGTAGGCCCATGTTGTGAAACATATCCAATCTGTTTAAATCACCACCTATGCTAGTGGTGTCCTGAAAATCGAAAATGACACCTTTGACATTGTCCTTATAAACCCTTTCCAAGTCATCTGCATTGAGCACTAACCTTAAGTCGTCACCTAAAGCGTCTATTGTGCCTCGACCTTGCATAAGAGATCTTGTAGCAGTCTCGAATGCCCCATCTGGAGAATGCGGACCTGCATATGTAACACTTGCAACATTAACTCCTGCTTCTTCCCATATGCCCAAGTATTCCTTCCTTGATTTTTCAGATGCCTTAAGTTCCTTGACTGTCATTTCGTAAAGGTTAGCTTGTATTTCTGATCTGGATAGGCGTCCGTCTTCTACCCAATTTTTCATCGCTTCTCGCATGTTGTCATTATAGAAAAGACCGTGATTAGCAGGCATTTTAGTATCAACAACCAAAACATCCTTATGGAATTCCAATGTTTCACCAGGGGTCAGAAACGGCTTCCTGTTCACATTCATATTTTTATTCCCCCATTATATTTTGCAATTTCTTGGATACTAGAATAATGTATTCAGGTAGTCAATCAAGACATATTCTAAATTAGGACGAACATTTATGAAATGCTGGGTCTAACCTTTAATAATGCTATAATTCTTTCAAAAAGAGAGGTTTACATATAATGGAAATGTTACCAAAAGCTATTCTGGGTCGTACAGGTCTAGAAGTAACCCGACTGGGTTTTGGATGTGCCAATTATCGAGATAATATAACGCATTGGACTCCGGAACAGGCAACCAAGGTCTGGAATATGGCATTAGACGCGGGAATAAATTTTTTCGACACTGCTTACGATTATGTGAACAGCGAAGAGTGGATAGGCTGGGCATTGAAATCCAGATACGACGAATTCTATTTAGCCAGCAAATGTGGCTGTACAGACACCCGTCCAACCAGTAACGACTCCAACCATTCTTGGACCAGAGACAATTTATTCCGCAATATTGAAATCTCCCTGCGCCGCCTCAATAGAGACAGTATAGATATAATTCAACTACACAACGCCACCGTAGAAGAATGCGCAAAAGGGGAATTGGTGAGAGCATTATCCGACATAAGAGATCAAGGGATGGTGAAATGGATTGGATCATCAACGACAAACCCAGATCTTCCTACTTTCCTAAGCTGGGGTGTGTTTGATGTAATGCAGATACCTTACTCCGCTCTTCAAAGACAGCACGAACTTTGGATTGAACAAGCTGCTAAAGAAGGGGTGGGTATAATAATCAGAGGTGGTGTAGCTCAGGGAGAAACTGGAGTAGGCAGAGGAGCCTCAGACACTTGGGAAATATTTGACAAAGCATCACTGAGAGATCTGATGGAAGATGATGAAACTCCTTCGTCATTTGTTTTGAGATATACACTCAGCCACCCAAATGCAGATACCATCATTGTTGGAACTACTAAAACAGAACACCTACAAGAAAATATAGATGCTACCTTAAGGGGTCCTTTGAATTCAGATGTTTACAACGAAGCCAAACGAAGACTAGCGTTGGCTGGAGAAATTCCAGACCCACTATAGTAGCAACGCAATTTATGAATAAATAAAAAACTCTCTTATTACTCATATATTTAACAAGAAAGCTTTCTTACTACCCTTAATCAGCGAGGGGAGGAAATCAGATAATCCGCTATCTTATGTATTACGTTCCAATGAACTTTATGCGGTTCAAAAACAGAACCTACAGTTAGGATTTCTATAGTCCAACCCTGAAAAATTCCTGGATGAGTATGTATTTGAACATCACCTACTTCTGTGACGAGGGCTTCAACTTCCTCATCCTTAACAAACAACTCTATTAGAGGATTAAGTTTCTCCTCAGATTGCCAATGTATGCCTACTACTTTACCAAATATTGGGAATGATTTTTTCCTCACGGTAGCTACTTTTAAAGCCTCATGCTCCAATGGCACTGTAGCATCTGGAATCGCGAATACAGTTCGATACCTTGAGGGACCATTCTTATCCCTGGATTTTATTCTGACAACATTTATCCAATTGATAACATCTTCCTCTATATCTATCAATCCTAAACTCCTATGAAATCGACCAGATCTTATATTTTCTTCTGGCCTGCCACGTTCAGACATGGTTGCCTTCACTCCAGTCGCATTCAAACGTTGAACCATGTCATCTCTGGATTTATCCCTAAGCTTCTCTCTCCAAGAATTTCCTGAGCTTTCATTTTCTAAATCTGGTAAATTAGGGCTTTCATACGGATCATCTTCAATAACCCTATTTATTTCTTCTATTTCTCCGATAGTATCCCTTGATTCTGATTCATTTTCCAAATCTGATGAACTCTGAATTCGATAAGGTTCGTCTTCTGAGACAGTATTTTTTGATCTTCTGTTTCTCATTCTTAGAAAAAAGAATCCAATAATTAATGCAGGTACTACGACACCGAACAGACCTGTACCAGATCGTTCTTCTTTTTTCTCTTGAAATGGAGATTTGTACTCAATCGATTCGTGGTTCTTATATAACTCTTCAAGGAGGAATTCTAGTTTAGTCTCATAGTCTTTTTCTCCGAATAAACCTGCTTCAAATTCGGCTTTAAGTTTATCCCCTTCGGACTCGATGTAATCGTCAGTAAAATGGTCTGCATATACCGAATCAATTCCCCCGAAAAACAAAACGAATACTGCAGCAACACTAATGAAAATATTAATTGACATGTTGACCGATCCAGACATTTTCTCGCTTACTCTTTTACAGTTTATATTTTGCCGGTGCCCAAGTTCACAGACAACCAGACCAGTATCTAATAAAAACAAGGTATTGGCAATTACGGATTGCTAATATAGGATTGGGGATGAGGGTTTAAGATGAATGTTCCTTACATGTCAAGGCCTACGGTTTATGCATCAAATGGTATGGTGTGTTCCCATTCGCCACTTGCTGCGTCCATTGGTATAAAGATTCTCGGCGAAGGAGGCAACGCCTTTGACGCAGCCATTGCCACCGCGGCTATGGAAGCCATTACTGTACCCGGGATGTGTGGGTTTGGTGGAGAAGTTTTCGCAATGTTTTACGATGCGAAAACGGGAAAAACACTTGGGTTAACCTCTACTGGTATAGCTCCAGCCTTAGCAACCTCGGACTATTTCCGATCTAGGGGATATGACTCTATGCCTATAGACGGACCATTAGCCGTGTCCCCTCCCGGAGAACTAGCGGCATATGAATACCTTAACCGCCAATATGGAACAATGAGCATGTCAGAATTACTTTCTTATGCTATTAAATATGCAGAGGAAGGGCATCCAATAACACCTAGAGCTTCACGGGTTTTCGCGTCAATGAAAAATAGAATACTCAAATTCCCTTCTACTAGCAAGATCTTCTTAAAGAAAGACGGTTCATCGTACAAAGCAGGTGAATTGTTCAAGAATCCAGATCTTGCCAATACTCTTAAAGTGGTTTCTAAAGAAGGAACAGAGTCATTCTACAAAGGAGCAATCGCCTCCAAAATTGTTGGGGAATTCGGTAAAGCAGGCGGGATTCTGGACCTAGAATCCTTGGCTAACCACCAGGTAGAAATTTACGATCCTATTACTACCGATTACAGAGGGTATGTTGTAGCAGAAAACAGACCCCCTTCGCAAGGATTCATGCTGCTTGAAATGCTCAACATAATGGAAGGATTTGATGTAACCGGATATGGACACCTTGATCCAGATTTGATGCACTTAATGATCGAGTCCAAAAAACTTGCATTTGCAGACAGAAACGCATATCTAGGTGATCCAAACTTCGAGAACAATCCTCTTGAAGAACTAATATCAAAGGAATTCGCTGAAAAGAGGAGAAACACTATCGACCACAAAAATGCCGGTAAAAACATCGGTCCCGGCAACCCCATTAAGGAGGGGACTGATACTAGCTATTTTTGTATTGTGGATAAAGACGGCAACGCAATTTCATTTATACACAGCTTGTATAATGGTTTCGGTTCGGCTTTCGTGGCAGAGGGAACCGGAATCCTGTTCAACAACCGCCAACAGGGATTCCGGTTAGAGGAAGGGCATCCAAACACGGTCAAACCTGGTAAGCGACCCATGCACACTTTGAATTGTTTTATAGTACTGAAAAACGGCAGACCAGTGATCATCTCAGGATCGCCTGGTGCAGACTTTCAGACTCAAGGCAATCTGCAGATTATTACTTCCATACTGGATCACGGATTGACTCCTCAAGAAGCAGTCGATGCGCCTAGATGGCACAGTATTCCAGGAAGCCACCCATTAGATATGGGAAATCCCCCTGAAGTACAATTAGAACCTAGAATGTCTGAAACCGTCTCAGATGCATTGATTGCCAAAAAACATAAAATCACCTGGGGGCAGGAAGGTATAAGTCACGGTATTTTCCAGGTTATCTCTGTAAATCAAGAGACAGGCGTTCTCGCAGGTGCTTCTGATCCCAGAGGAGACGGGTACGCTGCAGGATTCTAATGTTTCCTACCTTGTAAATTGCAGGAATATCTACTAGCATAAACCACGATTCCAATTCTGATACATTTCCGTTATACATATCAGTTTTAGTCACCAATGCCGAAGTGGCGGAACGGCAGACGCGCTGTGTTCAGGGCGCAGTGTCCTTTTGGGCGTGTGAGTTCAAATCTCACCTTCGGCACCATAAGTTTAAATTTCCATTAGATTTATCCGTTTTGTTGGGAAAATATATCCAAGATAAGAATTTGCGTGTTATATTATTTTCCAAACTAATTAGGTGGTACGTTTAATGGCAGAATTTAATGGGAAATTACGTTACGACGATAACGGTAAGAATTTATCTTTGGAACACGAAAAGTTAACTCAACAAAAGTTGCTGTCCAGTAACTACTACCTGTCACTTATCAATAGGAATGAGTTGAGATACCATTGGAATTTTTCTGAAAGGGAAGACTCCATCAGGAAACAACTAGGTCTGTGAATGTCTTGCAGGCAGTGTTGGAGGCTTTGCCAAAACAAAGAATATCGACCCGAGTGCGGCAAGTGCAGATATTATAATGAAACCTAGTTTGTAGTCACCAAAAACATCTGCCATATAGCCCGCGAAAAGTGGTCCTACTGTCATACCTAGCATAATCACCAAAGAAGAAAAACCCATTATTGACGGGAAATAAGCTCTACCAAAATAATCCGCCCTTATCGTAGCCATTATGGGACCTCGAAGACCCCAGGCGCTACCATGCAGTATAGAAAAAATATATACCATTATAATATTTGTAGAATAAGCCAGAATTAACAAAGCCACAGCATGCATTAATGTACCGATTGCGGCTAACCACCTTTTACTATATTTATCACCAAGGAATCCTCCCACGACTTGTCCGGTTACAAAGAATACAGTCATCACCGCTACGGCAGTTGACGCAATTGTTACGGATAGACCCACACTATCAACAACGTGGGGGACTAAATGAAGTGAAACGGCGCCCACTGTCAGTAGTGATAAAGCATGACCTATCCCAAGATACCAAAACGAACTGGTTTTTATAGCTTCTCTTACGGTAAATCCCGTTAAGTCTTGGTCTTGTTTATCCATGGTTCCAACATCGGACAGCTGATCTCCATCTGGCAAATAACCATAAGGTTCTGGATCGCGACGTAAAATTAAAGAAACTGGTATGCCTACTATTATTATGCCGATGCCTGAATAAAAAGCGGTGTCCCTCCAACCTTGAGTTGTCAATGACCAGGCAATCAAGGGTACGAGTATCCCTGCCAAACCAAAGCCCGTGGAACTAAGCCCTACAGCAACTCCTCTTTTCCTGTTAAACCAATTAATAATCGATGTTGCCACAGTTAAATGTCCAGCTATGCTTGATCCGGCAGCCATAAGGAAAAATGTAACGTAATATCCCAATATTGAATCTATCTGGCTGAAAAGTATAAAGCCGATACCAAATAAACACATACCAAAAACAGCCATCATGCGTGGCCCGTATTTTTCTATCAGCCAACCCTGCAATGGACCTAGTAAACCACTTTCGGCTCTTGATAACGCAAAAGCCCCGGACAAAGTAGCTCTACTCCAACCAAATTGGGCCTCCAACAGAGGAAAATAGGCTGTGAAACTGTGTATCATCAAGGACCCGATCAATAACTGAATCGAGAACCCTGCAGATACAATGTACCATCCGTAAAAAACTTTGTTATTTGTATGTTTTTTTTGGTCAGATGCTAACATGGAGATGAACATCTAATAATTAGTCCGATTGAACACATAGGGACAATCCTAACATATAAATTTCAGAATTGATCCGTTATTATTAGTGAATATCTTGCCCTTACATCAGATTACCTAGTTTGCATGTAATACAAGATTTAATTAATATCGTCATACTATCCAGTAAGGAGGTTGAAATGCCTGTAAGTAATTTCAACATAAAAAGCAGACTTCCTTTTGCAGACGGACAACCATTTGGCAAAACCGGTCCATATGAAATACTAGAAGGAACTTTCGAGTTCTCAATTGACCCAAACAACAAACATAACGAATCCATTAATGACCTTGATCTAGCCACCACTAACCATAATGGCCAAGTGGAGTTTTCAAGTGATTTCGTCATACTGAGCCCTAAAGATCCCAACAAAGGGAACGGAAAGATATTCTTTGACATCCTGAATAGAGGTAGAAAAACAGCTATAGTTAGCTTCAACGACCCAGAAAGACCTGTATCTCCTTCAGATCCTATGGACCCAGGTAATGGCTTTCTAATGCGTTACGGATACACCATAGTTTTCTGCGGATGGCAACCTGACGTGCCTCCTATTGAAGGGTTACTAGGAATGCAGTTACCAGATGCCCTGGATGAGAATGGCGATCAAGTAATTGGCAAGATAATGTGTCAATTCCAATGCAACCAACCAACTCAAAGATTCATGCTGTCTCACAACGGACATACACCTCATCCGCCTTA
>CEVQ01086768.1_pt1 | contig 12740 bp, 16 predicted proteins | sample 356551 | NCBI WGS metagenome assembly CEVQ01 (sample SAMEA2623756, study PRJEB7988) | marine metagenome | biome: marine biome (ENVO:00000447); feature: mesopelagic zone (ENVO:00000213); material: "saline water (ENVO:00002010), including plankton (ENVO:xxxxxxxx)" | depth 250 m | reverse complement strand
GTAAGCCCTCTTAAATCTACTCCCATGATTATAAAATATTGATATCATATTCATATTTAAAATAATTAGAATCTATTCATTTTTTTCAGATTTAGTATTATTTACTTCTATTCTTCTACTATCTTTTCCAATCCATCTTACAAATATTAATCCTAGTATCTCAAGGTTAAGAAGAACTTTATTTAAATTAATCATTGATACATTCCAACCTTCTTTATTTAATTCCTTGATTAAATCTAAGTCAGTAATTTGGGTTTTTTGACTTATTTTTTCATAAACTACGTTTTTTAATGGAATTCTCAAAAATATACCTTCATTATTTTTATATTAAGGTAATTTAGTTGATAGTCTACTTGCTGATATTACTGTCACATTAACTACTTCTTCAATAGCACCTATGTTTTCTTCTACATTATCAACTATCCCTTCTTCGTCAGGAGTTTGAATAGTAAGTATTAATGCTTCTAACCCAAATGCTACAGGCTCAATTTCTTGTTTTTTTATTTCACTATTATTTGGAATAACTTTTTCTATTTTTTTAGTTACTTCGTTTAGATCTCTTCCTACTTCATCAGGCATTATTTTAACACGTATCATCATCATTTTCTTTTACCTAAGGTCCTTGGAAATTACATTTAACACATTCATATTCACGACAAAACCTTCTACATTTATCGCATCGCCATATTGTGACTTCACTACATTCAGGACAATTAAATTTCACCGATTTTTCATTTGGAGTTATTGCTCTATTACAGGAAGTGCATACTGGAAGCGTTTGATTAGTTGACATATCTATATACCTCTATAATTGAGTCAAATATACTTTATAAATTTAAATTAATTGGTTTATTTTATTTCCTTCTTAGTATTTTTGTCATACGTCTCATTTCTGATCCAGCTACAGTTCCAAGCAGATCAACAGTATCTTTTGAAACAAAAATCTTCTTTAAAACTGAAGAATGAAAATCAAATTCACCTTCATTAGAGATATCATTATCAATTCCTTTTTTTAAAATTAAAGAAAAAACCTTATCGATTGCTTTGTTATCAAGTCTTTCAAATAAATTTCTAGATATTCGTGTTAATTCAAAATCTCTTTGAAACATATCTTTCCATTGTTTTTCATAGTTATGAAGAATTTTGCTATTTTTATTATCTTTCAAATATTGAACCGCAGTTTTTCCCGCAATTAATCCTCCCATTCCTCCACTATATATTCCTCCTGCAGTAGTAGGTTTTGTTTGACCAGCAGCGTCACCTACTAACATTATTTCATTATTCACAAATTTTTCTAGTGGACCACCAACATAAATTGATGAAGCCATTTTTCTAACTGGTTTTAGTTTCATTTTTTCTAAGTGTTTATCTAATACTGAAAATCCATTGATGATATTTCCACCACATCCAAGTTTGGCTAATCCATCTCCTGCGGGTATTAACCAAACAAAGAATCCAGGAGTAACTTCTTGATTGAAAAATAATTCAACTGTGTCCTCTGAAATATCTTTTCCTGAAACGATATATTTAGCAGCTTGTAATAATCCACTTTTCCTTTTCGAAGCTAAATACGAAATTCCTGTACCATCAATAAAAACTTTACATTTATAATTTCCATTTTTTGATTTTACCTCTATTCCTGTTTCAGATTCTTTATAAGATAAAATTCTATTACCTAATTCAATAACTCCATCATTTAAAGTGACATCTTTAGCTATAGAAACATCAAATTCTGAACGATCAACTACAATAATGTCCTTTTTTGATGCGTCTATATGGATATCTGTTCCATTCGGTGAATGTAATATAGCTTTTTTAATTTTAGCTTGAATAGTTCTATTAGATGGATTTATTCCAAGCTCTTTAAGTCCTTGAACACTTACTAATCCATCACATTTTTCAGGTAAACCAACTTCTTGATCTTCTTCTAATACCTTCACAGATAATCCATTACCCGAAGCTGATTTTGCGGCCATTAAACCTGATAGGCCTGCACCTGCAATTATGATATCATTATTGTTTTGCACTCCTTTATCATAGTAATAGTTAATCGTATCTTTTCTAAGTATTATGATGTGCACGACTACAAACAGATTATAATTGTAAGAACAGATCTAAAAATGGGGAAAGGTAAGACCGCTGCTCAAGTAGCTCATGCCGCTATTTTAGCATGTAATGAAACTAGAATAGCTAATAGTAATTGGTTAAAAGAATGGGAATTGTCTGGATCTCCTAAAATTATATTAAAAATTAATGATCTTGATGAGTTATTACTTCTAAAAACTAAAATAGAAAAAATTAAACTTCCAGTTGTTTATGTTCAAGATAAAGGATTAACCCAATTAGAACCAGGAACTATAACATGTATTGGTATTGGTCCTGCACCCTCTAATTTACTTGAACCTATTACTGGAGGCCTGTCTTTACTCTGAAAGTTAGTGAAACTGATCAAAAAACTGGAGTACTACTCTATTCAAGCAATAAAAATGGAATAAACGGTAATTTAAGAGTCGAATTAGAGGATTTTCAAGTTAATGAGATAATTAAACCTGAATCATTTGTACCTGATTCGAACCATGATTATCAATATCCAATTTATTTACTTAAAAAATGGAATATTGATACTATACATGCTAAAAATGAATTAGAAAAGTTTCTTAAAACAAAAATTCATTATTTAGGCCTGAAAGATTCTAAGGCTATTACAACTCAATATGTATCTCCAACTAAAAAAATAAAAAATCCCCCTAAATTAATTAATTTTAAAAAAAACTGCTCTAAACTTGTGGGTTATTCTAAAAACCCCTTAACTCGAAAAGCTTTGTTAGGAAATCAATTTGATATAAAAATTAAGAATGTAAAAGTTTCAGAATCAAATTTAATTTGTGTCATGGAAGAAGTAGATGATCTTTCTTCTCGAAAACAACTGCCCAATTTTTTTGGTAATCAAAGATTTGGTTCAGATCGACCTGTAAATCATTTAGCTGGGAAGGCTTTAATTCAAGGTAAATTTAAAGAGGCAATTAAGATAATTCTTAGCAATTTTTCAGTTAATGATGATATTGATGAATATAAGGTTCTCATTAAAGAGTTGCCAATAGGAAATGATATTGAATATATCCTTCTTAAGAATCTTATAGAACATCCAAAAAATTATGTTCGTGCAATAAAAAATCTACCTTTATATTTTCAGCGTTTCCTGATTTCTGCTTATCAATCTTATATTTTTAATAAAACATTATCATTATCTATTCTTAATGATGAATTTATTGATCAAATTTACGATAACGATTTTTTTTCTTACTATTCAAAAGAAGGAATATCACTTGAAGTTAATAGATTTAGCCGTTTAATTCCTCAGCGACTAAACCAACAAATTCTAATGATTCCAATTGTTGGATATAGCTTTAGGAATAAAAATGATCGATTTAGCTCTTTAATTGATGATCTTCTTAAGGATGATGATATTTCAACAAAAGATTTCTATTTACGTGAAATTCCTGCAATTTCCACTGAAGGAACTTTTAGACCTGCTCCTTTACTAGTAAATTCTTTTCAATGGAAAGTTCTTGACAAAAATGTAATTAATGTTAAGTTTAATTTAAATCGAGGTTCATATGCTACTGTTTTTCTTAGGGAAATAATGAAGAAATAACCCCTAAATATGAACAAGTTTATTTTGTAGTTATTTTAGATTAATTTCTGTTAAATCCTTGGAAATCTATGATGTCACTATTATTGGAGCTGGCCCTACTGGATTATTTGGTGCCTTTTATGCAGGTTTACGTGGATTAAAGGTAAAAATAATAGAATCTTTACCTGAAGTTGGAGGACAAGTTTCTGTATTATATCCAGAAAAATACATTTATGATATTGCTGGGTTTCAAAAAATTATTGGAAAAGATCTTTCTAAAGAATTATACAAACAAGCAATGGTTTTTAAACCAAAAATTTGTTTAAATGAAACTGCTCAAAATCTTAACGTATTGAATGATGAGCTTCTTGAAATTGAAACTGATAAAGGAAAACATCATTCAAAGACTCTTATAATTAGTGCTGGAATAGGCGCATTTACTCCTAATAAAATAAATAAACCAGGAGTTAGCGAATTTGAAGATAAAGGAGTTTATTATAGTGTTGCAAATCGCTCTATACTTAAAGGAAAATCAGTCTTAATAGTTGGCGGGGGAGATTCAGCAGTTGATTGGGCTTTAAATCTTAATGATTACTGTAAATCTGTTACTTTAATTCATAGGAGGGAAGGTTTTCGAGCTTTAGAAAGTTCCCTTGATGAGTTAAAACATTCTAATGTTGAAGTTAAGACGTTTTATGAATTAAAGGAAGTTAAAGGAACTGATATTGTTAAGAGTGCTACAATTTATGATAATAAAACTTCAGAAGAAACTAAACTTAATATTGATGCTTTATTGATATTTTTTGGACATAAAGCTGATTTAGGACCCATAAAAAATTGGAATTTAGATATCGACAAAAGAAATATTATTGTTGATGTAAATATGCAAACAAGTATCCCTAGAGTTTTTGCGGCAGGTGATCTTGTTTCTCAAGAAGGGGGACTAAAATTAAATTTAATTGCAGTAGGATTTGCTCAAGCAGCAATAGCTGTAGCTGCAGCTAAAAAATTAATTGATCCAAATTCTGCAACATTTGAGCATAGTAGTGAAAAAGGACTTAATATTTAATTTTTAGTAATCAATCCAAGGGCTTTTGAAGCTGTTCGATCTGACTTTACAGCAGGATGACTTGGATCTATCATTATTACTTCATACCATAAATATTTTCCATCTTTATAAGCTAAATATGAATTTAAAACTCGTAAATTAGGGTATTTCTCTAATACTCTTTTTTCAGCGACTTGTTGCATTCCAATAGCCGCCTTAATTCTTACTACACCTAAGTGTTTTTGCCTTCTTCCAGCTTTTGGTCTACTTTTTCTCATTCCGCCTCTTCCCACTTTTATTCTTACTACGATGAAACCTTGTTTTGCTTTATAACCATAAGAACGAGCTTTATCTAATCGAGTTGGGCGTTCAATTTTAATTATTGTCGGTTGCTTACGCCATTCCATTAAACGACTACGAATATCCCAAGGTCTATCTTTCCATATTTGTTGCCACCTGGAATTTATATGATTATACAATTTTACAAAATAACCTACTTTATTTAATTCTTAAACATTCTGTTTTTACTTCGGTGTTTATAAACTTAATCTGTTATAATTAAAAAAACTTATTTTTATTCATAGTATTTCTATCTATGTACCGCTTTGTTAGTTGGAATTATGGGAAAAGCTAATACTGGAAAGTCCACTTTTTTTAACGCCGCTACTCTTCTTAACGTTCCTATGGCTTCTTATCCCTTTACTACAGTTTCACCAAATAGAGGCGTAGCTACAATTCGAGTTAAATGCATGTGTAAAAAATTAAATGTTGAAGATAATCCAGTAAACTCCAGCTGTATTGAAGGAAATCGTTTCATTCCTGTACAGTTAATAGATGTTGCCGGTTTAGTTCCTCAGGCTTCTGAAGGAAAAGGTCTAGGAAATAAATTTTTAGACGAATTAAGACAATCTGATGTAATTATTCAAGTGGTTGATTCATCCGGTTCTTCTGATGCTAATGGAAATCCTTGTGAGGCTGGAGATAGAGATCCATTGGATGACATTAATTTTGTTGAATCCGAATTTGATTTATGGTTAAAACAAATAATTTTACGTGATTGGGTTAAACTTACTAAAATTTTGGAGTCTGAAAATGTAAGTATTGAACAAATGCTTGTTGAAAGATTAAGCGGCCTTTCTATAAATGATGAACAGATTCATGAATCTCTTCGGCAGTCTGGTTTAAAAGGCAAAGCACCACATTTATGGACTGATTCTCATTTACTTAATTTTGCCTCTAACTTAAGATTAATTTCAAAACCAAGCATTATTGTCGCTAACAAATCTGATTTATCATCATCTAAATCTAATATAAATAGAATTAAAGAGAACAATAAACTCGTTATTCCTTGCGCTGCAGAAGCTGAACTTCTTCTTAGAAGAGCTACTGCTCAAGGTTTAATTAATTATTTACCTGGAGATGACCATTTTACTATAATTAACACTTCTCAATTAAATTCACAACAAAAGAACGCACTTCAATTTGTTGAAGATAAGATTTTATCTGAATGGGGTTCAACTGGAGTTCAAGAAGCAATTAATTCCTCTTATTTAGATCTTCTAAATTGTATAGTAGTTTACCCTGTAGAAGATGAGCATAACTTTTCTGATAAAAAAGGAAATATCTTACCTGATTCTTATGTAATAAAGAAGGGATCTACTGCTAAAGATCTAGCTGGTTTAATACATAGTGATTTAGAGAAAAACTTTCTTTATGCTATAGATGCAAAAAAAGGGATTCAATTATCTTCCGATCACATACTTGAAGATTCTGATATTATACGTATAGTATCAGCATCAAAAAAGAACTAGGAATCGTCTTTATTTGCTACTGGTGGTAATTTAATTAATTTAGTTTTCTTTATACCTACATGTCTTAAATTAGAAACTTTTTTTGCTTCGTTATGAATATCTGAAGCAATATTTCCTAAAACTGCTTCATGAGCAAAATCTTCATAGGTAAGACTAGATGTTTTTTCGTTTAAAACTTCTCTAGCTTTCAATCTAATTCCATGTTTTCGAGAAGAATTTAATCGTGATTGAGAAAAAGCTACAACATAAACTCTTACTATTGCTCCATCATTAGTCGTAAAATCATCTACAAAATTTATCATACTTGAGCCACGACTAATTAGACTACGAAGATATTCTCTTGAATATTCTTGTCCTTGAAGGACCGTTTTTGCTGTATTATCTTTAATTTCAATAATTTTAAACCGTAATTTAGTGACATATTGTTTTGGATCTTGTTTCATAACGTCAAATAATGTTGTTTCTAATACTCTTCCAATAGATTGTTTAGAATCTGTTATAGGGGTCTGAGCTACTATCGCGTTATCGAAAGATTTGGGTGTTTCAATTTTTACCCATTGTTTATCTCTCCATTTATCTCTTGTTCTTCTTGATCTTTTAGACATCTAATATTGAAAAAGTGAGGTTTCATTTAAATTAGATGCCTAATTTCACTTATTTTTTATAATTTTCGTGTTTCCCATATATTTTTGAAGAACTTTAGGAATTTCAATTTCCCCATTTTCTAGCTGATAATTCTCTATTATAGCTATTAACGTTCGTTCAACAGCAATTAATGTTCCATTTAATGTATGAACGAATTTTGATTCTTCATGAGGTTTATTTCTATATTTAATACCTAATCCTCTAGATTGGTAATCAGTGCAATTACTACAAGATGCAGCTTCTCTATATTTTTTATGACTTGGAAACCATAATTCAACGTCATATGTTTTCGCTGAAATTTTACCTAAGTCACCAGTACAAAGAAGAACAACTCTGTGTGGAAGTTCTAAATTTCTGAAAATTTCTTGAGTATTTGAAACAATATTCTCTAATTGATTCCAAGAATCCTCCGGTTCTGAGAATATAAATTGCTCAATTTTTTCAAATTGATGTACTCTAAATATTCCTTTAGTATCTTTACCATGGGCTCCAGCTTCTTTTCTAAAACAAGGACTAATACCTGAATATTTTAAAGGAATTACATCTTTTTGAAAGACTTCGTTCATATGCATAGCCGCTATTGCATGTTCAGAAGTAGCAATAAGATACAAATCTTCATCTTCAATTTTATAAATAACTTCTTCAAAATCCGAAAATATTATTGAACCATTTAAAGCATCTTTTCTTAAAGCATAAGGCGGTTGAATAAGATTAAATCCTTTTTCTTGAATAAAATCGAACGAATAATTGATTAATGCATGTTTAAGTCTAACTAAATCTCCTTTTAAGTAATAAAATCTAGATCCAGCTACCTTTCCAGCTCTATCAATATCAATAAGATCTAACTCTTTTCCAAGACTAATATGATCATTTGAACACTTTAATTCTTTTATATTTCCCCAACTTGAAATTATTTTATTATCATTTTCATCTTTTCCTAATGGTACTGAATTATGAATGATGTTTGGCATTTTTGAGAATAATTCTTCTATATTATTATCTAATTCCCTAATTTGTTCATCTGATTCAGTTATTTTATCTGATAAAACCTTCATTTCAGATATTTTTTTTGAAGCGTCTTGATTTTTTTTCTTTAATGTTGAGATTTCATTAGCTATTAAATTTCTATTTCTTTTCATCTGTTGTGATTCATTCACTAAAACACGTCGTTCTTCATCTATTTTTGAAAGATAATCAACATCATATTCCATATTACGATTTAAAATCATTTTTTTAATTTCTGAGGGATTTTCTCTTATTATTTTAATATCAATCATTCTTTATCACTTTTATCGATTATTGAAGAAGATACCTTAGCATGTTCAAGTAATTCATCAACAGTTGAGATTAAACTATTCCATTTTTCTTTAGATGAAACCATCATTATTATTTTTTCATCCTTTAATTCTAATTCTAACGATAAAGATTCAGGAATATTAACATTATCTGGAGTTAATGATTCATAGATTGCTTTTGCTTGTTCTTTACTTTTAGTTTCTATTAGAACCTTCACCTCAATTTTCATTTTTGATCTTTTAAGTTCTCCTGTATGCTATTAAGAAAGTTATTTACTTGTTCTTCTGGAATTTTAGCTCCAGCCGCTGCTGAGTGTCCTCCTCCTACTCCACCACATTTTACTGCTGCTTCTCTTAATAATTCACCTAGATTTACTTGATCCATTTCAGCTGGTCTACGAGCGGAAATTTTAAATTCACCGTCATTACAATCAGTTCCTAAAATAAGAAGCTTATTTTTGAATTTATTATTTGAACTTAATATTGATGCAACTGTTCCTGTAACATATTCGTGTACAACACCTTTACCTGATAAATATACTAACTTCTCATCATCTTTTATATTTTCATTATTTTCAAGATGTCTAACGTATTTACTTAATGTACTTCTATATTCTTTCGAAGTTTCTATAGCAGCAGAAAGATATTCTCCTCTTTCTTCCATACAGATTGCAATTCCTACACTAGGTTTCCCTATTCTTGCACATGCGTTTAGTAGAGTTCCAAATTCTCTTGCGTCTCTAAGCTGTGTAAATGGATCTTCATTTTTTAAAACATAGACATCTGAAATTATACCATTTAGATTTTCATCTATAGAATCATTATTAGTTACAAATGGTACCATAGCTTCTACGAGTTTTTTCTTTTCATCTTCAGAGAGATCAGATATAGTTCTCCATCTATCTCCTTCTTTTACTTCTATTCCTATTGATTTTAATGTAGCTAAGCATGCATCTGAATTACCTGTTAACCCTGACAAAAATGGATTTGTAGTCGATGAAATAGAAAAATGTATTGGACGTGTCTCTCTTCCATAAAAGGATAAATCCTTTGATACTTCGATAAGACCTTCTGATACAGCTTCAGATAAAATATTTTTATTAAGAGAAATTAACGCCTTTCCTTCACCTTGATCTTGTCTATCAGCTAATGCTGCAATAATAGGTAACCATGAGAGATCAACATTCTTAGAAGATATTGATTTTGAAATCATATACGTTAATCCAGTAGCACTAACTTCTTTTGAACCATCAACATCATATTTCCAAACATTAAATACTCTCTCATGCTTTAATTCGCTTTCAGGAATCTCATGATGATCAATTAAGATCCATTTATCATTAAGATATTTATCAATTTCAGCAGATAATCCTCCACCTACTTCACATAAAATGTGATAATCATACTCTTCACCTGAAATATTCTCAAGTTCTTTAATTGTCATTTCGCTCATTATTCGAAGATTAAATCTTCCTCCTTCACGCTGAATCGTTCTTGCCATTACACTGGATGATGCAATACCATCGGCATCCATGTGACCAATTATTAGTATATTCTTTTTTGACGAAATAATTTCTTTAATTCTTGAGGCTGTATCATTTACTCCGTTTATTAGCGTAGTAAAATCGTTATTCAAAGCATTTCTATTCTAATTGAGCTACAGCAACTGAAAACTTCCAGTCTTTTGGTAATATTTCTTCTTTTTTGTAGTATTTGGATAATCTATGTATTTTAGCTTCAAGAAGTTCAAGTGAACGAACATTTCTTCTATCTCCTGGATGAGATTTTAAATGACTTTGTAATTTACTTGATCGGATTAATAACCTATTTAGATCTTCTGGAGTTTCAGGCGATAAATCGTTTTCCTTAAGTACTTGCGTAATAGATTTTCCGATAATTGTTTTAACTAAAGGTATTCCGTGTTCATCTCTCAGTTTTATACCAATTTGACTAGTTGTATTTTCTTCTCTAGCTAATTTTACTATTAATGAAATAATCTGATCTGGACTATAATCAATCCAATCTGGTTTTTCTTTATTATTTGGCCTAGTTGAATGAGATTTCCCATTTCTAGGTGAATGTATCCTACCCATATCTTATTAATAGTTTAAGTAAACCGTGATAAATGTTATGGCTGTTTTATAATTTTGAGTTAATATTTGATACAAATTCGTTAAATGATTTTGCTCTATGTGAATATTGATTCTTTTCATTAATACTCATTTCACCATAAGTTTTTTTTGAATTCTCCGGAATAAATATACAATCAAAAGCAAACCCATTGTCTCCTTTGGGTGATTTAGTTATAATTCCTTTCGTAATTCCTATGAATTTCTTTATGTTCCCATTCATATTTACATGAGCTAAAACTGACTTGAATTCAGCATTTCTTGATTTAGATTTACTTAAAATTCTAATTATTCCTTTGATGCCTATGGTTTTATATGCATGAGACGAATATGGGCCTGGAAAACCGTTTAATTCTTCTATAAAAAGACCTGAATCTTCAACTATTAATTCAGTCTTTAGATTTGAAAACGCGTTTTCTGCAGCAATTACTGCTATTTTTTCTATATTATCATTCTGTATTTCTATTTTACTAAAATCATTTTTTTCGATTTTAATTCCATGTTTACTAAGAATTCTACTTGCTTCTTGATATTTGTTGATATTTGTTGTAATGAATAAAATCTCATTCTGTTTATGTAATTTTGGCATATCTTCCTCTCTTTTCTAATTCATTAATTCTCTTTAATACTTTAGTTAAATGAGGGTTCCCACATATTTCTTCGTATCCTAATAATATCCATTCAAAAAACTTTATCGATTTATCGGTATAATAATTATTTAGAGTTTGATTTAATATGTGTAAATCCATAGCGAAATCCTCTGTTCTTTGTGATTTAATTGAAAGTCCAAAATCTATAATCGCTATTTTATTTTGATATTTAATAAAATTTGAAACTGTTAAATCTCCATGTATTATTCCTCCTTGATGAAGATTACCAATATTTTTACCTATTTCTATACATTTATCCATGTGCTCCCCATCTTCTAATAATAATTCTTTAACTCTTTTCCCTTTCATATATTGCATAATTATTTCCGATTTAGCTATGTCTAAATAATATACGATTGGTGTTAATACACTCAAATTTTTTACTTCTATCAACATTCTAGCTTCATTAATTGTTCTTCTTTTACGCAATCTTTTATCAAGAATAGGCTGTCTATATTTTCTTTCTTTACGAATTTTTGATATTGAACTTTTTCCATAATATTTTCCTAAGAAAATATCCGCTTCTGAACCTCGTTTAATTAATTTCTCCATGGAATATCAACTTCATTTAATCGCCATGATTGAGTAACTTTAGCTTCTTTTGGAGTTATTTGTTTATTGCATAAATATCCTAGTAATCCTGTCCATGCTATCTGTGCTCCACAGTCTCCACTATATTTCTTTGGAATTGTATGAAGCGAAATACCAAATCTATCACATGTCTCATTAAGCATTGATTGTAATCTTTTGTTAGCTGCTACTCCTCCTGTCAATAAAATTTCGTCTTTTTCAAGGAAAGACAAAGCTCGTTCACATGTTTCTACAACCATAGCAAAGATATTTTCTTGTAATGAATAAGCTAGATCTTCAATCCTAATACCTTCATAGTAAAGCTTTTTTACCGCTGTCAATGTTCCTGATAATGAAACATCGTTCCCTTTTACCGTATAAGGTAATTCTATATATTTTTCTCCTTTATTTGCCAATTCTTCTATTTTTGGTCCTGAAGGTGAAGATAATCCAATAGTTCTTCCAAATTGATCTAATACTTGTCCTAATGTAGCATCAAGCGTTTCGCCGAATATCCTCCATCGTTTGTTGTTATGCGCAGAAATTAAAGTATGACCTCCAGTGGCTAAAAGAACTATTGGATCCTTTGCGTTAGTAAGATTTGCCGCTAATTCAATATGACCTACAGCATGATTTACTGCTATCAATGGTTTATTCAAATAAGATGATAATGTTCTAGCTGTTACTCCTCCAACTTTAAGACATGGACCTAATCCTGGCCCAGCAGAATAAGCAATAGCATCAATATCATTAAGTTTAATTTTCGATAATTCTAGTGATTTACCAACAATTTCTGACGCTATTTCCGAATGATGCCTAGAAGCTTCCCTTGGATGGATTCCAGAAGATGGAGGAGCTACATATGCTTGTTTTATATCTGATAGAATTCCTTTTTTACTATCTATTATAGAAACTCCAAATGTATGAGCTGTTGATTCTACTCCCAAAATTAGAATTT
>CEVQ01059247.1_pt1 | contig 12769 bp, 2 predicted proteins | sample 356551 | NCBI WGS metagenome assembly CEVQ01 (sample SAMEA2623756, study PRJEB7988) | marine metagenome | biome: marine biome (ENVO:00000447); feature: mesopelagic zone (ENVO:00000213); material: "saline water (ENVO:00002010), including plankton (ENVO:xxxxxxxx)" | depth 250 m | reverse complement strand
CCTATGCCGGATGTCTGAGGATTCCACCCCGTCTCGTAAGAGATAATCTCGATGGTCGCCGACTCGGTCCAAACGGTGCCGTCAGCGTAGCCAATCTCGACTACTCTCTCATTCCCGTTATTGATGTAGGCAGTACCATTTTCATCACTGAAAATCTCCTGAGTAGACTCTTGTGGCCCAACGCCTGAAATCCTGAGGACCACGTATTTGGCATCCAGATGCAAGGTTTGCTCCCCTATTCTCTTCTCCCACTTGTCAATCAGGCCACCTGAGCCGCTGACTCCTTCTCCCCAGAACAACTCGGAGTAAGCCCCTGTTCTGACATCGTGGTCATCCAAACTGGCCGAGAATGAAGTTGTTCCAAGAAGATCGATTCTGCCAGATTCTCCCACCATAATCGGCCCGACTCTGTTGAACTCAGTACCGTCGGCACTCAGGACTCCGTCAACTAACACTTGACCTCCAATCAGAGAGGAGGAAGAGGACTGCATTTCTCCATCGACATGTAACTGGAATCCAGGAGTCCCCGCACCTCGCATATTGACGGTTTCCAATTCCGAGCCCGGAATAGTAGTCTCGCCCCCCGTTTGTGTGGTGATGGTGATAGACCCCACCGTAACAGGGCTGGAACCATAGCCAGTCAGGCCAATCCAGACATCTCCAGTGCCATCATCGAAGTTGAATGTGTGAGAGCTGCCATTGAGATTGTAGGACTCACCGCCTATGTGTGCAGCATCACTGTAGTAGGTATCGCCTTCCATCGCAAACATGTCGACTTGGAAGGGGCCAGAAATCCCATCACCTGGAATCTTGAACTTGGATAGGTTTTGTTCATCCCAGTAGCCCATACTGGCTATCGCTGAAGGGGGAGTCTGAGACTTAATCGTCGAATGCGAGATTGTTAACTGGCCACCTTCGTCGACATGAATACTAGATCCTTCCATCATCTTGATGTCAGCGTTGTCGATTGTCAGGTGTCCCCCGTCTACGATTCTGACAGCACCTTCTACCGAATCCTCTCCAGCCCACGTCACATCCATACTGATTACAGTCTCGGCATCCTCAGCGAATGTAACCCCAGAAACAAGCAGTACAGACGAAATCATCAGAATTGATTGTAGTAACGCGGCAGTTCTCATTGTTCGTGATTAATGAGAGTGCCATGAATAGTTTTGCCTGCCATTCTTCGGATAGGGTTCATTCGCTGTCTACGTCTGGCAGAACCGTGACCGTGTCGCCGCTCTTCCCTGCGCCCGATTCCGCGGCCTTTGTATTGAATATCCTCACAGTCCTGATGATGTACGGTCCATTCTACCTAGCGAATACTGGCGCGATGCTGTTCGGTAAGTGGATTCCTGAAAGATTTGGATTTAGCAGCGTGACCATTGATGGAGGTAGGGATTGGAGTGATGGCTATCGAATTCTGGGCGATGGGAAGACTTGGAATGGCTTGTTCGGTGGAGCTGTTTTCGCAGGCCTGCTTACAATGCTGGCACACCATATGTGGGGCTCACGTATACTGCCAGAAGCAAGACCATTTGTCGACCCCATACTACTCAGCGATTCATCCGATTGGTTCTGGCTTGGTGGTGAATGGGGAGCAGCCTTCGTCATGGGCTTCACCCTAGGGCTAGCTTGCATGATAGGGGACACGGCCGGCTCCTTCGTCAAGCGTCGTCGTGGCTTGAAAAGAGAAGGCGAAGAGAGCTCCCAGGCTCCGCTATTGGATACCGTCCCGTTTGCGGTGTCGATTTTCCTGTTCTCATTCTTGTTGTTTGATGGGCAGATACTCACTCACGAGCAACTGCATGACGAGATCTTTACTCTGCTGATACTGACTCCAATCATCCATCGCTTGTTCAACATCCTAGGATTCAAACTAGGCCTAAAGTCGGTACCGTACTAGGAGCCTCCTTGGCGGAATCCATTATCTCCTGATTGCCTCACGCATATGCATGGGCCCAATCACTGTCTTGGTCGTAGGAGGAGGAGGCAGGGAGCACGCCCTTTGTATCGGACTAGCCAACAGCCCATCAGTGATAGCCGTGCACTGCTCTCCCGGTAATGCCGGGACCTCAATGATCGCTACGAATCACAATATCTTGACCAGTGATATCCAAGGACTTGTCTCCTTGGCCCTAGATCTCGACGCTGATTTGGTCGTAGTCGGACCTGAGGCGCCACTCGTAGATGGCCTTGCAGATTCTCTTAGAGAAGCCGGAGTCGCATGCTTCGGCCCTCATTCTGAAGGCGCTCGTCTAGAAGCCTCAAAACTCCACGCCAAAGAGGTCATGAGGTCTCTCGGCGTTCCGACAGGAGGTCACATTGTTGTGGATGATGAATCTGTAATCTCAGACGCACTCGACAAGTTCGAGGCCCCTTGGGTAATCAAGAGAGACGTGCTAGCTGCCGGAAAGGGTGTGACTGTAACCTCAGATAGGGCCGCCGCAGAGCAAGCCCTATTGGAAGGAATCGAATTGGATGACTTTGTCCTTCTAGAGGAGCACCTGTCTGGAGAAGAGGCATCCGTGCTGGTTGTAATGGACGAATCGGGGTATATCTGTTTGCCCGCCAGTCAGGATCACAAGAGGGTCGGCGAGGGAGATACTGGCCCAAACACCGGAGGAATGGGCGCTTACGCACCGGCTCCTGTGGTGTCGGATTCCGTGATGCACAGGGTCACACTAGAGGTAGTTGAGCCCATGCATCACCACCTAAGGAATCAGGAGACCCCCTATCGAGGATGCCTGTATGTTGGTCTGATGATTGACCAAGATGGTTCTCCAGGAGTAATAGAATTCAATGTCAGATTCGGAGACCCGGAGACCCAAGTCACAATTCCTCTAATTTCAAGCGACCTTGGGCAACTCCTTCTCGCTAGTGCCGAGGGCAGAGTGGCCCAAGAGGAATGCGAGTTCCACGAGTTGAGTGCGGCCACGGTGGTACTCGCATCTGAGGGCTATCCGGCCAGTTCTTTGTCGGGCAGAGAAATCAAGGGTAGCGAAGTTAGGATAGACGAGGGCATTACCTCGGCATTCATACACTACGCCGGTGCGGTTTTGAGTGAAGATGGACAGCTCGTTTCCTCTGGAGGAAGGGTGTTATCGGCTACCGGATTGGCCCCATCTCTGGGCGATGCAGTGGCCGCCGCCTACGAGTTGATCGGGTGTATCGAACTCGAGGGCTCTCACTTCAGGAAAGACATAGCTTTCCGCGCTCTGTAGCGTTTTCTGATGCTGACTTCGAGGCTCATTACATTCAACCATTCTACGAATGGTTATAACAGTCAGTCAAATCGGCGCGACGCTAGCCTACGTGCTGAACACGGTGATTGATGATGAATGAGAATAATACCGCGACTGAATCGACGCTCTCCCAAACGGGAGTCGCTTCCGTCCCAGCGGTGCTGGTAGCATTGCTAGCACTGTTTCTAGGGGCCGATTATGTCGCAAACGGAGTTATGGAAAATGACGGATACACGCAAGTCCTGATTCTGCCTGCCGTAGCCTCTCTGGCTGCTGCGCTTGGCAGAATTGGTGTCTTTGCTTCATTCGGTCAACTATCCCAATTCCGCAGTGCCATCGTAATCTTCGGATTCTTATCTGCAGCAGCGATAATCTCGCTAGCCTACAACCTGTTTGAAAGTGTGGGAAGGATAGGGGCCCTAACTTTCGCACTAGTTGGAATTTCTACATACGTTCAGATTCGCTCTGGCAGACGCGAAGAAGCAAACATACTGCTATCGGTAGTGGTTGGATTCCATCTCGCAGTATCTCATGCAGCCAATTCGGTAATGGATTCGTCCGATTGGGCCGGTTCCGCACCCGATTTGATTGACACTCATAGGGCCGTGATTGCATCGACATTCTTCGCCTTCTGGGCCGCGTCCATTGTTGCCGGAGTGATTACTACAGCGCTATTGAGGGGCAAGATAGAATCTGCTGGCTCTGGAGCTTTCGGAGCACCTTTATCATCCTCAAACAAGGTGCTAATGTATGCACTTCTAACAATCCTGGTCATTCAGACAATACCTCTAGTTTGGCTGGGCCAACTCACCGGAGTGCAGGAGTTTGCAGATCATATGTACCTTGGATCAGTTTGGGCATTATTCACCACGGTAGTAGTACTCTTTGTGGCCTTCTGCCACTGTGAGAGGTGGAACGTCATTGGCGCCTTGGTTGCAGTAAATTGGTTACTCTACACTCTAGGGCATCTCCAAGAGATAGGTAACGAGTTCCCGAGTTTCCTTACTGGCGATGATGCGATGAGCACATTCTCGTGGTTCTTCCTTGGCTTCTGGCTAAACGTCGCTGCCATCATGATCGCCTCACGAGGCTACTTCGGAGACATATCTCCTCGACACGAGCCTAGCAAGGCAAGAGTCTGGTGGCAAAGAAATTCCTACTCGATTTTTGTCGCTCTGGCCATATTTGTGGCATTCGCAGTTAGAACTGGATGGAATGTACTGCCTGCAATGAACGCCTCGGCTACTGGCCTATGGGATATGACCGGAGGGTCCGATCCTTGGTACATGAAAAGAGTCGTCGATTACATTGTGGCCGAGAGGAGCCACTACATCTTCGACCACGATAGGGCATATCCGATGGGGGCAATCAACCCTCGTCCACCCCTCTTCTCTTGGTCACTAGCTCTAGGGGGCCTGAGCCTATCATGGCTACTTGAGATGCCCGCAGACGAGGCCACTTGGTGGAGCGTCGCGGCAATGCCTGCAGTATTCGGAGCACTAATTGTACTACCTCTAGCTGCAATCGCGAAGAACGTCCACAGCAAGGGAGCAGGAATCCTGACTGCCTGGCTGATTGCACTGATGCCAGGACATATCTCTCATGCCACATTCGGTCTTGCAGACCACGACTCATTCGCCCTACTGTTTCTATCCATGGCATTCTACTATTGGGTCAGAGCACTCGATAATCTCGGCACTGAGAGGCTATTCCAGAATCCGAACTCAAGCCCACTGTATCTGATTGCAGGAATCAGAGAGACTTGGCACAGGAATCCTCGGGCCATGGCTTTCGCCACACTATCTGGAATCTCGTTCGCTACAGTGGCTCTCGGGTGGAAGGGATTCGTCTATGGTCCGGGAATTCTATTCCTAGCTTACTCGGGTCAGATTATTCTGAACATGTTCAGAAAGAGGGACAGCCTGCCGCTGACCTCTGCAACTCTTCAGATGCTTCTGACATCATTCTTCATCCCTCTGCCATTCTATATGTGGCCCGGACTGAATCTAGTTTTCGACCCTAGCGGTTTCCAACCGATGTTCTACATTATCGGTTTCACACTGGCTCTAGGTTGGGTAGCGTCTTCATTCAGGGACAAGCCTTGGCTATTGGTCCTAGGAACTGGTGGCGTCCTAATTGGAGGCATCCTAGCTATTCTGTTTATCCTACAGCAACTGGAAATATACAACGGCTGGGATATTCTCTTCACAGGAGGATTCTACTTTTCAAAGAACAAGATCTTTGGGACAATCGGAGAAGCACAGGCCCCAAGCAGAGGGGTGCTATTTGCTTCGTACGGACCAGTCGTTGCTCTGATTGCGGTTGGCTGCGCCTTCGTACTCATGTGGCGAGGGGCCCGAAGAGATCGCCAGAGCCACTTGCTTCTGGGCCTATGGGTAATCATTGCGACATACATGGCATGGTCTGCTGGTAGATTCATCTTCAACGCAACTCCTGCAATGGCAGTCGTAGGTGGAATCGGTCTGATGATGCTCTGGGAAGGGGCCAACTTCTCTTCCTTTGTCAAAGAATGGCGCCGATCGGGAATTGGAACTCCGAGAACCAGATTTAGATCGATTTGGCCGGCTACAAAGAGCAACCCCGCAATTGCTGCTATCTTAGTCATCCTGATGATGGTGGCTTCTCAGCATGCTACCTACGGCATAGACTCCGGAATTCCTCGAGGAGAGGCTGCGGCATCAGATGTTGATCAAACATTACACGACATAGCTCCTGACTTCCTCAGGGCCGAGGTCCTAGGCCTCTCTGTTCTCAAGAGTGAGGGCTACAATCCAGAATCTGAGATGTGGTACATGGGCACCTTTGGACCCGGCTTTAATAGCGGCTCTTGGAATCTGGCCTATGATTGGTTGTCCGAACAGGATTCAGATATGAGCTTCAGCGAGCGACCCGCCTTTGTTTCTTGGTGGGACTACGGATTCCAAGCACTGGCGCAAGGTCAGCACCCAACGGTGGCTGACAACTTCCAGTCAGGAATTCCTCATAGTGGAGGAATGCTGCTCTCAAATAGCCAGGAGGACACCCTCGCCCTGTTCATCACCACTATTGCCCAAGGCGACCGCCGCTACAATGACGGACCCGGATTCTCCGACTCGTTCATTTCGACCCTCTCTCAACACATGACAGAAGAGCAGTTGGAGGAGTACTCGAATATCCTGTCCATAGAGGTCAATGACGAGTCATTCGTACTGTCTCGGGCAATGGCCATAGTCGCAACAGATGACCACACAGAGTTACTACGTGGCTATTCGCTCGACGCTCAAGGGTTACCTGAGCCTGACGAGAAGTGGGTTGTGATGATTGGAGGCAACCAGATGGGCAACTCCACCGACAACGAGACCGAGGCAATGGAGCTGTTCAACGCAACTCGACTGAACAACGCTCAGTTCGACATGGACACTACCCACTATTTAATCGGAGGATATAGGTACACCAGCGATCTAATCGAGGATTTCAATGACGTCTCGACCGGCCTGCACAGGGCGAATGCAAAGCTCTCCATGAGCCGTGCGTTCTTGTCAACTGCATTCGACATGGGTGAACTGGCCGCTATCTACCACGACATCACAGGTTTGGAATACGAGGTCCAAGACTACCAAGGGTCACTAGGAGAGACTGTTGTACGCAACAATGACATCCGCTATTTTGCAATCGATAACCGCCTCTATCCGCTAGGTGGGGCCTATTATGGGGACTACCAATACCATCGCGGCCAGACCACAGGAATCTTCCATGCACCAACCGGACTATCCGGTCTTGACATGGAGGATTACATCACTGCAATCTACGAAACCCAGCGTGGAGATGGCCCAATCATCCCTCGCTCGTCAGAAGAGTTTGAGGAGGAGTATCTGAACGACATTATTCGCCAGAGCTCCGGGGCTTCAGATTCGAACGAAATCATCAGAATGGTCGATATCGATTACCAGCACCAACCGGCTTTCTTCGAGACGATGGTTGCTAGATTCTACGTGGGATACTCGACTTCGATACTAGGTTTGCCAGGTGACGCCGATCAACCCGCTCCTCACTTCTATACATCAGGCACTCCTGGTTCGTATCTGGAGAATGCATATCCACTTCCGGGAGCTATGATGAACCACTTCGTACTAGCAAACTGGTATGACGATGAGCGCTGTGAGTTGCTGGAAAACGGCTCAAAGGTTGACGAGAACTGTTCCAACCCTACAATCGGTTCAGCCAACACCCAGGTCAAGATCATGAAGTACTACAGCGGTGCTACATTGGAGGGCACAGTTGAGCTAGAGGGCTTCGGAGCCATTCCTAACGCCAGAGTGATGTTCGAGAGGGACGCATTTAGCGGCGAGGAGGCGACCAATGCTGATGGACATGTAGTAGATGGAGATGACAGGACATACTGGATTCCTATTGGATATACTGACGCAGACGAGAACGGCCACTTCTCATACACCGTCCCCGCTGGAAAGATTAGAGTCTCTGCATTCATCGGCGAGCCAAATCTCGACGCAGCCAGATCTGCAATGATGACAAATGATGTAGGACAGTCTCTCAGCGATATCTTCCAAGAAACTTCTGCAAACCGCAATGTCAACCCGATTACCGGAATTCTGGCTAATGTATCAGGGGCTACATGGCTTTCAGAGACAATTGTCAATGTATCAGGAGAGGCAGGACACAGCAACGGCGAGCAGATTGTGTATGGAAACGTATCAGTAGACCCTTCCTACGCTACAGGAAAGCTGGTCTGGTCCGGCTCGACATTCTTTGATCAAGAACCTCTGACTAATGTAACGGTGGAGATTTCTCCATCGGCAGACCATGTCCAGATTCCTCCACATTCGACGACAACATCCAGTGGAGTAGTCGAGGGTTATGACCTAGCGTTCGGAGGAATCGGTGAAGTCACATTCACTGGAGAAGGCTCTCTAATCACCCAAGGAGTCGTCACAGTTACCGACTTCACAGGCAACCATTCTCAGATGATTTCTCACAATCACAGTTTGACGGGAGACGGTCTGTTTTCGGGCAGAGGTACCCTCTCAGGTGATGTCACTGACGACATCGAGATTCCCGATTGCGGAGTCAATTCAACTATGCCTGAGAACCACTCGGCCTGTATTTTGGAATCGGGAGACTTCCTGATTGAAGGCGACGTCAACGCTACTGGAAGATACACATCTAATGGATCTACCAGTTTCACTAGGAGCCTGAGTCATGCTACCTTGGTCGGCTCCGGCTTGTTCGAAGTCGACACCTCAGATGACCTCGATAGTTACGGTACAATCAATGGAACTTTCGCCAACGTCGAAGGAGAAGGTATCTTCAGCGGACCGATGGTGCAACCTGGGACCTTCCACTTCGTTGACCTAGTTCCTGGTGTATACGATATCTCGGTCATATTCTCTGACGGTACGACTGTTGATTTGGAAGAGCAGTTCATCATTCCATTGATTGGCAGCCCAGATGTGACTATCGTAGACATCGCAGGAGGATCAATTAGTGGATATCTGATTAACTCAACTGGCTCACCAATAAATAGTACCGTAGCGCTATTGGATGAAAACTCAACACACTCTGATGCCACTTCAGAATGTTCGGACTCCGGTTTCGCGCCATGTCTGCTAGTCCCGGACGAAGACGGCTTCTTCCAGTTCGGACCAATAGTCCCGGGCAACTACACTGCCCAGACTGATGTGGATGGAGACGGATTCCCCGAACTGTCCGAGGACTATGTCTTCAATCCTGAGATGAACATCGAGTATGAGTTCCCATCTCCGGTTCCAGATACATCGGACATAACTTTCACCCTCACAGAGAACGGTAACTTAGTGCCTGACCTAGATGTGACTCTGCGCCTAAAGAACGGCACAGGTGATGCCGCGTTTGTCGAATATGATAACGAATCTGGATATTACAGGGCCGAATTATCTAGAGGGACATGGATACTGAATCATACCCTGTCCGAAGATATGCAGCTCTGGGAGCAGATAGAAGTCGGCGAGGATGACATTTACTCCGAGTATGAATTCGAAGTCAGCATCCGTATCAACGGCACCGTGTACTATGATGAAGATTTAGAGTTCAATGAGGACGGTCCAGATGAAGGCAAGTTCCTAGACTACGTTCAAGTCGATTTCCATTGGGATGGATTCAGTACCGCTGCCCAGACTGATGGATTAGGCCACTTCTCAGTGGTACTCCCTGAGGGGGCTGTTGTCGACGCTACAGTTCAGTTACCTGGAGCAATGCTGAATCTAGTGAATGGAACTAGGTTCACTGTCACATCGGAGGGGCCTAGCATCAATGGGGAGGAATTCGACAACCTCACTCTTATCGCTACTCCCGGATACCTTGTAGAAGGAACTGTCAACATCAACAGAGAGGATAATCCCCTGCAATCATATTACGGAGGATGGCAGCCGATTGTGGTCACAGCAGACAATTCAGAGACCGAGGTCCGATGGCACGCCAGTGTGATGTCCAACGGTCAATTCATGATGACTCTGCCAGGAGGAAACTGGACATTCGATCTGGATGCTGACTGGATTTCCTCTACCTCAACCGATCTCGAGGTCGACGGCAAGAACGATACTATCGACATCATCACTAGCCCAGTTAACAGCTCTCTAAAGATTAGCCTGTTCTTGGATCATAGCGCCGACAACAATGCTGAAAATGGCACAGCAGTTACATTCCCATTCAGTATAGTGGATGCATATAATAGCTCCAGAGTTGTTTACGAAGTATTTGAGAACGGAAGCGAGTGGACTCAGGACGGCATAGCAGAACTATCACTTGAACCAGGAAACTATCGCATTGATGTAGAGACATCCAATCCTGAGACAGACCACTTTGGAACCAGAATAATGACCGGTACAACCCGCTTCGATGTCGGCCTACTCGGCGGCTCGATTGAGAGAACTCTAGGCTTTGATCCCGAGTGGAGAGTCAATATCACATTCACCAACGAGAGCGGCGGAGTTCTTTCCGGACACCTTGTGAAGATGACCAATACCGAGTCCGGATGGGTCCTGTCTCACACTACTGATGATGACGGCAGATGGAATGCCCATATCCCAGAGGGAGACTGGATAGTAACCATCGCACCGTTTGAGACTTCACAAGAGGTACGGGAGATTCTGCGCGAACTCATCACTGTCTCCTCAGAGAATGCAGGAGATGACATCTCAATGTCGACTATTGAGGCAGCAAGAATCGAGGTGATTTTGTACGAAGATTACTCGGGCGAACCCATTGATGGCGTAACTGCCACATTGTCTTCCCTCGAAGGCCTGGGCTCGGTATCTTTCGACTCTACCGGCTCTATCGGAGAAGCATATATCGTAACAGCTCCCGGAGACTGGGAGGTCCTACTAAATGTTACAGACGGCGGAGAGAGGTGGGTCTTGGATGAAGACGGTTCAACCTCCATCAGCGCAATTCCTGGAGAAAACCCAACATTGAATCTGACAGCAATGAAGTTCGCTGAACTTGGAGGGAATGTGTTCTGGGACTTCAACGATGACAATTCATCCGATGTCGGCGAGGGCATATTCAACGCGACAATACACATCAATGGCGATGAAGGCAACTACACTTCTAACAGTGATAACAGCGGAGATTGGTCGCTATTCGTACCTGCGGGAACCGCATGGAACGTCCAAGTAGTAGTGAATGGGTTCTCGACCGAGAGCCTAGCAGTTGCAGTTTCTGGAGTTGCCAATACGGTCGATATTGAGATGTCAGCACAACCCGTTCTAGTCGAGGGTACAATCTCATATATCGACGCAGAGCAACTATCTCTGATTTCCGAAGGAGTCACACTACAGTTGATTCCTGTAGAGGGCATGGTGCGAGAGACAGTCACACCCGAGAAGGAAATCATCGATGGCGCTTGGACCGGTAACTGGTCTGCCGAGGTCGAGCCCGGCAACTGGATTCTCAGGGCTACCTATGATGAAGGCAACCTGATTGCGATGGGTCTAGCTGTAGCCGAGGTAGTAACCGGATACACTCTCGATCTCGAGATGACGGAAGGCGGTTGGTTCCGAATGGATACAGAATGGCTGGATTACGATGGAGTGACAAGGACACTTGCAGATACGGATCTGCCCGATTCGCAGTTTGTTGAGAGTCCGAATCTGATCATCAACACAGGTGCTGGAATGAGATGGACCGAGGAAGTCAACGATGAAGGATTCATCGAGATGTTGATGATTCCCGGAACCATAGATGCAACAAGTGAATTTGAAGTATCTCAGCGCAACCTGACAATGTCCTACATAGGCGGCCAAGGAGTTACAGTGAGTCCCGGCCAAGAGGCACCTCCGGTCACCCTCTCGCACGTGCGCATAGTGAATCACGAAATCTCTATCTCAACTATCAACAACTCTGGAGGAGAGTCCGACCCCGAGGGTAACTTGGGACACGCGATGGCCATTGCCAACTCGGAAGGCGGATTCGAACCCGTCGAATTCCAACTTGCAATAGACTACCTAGGCCACGAACCATTTGACACATTCAGTATCTTTGGTGATGTAGTAGGTACCGATGGCATACATTGGCTGGTTGAGTTCAACAATGGTTCAGGAGATTGGAACACCACAGTAGAGTTCGACATGGGCCTGGACAATGCAATGAACTTCTCAGACTTGCACGTTAGAGTAACTCCTGCGAACCAGTCTACGGCGCATGCTTTCGATAATGGACACACTATATCGATAACTATCGCATCCAAGGAAGACGGTTACATGAAGGATCACTCAGTCAATGTGAGGATTCCACAAATACATGGTTTTGAACTAACTGAGCCGATGGAGGAGTCATATGGAATCCAGCCCGGGCAGTCAATTAACGTCGGCATTAAGTTCACCAATTCAGGAAATGGTGATGAGCGCTACGAGTTCGAATTCGATGATTCTGAACTCCCTGATGGATGGGTCCGAACAGGAGCGACTTCGCACACCATAGGGGCTTACATTTCATCTACTCACACCGTTACCGTATCTGCTCCTGCTAATGCATCGGAAGAGGATTTCACAATCTACATGTCAGTCAGAGATAAGGCCAACAACACATACTCCGATGTCGAGATTCATGTACAGACCTCTATGCCTTCACTGAGAATTTCCGCTTACCAGAATTACAATGGTGGTGAGGACGCTGTTGCAGGACAGACTGCTCTGTACACAGTTGTAGTGGAGAACACCGGCCTGATAGATGCACAACTCGTACAGTTGAATGGAACCTTGTGCGACTCTTACAGCGGATGCCCGGATACTTCCAGCACTGGAGTCATAGGAATGGATACAAGAGATGTTCCAGCCAATTCGGAAGTAACCTTCGAAATATCTCTGGATATGTCTGAAATCAGTCCAGCGACCTATTACCTGTACTTCGACATAAATAACACCGGCTTTGATTCGGTTGAGGATTACTCTGCCCAGCAAATCAAGGTACGATCACCGCCTGTTGAGGAGACAACTGACTGGGTAGGGTGGCTACTTGCTGCCATGCTAATC
>CEVQ01019511.1_pt1 | contig 12782 bp, 8 predicted proteins | sample 356551 | NCBI WGS metagenome assembly CEVQ01 (sample SAMEA2623756, study PRJEB7988) | marine metagenome | biome: marine biome (ENVO:00000447); feature: mesopelagic zone (ENVO:00000213); material: "saline water (ENVO:00002010), including plankton (ENVO:xxxxxxxx)" | depth 250 m | reverse complement strand
AATATAAAAGCAAATATAATTCATTGGGATGGAACATTAGAATGGACAAATGGATTATTGTTAACCTCAGCAGAAAATGATCAGATCAATATAGATTTAGCAATTGATGAATCAAGTCAAACTAGTTTAGTGGTATGGGAAGATTTTCAAAATGGAAATGATTTAAATATTGTTGGTCAATTTATTGATCTATCAAATAATACTTTATTAAATGATAATGTTATTATTTGTAATAATGAAGTATATCAGCAATCGCCTGTAGTAAAAAAAGTATACGATGGGCACTATCTAGTTGTTTGGGAAGATGAGAGAGGCTTTTTAAACAATGATCCAGTCCTTTCAGGAGGATTAGACATATATGGACAAGTTATTCACTATGATAATGGGACAGTTTATTCTGAGAATGGTATTATAATATGTCAAGAATATCATGATCAAAAAGGACCTCAGATTTCATTAATGAAAGAGGATCAAGATGCATTGCAAAACTTGTGGTTCATACATTGGATAGATATGCGTAGCTCAGGCAAGGCTGATCTTGCAAATCTATATGGACAAGCTCTACGTCTTTCAGAACCGATGAGCACTGAAATATCTAATGTACATCCAAGTACATTCAAAATTGGAGATGCATTCCCCAATCCTTTTAATAATTCTGTAGTAATAGAAATTAACGTTACAGAACTAGAACCAATTGATTTTCTGGTAGTGAATGTTATGGGAAAAGTAGTTTATAATGAGAAAATAATGCCTTTAAGTAATGGCGTTCATTCATTTGCATGGAATGGTAAAAATAATGATGGTCAAGGTTTACCAAGTGGTATTTATTTTCTTCAGTTTAATTCAGTTAATTTTCAATCGAACAGAAAAATTACTTACCTCAAATAAGTTAATATTTACTGAATTGTTATGAGATTTCCATTGAGGAAGCTACTATTAATAAATTCTTTAATTGTTTGTATTAATTCTCAAGCATTAGATGATCGTTATCATACCTTTGAAGAAATAGAATATTTTCTTGATTCATTAACACAAATATATGATGATAATTCAGAATTTAAAGTGTATCAACTTGGGTACTCTGAAGAGGAAGATTTACCTATTTATGCAGTTAAGATTTCAGATAATGTAGAATTAAAAGAAGATGAGCCAAGAGTGCTATTTGTTGGACAACTACATGCAGAAGAAGTATTAGGGGTAGAGGCGGTGCTAGACTTGATACTACTTATGCTCGATCCTCCTCCTGAGGAAATGCAGCATATGAATATATTAAAACAAAATATTGAGACATGGATTATTCCCACACTTAACCCTGAAGGTCTCAATGTGGTACATGAAGGCCTGGATGTGAGTTTTAGAAAAAATAAAACAGACTTTTCTCCTGTAGGTCCATTTCCTAATAATTATTTTGACTATGATTCTGCCATAGGAGAAGATATTGATGGAGTAGACTTAAATAGGAATTTTGACTTTAATTGGGTGCTTGGGGATACATTTATGGAGCCAGACCCTAGTGATTATGCTGCACACTATGATTATTATAGAGGTCCTCATCCCTGGTCAGAGTCTGAAATAAGGATATTAAGAGATCTTGCTTTAGAAAATGATTACTTATTTTCTATTGTGCTGCATAGCTCAAGGTCTGGACGGTTATCTGAAAAGGTATATAACTCCTGGCGTTGGGATGGAGATAAAAAACCTCCTGATGATATATCAATGAAACTTATTGGTGATGAAATCGCAGAAAGAATGATTAAGGAAAATAGTAATGAAAATTACCAGTCTGTATATGGTCAATCGAGAAATGGTAAAGCTCATGATTGGTTTTATCATGCAACTGGTACATTCCAATATCTTGTAGAATGTGGAACATCAAACTTACAGCCAGATAGTGCATTAGTTGAAGATACCATTGATCGTATAATGCCAGGGATGTTATTTTTATTAGATAGATCTATTGGTTATAATACAGATGCTTGTCAAATAACTGGTGTTATAACAGATGGAGGAAACGGAAATCCTCTTGAGGATGTAGTTGTTACGATTCAAGAATTGCACAGTGGAGTACAAAAGCCCCGTAGAAGTGATGAATTTGGTCGATATCGCAGGATTGTTGAATCAGGGACATATAACCTTACTTATAGAAAGAATGGTTATTTCCCATTGAATTTTAATATTACAGCTAACCCCAGTTCTCCTACAGTACAAAATGTAACTATGACGCCAATACCATTGTATAACCTAGAAATAAATATTTCTTCTTTCCAATATCCTGTTGTGTTAGAAGAAAACCCTTTTTTAGTAATAGAAAACTCAGATATATCAGATACTATTCAAATGGACTTTTCTCATAATCATATCCTTCAAGTTCCACAAGGTGAATGGGAATTTACATTATTTTGGGATTTTCTTATGCCATGGTATCAAGAAATTACTATTGATAGTGACCTTGAGTTGAATATAGACATGTATGAGCCATTACAGGTTCAAAATATATATGGTTATCCAATAATTGATAATTCATCTTTTAACATAATCGAAGGACCATGGGTCTTCGAAAATAATATCATTAGATCTCAGAATGGATTATTCTATGCTAATGCAGATTCACTAGACTCCATTTTTGTACTTGAAACTGAACTATATTCTTTTTCTGAGCCAATGAAAATGATTGTATTAAGAATTGATCATCAGTGGGAGTTAGAATGGGATAATGATTCAATTGGTATTACCCTTATGGATTCAACAGATAACATCATAAACCAAGTTTTTCTTACCGGACATCAATGGGATCAAGGCTCTAGACATAGATTGGTAGCTATAGATACCAATGGCATTAGCAATATTAAAGTTTTACTTGAATTTAAGCGAGATATAACTATTAATTATAGAGGTTACAATATTTATGATATGAAGTTATTTTCAGGGGACAACTCTACCTTGGGTTCTATAATTGAACAATCACCCTTAAACCAAAACACTTCAAAAATATCTGTAAGTGAAATTTATCCCAATCCGTCAAATGGAATGATAAATATTGATTTTTTAAATTTTTCTTCACCAACTTCTATTAATGTTTATAATTTGCTTGGTCAAGAGGTTTATTCCGGAGAAATTCTTCCCCAATATAATCAGAAGAAGATTTGGCGTTATAACTTTTTGGATAGTTATCAAAAAACTCCAGTATCTGGTGTGTATTTTATTAAAATTGTTACCCAGAATGAAATCTTATATAAAAAATGTATATTGCTAAAGCCATAATATTATTAATTACATTTGTATTTGCAAATGAGGGGTCATTTAGAGGAAAAAATCTAAATGAAATACTAAGTAGTTCAATTCCCATATCATATGCAAATTACATCTCAGAGCACTACAATATTCCTATTAGTCAACTCAATGCTCAACGTGGATCATATCTGATTATTACTCCTGATAATATGATAGATCATCTCGGTGAGCTTATATCATTTAAAAAATCACAGGGATTTGATGTTTATTTAAAAACTCTTTCGGATACAGGGCCTACTGCAACGGAAATAAAACAACTTATAGAAAATATTATTCTTGAAGATCCTATGCTGGAATATGTACTGTTAATTGGAGATATAGATGGTGTAGCTACTATGCCTTCATTTTATTACGGGCCTGAAAATGATGTAACTGATCAAAAATATACTCATATTTTTGGTGATGATTTTTTCCCTGATGTATTTATAGGGCGTTTTTCAATTGATTCAATTTCTGAATTAGTCGTCATGATTCGTAAAACGATCAATTATCACCGTCAACCTTTATTAACAAACTCCGATTGGCTAGATAAGGCACTTGTTGTTGCCGGAAACTATAGTAATACAGTACCAATACCTATAACACCCAAATGGACATCTTATTGGGTGCGAGATCTATTATATGATAATGGTTATTCTTCTGTAGATACCGTATTCTATCCGCCTATCCAACAAGGAGCATCATTAATACAAAATTATATTAATAATGGAGTTGGTATTGTCAATTACCGAGGTTGGGGTGATGCAAACGGATGGCACTATCCAGAATTTCATGTAGGAGATGTTGTTTCACTTAATAACGGATGGATGACTCCAATATTTACTAGCTTTGTTTGCAATTCTAATGATTTTGCTAATAATGTAGACCCCTGTCTTGGTGAAGCATTGGTCAGGGCTGGCACACCTTCAAACCCAAAAGGAGGAATAGCTATAGTTGGTCCTTCTGATCTACACACCAGCACAAAATTTAACAATGTAATTAATGCATATATGTTTGATGCAATGTTTGATGATAACATAGTAGAACTAGGCCCTGCTATGAACGCTGGTCTGATGGGTTTAACTAGAGAGTTTCCTAATCTAGATGGTGCAGAGGAAGCTCAAGAGTTTTATTTTCATGTTTATAATATTGTTGGGGATCCTTCTGTCTCAATGTATCTATCTAGGCCTAGTGAATTTTCTATAATTGCAGAGGACTGTTCAAATAAGGATGGTTTTATTGAATTATCAGTATTTACAGATGAGGGTGATCCTGTTAACAATGCAATCCTATCGTTAATGGTTAATGATAGTATTGTATTTAAAGGTAATTCTGATTTATATGGAAAACTTCAAGCTACTATTAATTTGGAGGGTGTATCCATAATAGATATTTATGCTAATAAAAGTGGCTTTGTTCAAGGTAAAATAGAGTTAGAGGTTAGCGATGATCAATCTGAATTAGTTTTAATTGGTTATGAATTAGATCAGTTGAATGAGAATCATTTAAATATTGGAGAAATAACTAATATATATCCAATATTTATGAATCAAGGTTCATCCGCTATTCCTTCACTTGATGGATACGTAAATAGTCATTTAGTAGAAAACTGTCAGATAATATCATCAAATTTTGAAATCCCCGCTCTTGATCCTGGGCAATCTGCTTTAAGTAGCACGCCGATAAGATTGCGAGCGAATTCAGCAAATAAAGAAAATATTTTTATAAACGTAAGTATTGATTCGCATGATTGGAATTTTAATTGCGCCATACCTATCAAACCATTGATTTTAATTACAGATTTGAATAGTGATGAATTATCTAATGATTCCAATACTGATTTATCAGTATTAATTAACAATTATTCAAATACAGATTTAGATAGCCTATTTCTAGAACTAGTATCGCTAGATGATTCACTATCAATTTTTATGAATGGAAGAGATTATTTCTCAATTAGCCCGTATTCTAATTTAGAATTAAATAATATGAATTATGAATTTGAAATTGGGAATGTTTCTCCTGGTAGTTCTCTAAGCTATCAATTATCTATAAAAAAAGATACAATCATAGTTCACTCTGAACAAAAAGATTTCAGTTCATTATCAAATGATAATCAGCCAATTGCCCCAACATGGTATGGCTATTGGGCATATGATGATACTGATACAAACTATATTCAAGCACCTGTATTTGATTGGGTTGAATTAGACCCCATGTATGGTGGAAGTGGAGCCTCTGAATATAAATTAGATGATGATGATCATATAACGGTGCAGCTGCCATTTGAATTTAAATATTTTAATCAAACATATGATCAGTTGACAATTAATTCCAATGGATGGGCTTCATTTATACCTTGTGATATTGATTATTTCTACAATTATACTATACCAATGGCTTTGGGTCCGAAAGCAGTTTTAGCACCTTTTTGGGATGATTTAGAAGTAATAAATGAAGACTCAATAAAAGTCTTTACAAAATATGAACAAAACAATGGAAGGTTTATTATTGAATGGTCTAGAGCATTAAATGGTTTTGATGAAATCACCGAAGAGACTTTTGCGATTTATTTGTATAATCAACAGGCTATTCCTACAGAAAGCGGTGATGGAGTAATTGAATTTCATTATCTTGATATTGCTGATATAGATGCAGATAAAAACTATTCAACTATTGGAATTGAAGATCATACAAAAAATGAAGGTATTCAATATGCTTTTAATAATATTTATAGTCCAGGAGCAGCTCAAGTTCAAAATGAACGTTCTATTCGATTTACAACAGAATCTCCAATAAACTATGTTTCTCCTTTATCATCTAAAGATGATAGTAATTTACCTAGTGGTTTTCAAATGCTTCCAGCATATCCAAACCCTTTTAATCCTTCAACAACTATTAGTTATCAATTGCCCAAAATATCAGATGTAAAAATTTCTATTTATGATATTTTAGGAAATGAGATAGATATTTTAATAAATGAAAATAAGTATGCTGGGAAATACAATATTCAATGGCAAGGACAAGATAGATTTGGAAAATCAGTTTCATCAGGAACGTACTTTGTAGTTCTAGACGCCTTAAATTCTAGAAAAGTTCAAAAGATTTTATTTATTAAATGAGTATAATAATTTATTCAACAGAATGGTGTGTTCCATGCAAGAATGCGAAACAATTGTTAGATGATAAAAATGTGATTTATAAAGAAATTGATATTGAAAAAAATGATATGTCAAGAGAAGATCTGTATGATGTTACAGGGGGGCGTACCGTGCCCCAAATAATTATTAATGAAAAAGTTATTGGAGGTTATTCACAATTATTTTCCTTAAATCAATCAGGAGAATTAGATAAACTATTGCGGGTTAAAGACTGAATAGTTTATATATAATGAATCTCAACCTTAAAAAGTCCTTATCTATAGGACTTTTGTTTTTTTATACAGGTTGCTCTGGTACTAATCCTGTAACAAGTTTTTTTAACAATATTACTTCACAAACAAAATCATCAAATCTTTCACAAAAATTAGGAAAATTTTTACCATCTAATTCTAAGCAGTTCGTTGATATACACGCTATGGAATCTCAAGTGCGTAATCACCGTACTTGGGTTCAAGATAAATCAAAAGAATTAAAATCAATAAAAAAGTCACTTAGAAGATTAATCAATGATGCTCGAGGTAATGACTTTCAATTATTTGAATTCTTAGATGCTAATTTATCTGTTATGGCCGCTGCACATCAAAATATTCTATCTAATGCAAAAAAAGAGAAAAAACTTATAATTAGAGTGCAAAAGAGTAGGAAAATAAATATTGATTCAAAAATTCCTGGTAAAGAAAATACTTATCAACAACAATTCATTATTCTTGATGATGCTATTATCTTAAGAAAAGTCGCATACGAAGAATCTATTTCTAAGATTAGAAAAGCATTATCAAAGAGAGATATGGAATTAGTTTTTATAAAAGAACAGAAAGATGAATGGTTTTTTATAACAGAAGAACTTTATGATAAAAGAGAAAAATTTCAGCTGTCTATTAACAAATTAACTGCAGATCTAGTAGATGCAATAACAAATGAAGCAGATCATCTTGATAAAATAAGTAAACAATTAAATAAAGTTGAAATTATTAATAAGCGTCTAGATGGTTTAGATAAGTTATTTTTAAATTTTGATAAAATTGCAGAAAAAGAAAAGGGTGGAAGAGTATATTTAAAAAATAGTCCTGAGTTTAAAGAAAAATATGAAATTCGCTTTGAGAAATCAGTAAAAGATTACGAAAGATATCTTGAAGATTTAAGAAAGCTATTAATGAGCTAAATTATTTTAACATTGTTGTGTTTATCCAACGCTGAAAATTGTCTCCTTCAACTACTATAAAATACTGACCAGAAGATGCAAGTTTTCCTGATTCAGTACGACCATCCCATTGAAATAATATATTACCCTCAGGATACGATTTATTTGCTATTTGTCTTATGCGCTTACCATTTACAGATATAATATTAATTCTAAGATGCTGTTGGAAAGGAATTTCTACATTGAATGAAGTTGAAGGGTTAAACGGGTTTGGGTAATTTTGAGAAACAGAAATAGAGCTTGGTATATTCTGGTCTTCTATTGATAGCTCACCATCTGATATATCTACTTGATAATCCCAATTATTTCCACTTGTATCCTGACTGACTATAGCCAGATAAACTGAACTAGCACCCGTTGGATCAATATTGATTTCATTACCAGAGTATACTGTCCATGAATTATCTTCATAAGAAATAATAGCGTGCATATTTAGATCTGAATCAGGACCAGTAGTATTTGATAAGGATGCGATAACAGGATCATTGCTAATTAAACGAGTATACTGACTTGCAAATCGATTAAGGTTCGTACTTGTTACAGACTGAGGGGTTCCAGCCGTATACGTGATTTCTGTAAATGTTGTTGGCCCACTAACAGGGTATGCTTCTGCTTCTTCATATGTAAATACCCCAGCGTTACTATTCGAAGACATTACTCTATTTGCAACTACCATTTTGTTTAAAGCATCCTTAAAAGAAGATCCTTCGCTAGATAATGCTAAAGAAATTGCTCTATGACTGTAATCGCCATAATAACTATCATTCAAAATACTTTTTTGCCATATTTTTCTTAAAGTGAGATATCCTCCTAAATGTTCGTAAATATATTGGGGGTAAATAAATGATCCATACCAGTGGTCACTTTGATCATCTAATGATTTATGAGGTTCATTGAACCAAGATGGTAAATATTGATAACAATCATTGATTTCATCATAAACTTGTTCTTCCATGGAAACAGCGGTTGCTTCCATAAGCCATTGAGCTTCAAAACCATCATACCCAGACTGGACAGCATGATGAAATTCATGTGCAGCCGTCACTTTAATACTTTCTTCTTCTGTTCCAGGAAAACCATTGTAGTTATTTCGAAGAGCCATATAACTATTTAATGCATTTAATTCTGTTGTTGAACTATTTTCATTATCCCCAAAACTTCCAGATTGGGCAAAGTTTTCCGGAGAAACATATCCATATACATTTGATTGTAAATTACGAATATATACATCATAGTGATTTGAACCGCCATTATCTGAGTTTGCAGGATACCAACTATCAGAAGGAGGCTCAGAATATAGAAAACTGTCCAATTGTATTGATGCAACATGAGCAAAAACATCTACCATTTGATCAATATAATCTGGAATACTATTATTATTTGTATCACTATTTGCGATAGCATGTGTTCCGGATGTAGTATAATGAAAACGGAAATAACCATTATCAAGTGTCTGATCAAGCCCTTCACTCTCAGCACGATCTTCAGAGGAACGGCTGGCTATATCCCCATCAAAATAGAAGCCTATTTCTCCTAAGTTTAATTTTTGTTCGGCATTTAACTGGTTACCATACAAAGCGACATTTCTTAAATGCGGTGATATACATCTTTCTTGATTATATCCGGAAAATGCTTGTATAACAATTTCCACAGATTGATCAATATTTCCAGGAAGTTTTCCAAAAGATAATTCCAATAGAATGATTAAAAGAAACGTTGTTTTTTTCATGGTTGCCTCTTAGTTGGTTTTTTTGGAAGTGGACGAATCCACTGACGTATAATTCTTTGATTTTCAGGGTTTATATTATGAAAAGCACGTTGAACTTCAATGATCACTGGAGTTCCATCTTTTGGCCCAATTGTTCCTTTATAATTTACAGGAAGAGATTCAGGTGAAAATACGGAATATGTTAAGAACAAATAATATTCATCATCAGATATTTTTTTCGATTTACGATCAATACGCAATAATTCAATACTATTTTTTTCGGATTGGATATTTGCAGGCTTAGTATTTATAGGTTTTGAAGAACATGATTGAAAAATGATAAATATTATAAAAATGAAATAATATGATAGGTTATTTTTTTTTAATAATTCTATTAATATCATTCTCTTTCTTTTTGCTCCAAAATAACCTTACAAATAAGGCCATTAATAAAAGACCAAATGCATAAAATAGCGCATAGTAAGGTAAAAGTTCACCCATTACTTAATTAATTGAATGTAGCGGTCATATAGGTAAGTAGCAATTAGTAATCCTACTCCAGTAATAAATTCCCATCTTATTGTTTCCTGTTCATCACTACTAATAATTCCAGCTATTGATAATGAAGCGCCAACTAAAAGTGCTGCATTTCTTATTTGATTATAATTGAATGCAGTTTGCATGTCCAAATTTGATTCATGTACTGATTTTGCTTCTGATAAAACAGTTTCTATGGATGAAATAGGAAAACGTAAAGCAAGCATTAATTCATTTGGATTGTCAGAATCAAAAAAATCATGCATTTCTATCAAGGGTACCTTTATAGAAATCTGAACGGATTCACTAGTATTATGTAGATTGATTTTATTAACTATAGATGGAGTTTTAATTGTCTCTACCATATTAGTGTCAATTCGAGCATTCATGATTGTAGTGTAAAACCAACCGTTTTCAGAATACCATCCAGTCACTGTTGCTCTAGATAAAGGTTGATTAGAACTAATTGTTAAGAAAACACCGTTTTTTTTGCTATTTATTTTGATATCAGTAATTTTTATATCTGCAGCAAAAGATTGAATAGCAAAAAATAATAGAATTAGATAAAATTTAATTGGATTCATTTTCTATAATAATTAGATGTAATTTTGTCATGATCAAGTCAAGATCTTTTAATGTACAATAAATACATACTGAATTTAATCATATTTGCGTCTGTTCATGCGCAACAAGTTGATATTTATAATATTAGACCTATTGTAAATGTTGATTTAGGAACATGCAATGATGTGTGGGGCTATACTGCCCCAGATGGGCATGAATTTGCTTTAGTAGGCCATCGATCTGGAACCTACATATATGATGTATCAACTAACCCTCATGACCCTATAGAAGTAGGCTTTATCGCAGGAGCTACATCCACATGGAGAGATTTAAAAACTCATGGCTATTATTGTTATGTAACCAATGAAACTGGGGGTGGGATGGATATTATCAGTCTTGAGGATCCATTTAACCCATATAAGGTTGGTGAGTACACCGCGACATTTACTACTGCTCATAATTTGTTTATTTCTGATGGCTTTGCATATATATTTGGCTCTAATGCTGATGAAGGGGGATGCAGGATCCTAAGCCTTGATAATCCAATTAATCCTGTTGAGGTTGGTTCTTGGGAAGATGACTATTTTCATGATGGATTTGTAAAAAACGATACACTATATGGATGTGGAATTTATAATGGTACTTTATATATTATTGATGTGTCAATTAAATCAAATCCAATAAACCTTGTTGAACATAATTATAGTAATTATGGTTGTCATGCAGTATGGGTTACTGATGATTCAAAATATGTAGTTACTGGAGATGAAGAAGCTGGAGGATATGTATATATTTTTGATATTCAAGATTTTGACAATATAAATTTAGTTTCAACTTGGTATCCTGATGAAGTGGATGCGGAAGACAAATCAGTACATAATGTATTGATAAAAGGTGATTTATTATACATTTCATATTATGTGTATGGAACTAGAATTCTGGATATTTCTGATCCTTATAACCCTACTGAAGTAGGCTATTATGATTGGTATCCAGGTCAAAGTGGTCTATATAGTGGAAATTGGGGAACATACCCATTGACAGAAAATGGTTTGATTTATTCCACTGACTATTCTGGTAATGGATTTTTCATTATGAGCTATCCTTTTATGGGAGAAATTAACTTTGAAGAATTAAACGATACTGAGAATAATATTGACCCTTTAAGTTTTAATGTTACAATTAATGAAAGTCCTGATTTCTCCGTGGATTATTCAAGCTTTAAGCTATACTGGGGAATTGATGGAATGATAACAGATTCGGCCTCTTTGACTTCAGCTGGAAATAGTTATGTAGGTAGCCTTACTCCCTCAGGAGAAAATGGAATAATGCATTATTATATGGCATTTAATACTCAAAATGGTGAACGAGTTACCAAACCATATGGTGCTCCATTCTCATCATATAAATTTAATATTGGAATAGATAATGTATCTCCTGAAGTTGAATTAATTACACAAGTTGAAGATCAATTTTACCCGTCTGGATCCTTTGACGTTATTTCTATTGCGTCTGATAACATTGGGATAAATAGTGTAGAGCTTTTCTGGCAAGCAGGAGATAATCAAATACAATCGATTGTTTGTGAAGAATCGCATGACCAGGATTTAGGTGCGGTATATGTAGGTTCAATTTCTTATAATGGTATTGCCCCAGGAACAGCTATTCGGTATTGGGCAGTTGCTACCGATGCTTCTTCACAGTCAAATCAGTCTCAATCAGATGAAAATCATTTTTATATTTCTGATCAGTACGCGTTAGGAAATTTTGAGAATGAGTCATCAATGGACGCATGGGATTTGAGAGATTGGGGACGACAATATGTAAATCACATAATAAAATGGGCCATCAATGATAGTCCGAATGGACTATACTCTCCTAATGCATATAATGCATGTTATTTAATAGAACCAATTAATCTAACGTATTTTACTAAAGCTTATATAAAATTTAAATCAGGTGAGTTATTGAGGCCCGGCGACTATGGATATGTCCAAGTAAAAAGAGGGGATAGTCCTAACTGGACTAATATTATGACCGTAAGTTCATGGAATAATCAAGAAATGTTTGAAAGATATATCAACTTAAACTCTTATTTGAATGAAGAGGAATTATATTTTAGACTTTTAATGACTTCAGATTTATCAGATGAAAGTCAGGGTTGGTATGTTGATGACATTAATTTAGTCCTAAACCAAGATATGCCACCAAATGTAAATACTGATTCGAACATAAATAATATTCCTAATAAGTTGACCCTTAATCCCAGCTATCCTAACCCATTTAACCCAAATACAAAAATATCCTTCGATCTTCCAAAGTCATCCAAAGTCAAATTACA
>CEVQ01039435.1_pt1 | contig 12855 bp, 9 predicted proteins | sample 356551 | NCBI WGS metagenome assembly CEVQ01 (sample SAMEA2623756, study PRJEB7988) | marine metagenome | biome: marine biome (ENVO:00000447); feature: mesopelagic zone (ENVO:00000213); material: "saline water (ENVO:00002010), including plankton (ENVO:xxxxxxxx)" | depth 250 m | reverse complement strand
CATGAAAAATTGATATTGAGTTAAAATCAATATTATTACCAATAGCAGCAATCATTACAGAACTGGTGGTAATCTTATGACTAAATTTTTATCGCGAGCTCTCGAGGGGCTCGTTCAATCTGATATTCGGCGAATGACTGTTGAGTGTGAGCGAGTGGGTGGACTAAATTTAGGACAAGGGATTTGTGATTTGCCTACCCCTCCGATGCTTTCTGCGGCTGCAATTGCGGCGATAGAGTCTCAAAAGAGCACCTATTCTTACGCCGAGGGAGTTATTGAGCTTCGCAGTGAAATTGCAAAAAAACTTGAACGGGACAATTCGATAAATTCCGATCCAATGTCGGAAATATGCGTAACTGTCGGCGCCACAGGTGGATTTGCTACAGCTATTCATGCCTTGCTCAACCCTGGTGACGGAATCCTGATGATGGAGCCCTATTATGGCTACCACCTTAATATTGCAAAAGTTGCGGGCCTAGAACCTCAATTTCTAACCCTTACTTCGCCTGATTTTAGTTTAACCGAGAAAAACCTTCGAGAAGCGATTTCGGCGAATACGAAGGCAGTGGTTTGCTGCACACCATCCAACCCAAGTGGGAAAATGTTTAATGAAGGCGAATTAGAAATCCTTGCTAAGGTTGCCCATGAAAATGATTTATTGGTCTTAACAGACGAAATTTACGAATATATTCGATACGATGGTCGTCCCCATATTTCGCCGGCTACCATAGGAAATTTGTGGGACCGTACAGTTAGTATTATGGGTGTATCCAAAACATTCAGTATTACAGGTTGGCGAATGGGTTATACGGTTGCACCAGCAGAGCTGACGAAAGCAATTACCTTAGTTAATGACCTCTATTATATCTGCGCCCCAACACCGTTGCAGCATGGCGTTGCGGCAGGTTTCAATACGCCCACAAGTTATTTTGATTCGTTGCAATCCAGCTATCAAACCAAGCGTGACAAGATTTGCGATGCGCTTGACGTGGCTGGAATGACACCAATTATCCCCCAAGGAGCCTATTATGCCTTAGCGGAAATTGGACATCTCGGGTATGGATCTGCACATGAGGCATCGATGGCACTTTTGAAAGAGGTGGGGGTCGCGAGCATTCCCGGGACTTCTTTTTTCCAGGGCGATTCTGGCGAAGGGCTCGTCCGTTTTTGCTTTGCGATGGACAACGAGGTTATTGATGAAGCCTGCAAGAGACTAAAACAATTTCGAAAATAGTATTAGCAGTCAACTTAGAAGGTGTAAAGTTAGATACAATATGAGATGAGCATATTTAATTCACCACATTATTCAAATCATGAGAGAATTATTTATATAAATGAACCTCATGTCGGTTTAAATGCAATAATTGCAATTCATGATCGAACCCTAGGGCCTGCACTTGGTGGTTGTCGTTTCTGGAATTATCGAAACGAAGAGGAAGGACTTAATGATGTTCTTAGGCTTTCTAAAGGAATGACTTATAAGGCTGCTCTTGCAAATGTAAATCTAGGTGGTGGAAAAGCTATAATATTTGCTGATAGTTTAAATAAAAAAACTCCTGAAATCATGCTTGCTATGGGGCATGCAATTAATGAACTTAATGGAGGGTATATCACTGGCCCTGATATTGGCACTGGTGTAAAAGATATGACAATTATTCATAAAAACACTCCTTATGTGATTGGTGTTGAGGAAGCGTCCGGAGGGTATGGTGATCCTGCTATATCAACATCATTGGGTGTTTTTATGGGTATAAAAGCTGCAGTTCAGTTTAAATGGGCGACGTCAGATCTTAAGGGAATAAAAATTCTTGTACAGGGATTAGGACATGTGGGAATGAATCTGTGCGAGCTTTTACATGGAGAAAAAGCAACTTTAATTGTGTCGGATATTGATATAAAAAAAGTACAGGAAGCAGAAAAAAGATATGAAGCAACATCTGTTGCACCTGAAAAACTTTATGATATTGAAGCTGATATTTTTTCCCCATGTGCGTTTGGTTCAGTAATCAATGACAAAACTATATCTAAACTTAATTTCAGTATTATAGCTGGAGGAGCAAATAACCAGCTAGAAAACGATATACATGGAAAATATTTATTTGAAAATGAAATTATTTATCTTCCTGATTATGTAGTAAATGGCGGCGGGTTAATTCAAGTTGCAGCTGAATGGTATAAAGAACCTTATGAAGTATATGGTCCAAAGGTCAAAAAAGTTTATGATAGTTGCCTAAAAATTATAAAAAAATCTTACAATGAAAATATCGACACTAATCAAGCTGCTAATCTAATTGCCGAAAATAAGATCAAGGCGAAGCAATAAAAATTTTAATAATAAATGAAAAACAATCGCAGTTCTTGGAGTAGTAATTTAGGATTTATTCTTGCGGCAGCTGGTTCAGCAATAGGTATTGGTAACCTTTGGAAATTCCCATATATCACTTGGGAAAATGAAGGAGGGGCATTTGTTTTAATTTATATTGGTTGTGTTATTTTAATAGGCATTCCAATTATGTCTGCAGAATTATTAATTGGTAAAAAATCTAGGCTTAATCCTGTTTCAGGAATGCTTCAACTTGGTGCTGGATTATTTGGGGGAAATAAATGGAGATTTGTCGGTTGGCTTGGCATAATTAGTAGTGGCATTATTCTTTCATATGTCAATGTAATTTCTGGATGGGCAGTATTTTATTTTCTGAAATGTATCAATTGGTCTTTATTTGGGTATGCTCCTATTGAAAATCATTTTAATATTTTTTTAGAGAATAGTGTATTACAATTGATACTTAGTTTATTTTTTAGTATAGCTACCGCCACTGTTGTCATAAGGGGAATTTCAGGTGGGATAGAAAAAGCAAGTAGGTTATTAATGCCTGCTTTATTTATTCTATTAGTGACATTATTATCATATAGTTTTGGAATGGAAGGCTCGGCTCGGGCCTTTAAATTCATTTTTGAACCTCGTTTTTCAAACTTAAAAATAGAATCAATTTTGGAAGCCATGGGTCAAGCGTTTTTTTCTCTTTCATTAGGAATGGGAGTTATGATTACATACGGATCATATATAAAAAGAAATTCTAAAATATTTAATAATGCTTTAATAATTGTATCAATGGATACGTTTGTTGCGCTAATTGCATCAATTATAATGTATACGATAATTTTTACTTTTCCACAGATAGAATCTGGAATTTCTAGCAGTACAACTGGAATGCTTTTTACAACACTACCACCTCTATTTTATACTAAAATTTCATGGGGTACACTTTTAGGTCCGGTTTTTTATCTCTTGGTTGTATTTGCAGCTTTTTCATCTACTATTTCTTTACTTGAAGTTGTAGTAGCATTATTAATTGACCAATTTAAATTTTCAAGAACCAAAGCTACTTCTATTTCAGCTATTTCAATTTTTATAATAACGATTATGGTTGTGTTATCGTTGAATTCACAAAATGGGTTTTCAAATTTTAATCCTTTTGGAAATCCAGAGTCCGGTATTTTTTATGAATTAAACCAAATTATATTCAGAGGTAAAATGGGATTTATGACTATAGCTGATCATGCGGTGGCAAATTGGTTATTACCTTTAACAGGTTTATTTACCACTTTGTTTTTTGGGTGGTTTCTACCAAAAAAGATTGCAAAAAATGAAATGAAAAACTTATTGTTCGGCAATAAAGAAAATAAAATTTATGAAATTTTTATGTTCTCAATAAAGTTTGTAACACCGGCGGCAATATTTTACATTATTTATAACATTTTAACAGGCAGTTCAGATTTTACTTAATCTTAATCCTAAAATTATGAATATAATTAATTTAAACGGGGCTTTCGGAAAAGAGATAATCGAATTAAATCTCGCGAAAGTGTCATCCAATGATGAAATTCGAAAAATTATTATGACTTTTCATGAAAATGGATTGATTAGGATAAAGAGACAAAAACTCATACTTGAAGAATTTGAAAGAGTTGCAGAAATGTTTGGTCAAATAAAACCCCATTTCCTTGATCATCTACGATTTAAAGGGCATCCAGGTATTCTTCTTTTATCTAATATTGAAGAGAATAATCAACCAATAGGAATATATGAAGGGGCAGCATTTTGGCATACGGATGTTGCTTACGAAGATCCTCCAAATACCGCAACAGTCGTTTATGGTAAAAAATGGCCAACAGAAGGATGCCCAACGCATTTTGCCAGTACGTATGCAGCGTATGATGCACTTACAGATGTAGAAAAAAAGAAATTTGAATCACTAAAAGTAATCCATCATTATGGAAACCGCTCAGATATGGATGAAAATTCTCAATATTCGGCGGAAAAACTTACGGAAGAGCAAAAAAAGAAGATTCAAAACGTATACCAACCATTGGTAAAGACGCACCCCGTAACAAAAAGAAAAGCACTATATGGAATAGCAGGAAGTTCATTTGGAATAGTTGGTATGCCGGAAAATGAAGCAATAAATTTATTAGATGAATTAAAAAATCATGCATTAAAGCCTCAGTTTAGAACAACTGTTGATATAAAAAAGGGAGAGGTTGTTGCTTGGGATGCTTACTGCACCTTGCATAAAGCAACTCCACAAAAAATAGCTACAGGAGAAAATGATGCACGTTTATTATGGAGAGCAAGTATGGTAGGAACGGCTCCTGTCTTGAAAAAAAATGGAAGTTTATAAAAAGTTACTAAATCCTGTATTTTGAAGGGTTAATATAATCCCATTCAGAGAGGGAGGGCAGTTTTTCCATTATTTTAAATCTGGAGAAAATAAAGATGATAAAAAACAATAAGATCAAAAATCTTTTAAAAATATTATTAATTACTTCATTTGTATTTTCACAAAAGCCACGCGCAAGAGACTTGGGGGTAAATTTTTATGGTACTCCTGGTAAACTAAATGCAATAACCGATGTAAAGGGTATTGAAGTTGGTCACAGTACAATTATTTCAGGAAAAGGTAAAAATGTTTTAGGTGAAGGTCCAGTCCGAACAGGTGTTACAGCAATTTTTCCTAGAGGAAAACAGTTTAGTCCCGTTTATGCAAATTGGTATAGCTTGAATGGAAATGGTGAAATGACAGGAACCACTTGGGTTACGGAATCAGGATTTTTAGAAACACCAATAATGATAACAAATACAAACAGTGTTGGCGTTGTAAGAGATGCGGTGCTTAAATGGTTTGTTGATTATAATTGGTATGGTAATGATGATTGGTGGTATACATACCCAGTAGTTGGAGAAACCTATGACGGGTTTTTAAATGATATCTATGGTTTTCACGTAACTGAAAAACATGTATTGGGGGCTATCAAAAATGCAAAATCCGGCCCAGTAACAGAAGGAAATGTTGGCGGAGGGACCGGAATGCTCACCCTGGGGTTTAAAGGTGGAATAGGTACATCATCAAGAGTAGTTAAAATAAATAATAAAAAATATATTCTTGGTGTTTTGGTCCAATCCAATTTTGGAAGCAAAAAAAATCTTACTATAAGTGGAGTACCCGTAGGCAGAGAATTAGCAGATACTCCCGGTATAATTTTAAAAGCACCGCCAAGTAATACTCGAAAAGAAGGGGATGGATCAATTATAGTTATTGTTGCCACGGACGCACCATTGCTTCCTCATCAATTAAAAAGAATTGTCCATAGGGTTCCTTTGGGTATCGGATTGGTAGGTGGCAGGGGCTCAAATGGTTCAGGAGACATATTTTTAGCTTTTTCTACCGCCAATAATAAAGCATTTAATAGAAAAAAAATTCAAACGGTAAAAACATTACCAAATGATGAAATTACGCCATTATTTGAAGCAACAGTACAGGCCGTTGAAGAATCAATTATTAATGCCTTAATTGCTGCTGAGACTATGGAGGGAATTAATGGAAATAAGGCCTATGCCCTCCCTCATGATAAATTAATTGATGTCCTAAAAAAATATAATCAAATTGATTAAAATAGAGAGCCTAAAAATGAAGAGCCTTTTCAAAATATTATTGATAACATCATTTATATTTTCACAAAAATCTAATACAATAGCTATTGTCGGGGTAACATTAATTGATGGAAATGGTGGACCTGCTATAAAAAATGCAACAGTGGTTATTTCCGGTCAACGAATTATTTCTGTTGGTCCTGGTAAATCAATTCGGATCCCAAATTCAGCCAAAGTAATCAATGGCTCCGGAAAATTTTTAATCCCAGGATTTGTCGATACTAATGTTCATATTTCTCTGGGTGGCAGTATGGAATCAAATGTACGATACCAAGATCAGCGTTTTGGAATAACACTTGAAGGGGCGCAGATGCATTTGAAATATGGTGTCACCACAATCCGAGATAGTTATGGAATTATGAAGCCGCTTTTAGATGTAAGAGATGCAATAAACCGAGGAGATGAGATTGGTCCACGCATGTATGTAGCGGGTAATATTGTCGGTTGGGGTGGATTTTATGCCGAAACCTTTGGGCAACCGACTCCAACCACCCTTTGGCAAGAACAATTTAACGATGACATAACACGCGGTTCTGGAGAAGAATTGATCCTTATGAATCCTAATGAACTCAAAGAGGTCATGCACAAATATATTGATCAGGGTGTGGATTTTATCAAATATGGTGGTACTACCCATAAAACACTCGGTCCAACGACACTTATATTCTCACCCAGGCAAGTAAAAGCAATTGTAGACGTTACTCATAAAAGAGGTCTTATTGCTGAAACTCATGCGATATCACCTGAGGGATTATTGATTGCACTTGAAGCTGGCGTTGATCTAATCCAGCATCCAGAGATATTGGGCGTACCTATTGCAGATGAATTATTACAGTTAATGGTCAAAAAAAAGGTTATATGCTCCATTAATATCAATAGCCATACGGGGAAAAAATGGCAAGACTACCTATCTGAAAGATCTAAACCTGAAACTACAAAAGCAGTTTCACCAAGGGTTCTTAGGCCTTGGCCTCCAGCACAGAAAACAGCACATCAAATTTTTGTAGAAGATGTTAAACCTAACGTTCAAAAGTTATATCGAGCTAATGCTGAGCGTATAATTCGTGCTGGTTGCATTGTATCTGTGGCTACAGATAATGATCTTGGTACTGCGCCGGAATTTAGTAGAGACCCTGGAGCATTTAGAGCAAGAGAGCCCGGCTTTGGGACCTTGATTTCTATTGAAGGACTAGTAGAACTCGGGATGACGCCCATGCAAGCGATTGTTTCAGCAACTAAGCACGGTGCCTTAGCATCAAATGCGCTTGATGAATATGGCACGATTGAAATTGGGAAATATGCTGACCTTTTGTTGCTTGATAATAATCCGCTAAAAGACATTGGTAATATTCGAAGCCTTTCTTTGGTAATGACAAAAGGGAAAGTAATCGATCACCAGGGTTTACCCACCAACCCAATTTATAATCGGGAAAAACCTACCAAAGGTTTTAACTAATTATTATAATTAGTTGTTTAAAAAACTGAAACTCAGAAAGTTTAATTAAATTGAATATGTCTTCTGTAAACAATTTTGTCGATGGAAAGTTTTCCGATTCATCCAGTAGCAAACTTGATGTTTGGAGTCCTATCAATGGTAAGAAAATTTCAGAGGTTAATTTATCGAACGCTGATGAATTAGATAAAATTGTTGCCTCTGCGCAAAATGCATTTAAATCATGGTCTAAGATTGTATTAAAAGATCGGGCTAAAATTTTTTATCTATTTCGAGATTTATTACAAAAAAATATTGATGATTTGGCTGAAGCTATTAGAGAAGAAAATGGTAAAACGATAGAGGAAGCAAGGGCTGAAGTAATGAACGGTATTGAACTTGCAGAATTTGCTTCTTCCATGCCGCAAATCATCAGCGATGAAATTCAAGTAGTCAGTAAAGGTGTAGAATGTCGATCTTCGCACTATCCTCTTGGAGTAGTTGGATCAATCACACCATTTAATTTTCCCATTATGGTTCCTCTTTGGACCATTCTTAATTCAATTGTATTAGGCAATACAATGATCCTAAAACCTTCTGAAAAAACACCTTTAGGTGCAACCCTAATTGCAAAATTATTAATAGAGGCGGGATTGCCAAATGGAGTATTTAATATAATAAATGGTGATAAGAACATTGTTGAAGCCATGTGTAACCATAAGGGTATTAAGGCACTCACTTTTGTTGGCTCAACTAAAGTAGCAAAAATTGTATATAGAACCGCAACTGCATCCTTAAAAAGATGTATAGCATTGGGCGGCGCCAAGAATCATTTAATTTTATTGCCTGATGCTCATGAAGATATGGCTGCTAATGATATTATAAATTCAATGTCAGGATGTGCTGGTCAAAGGTGTATGGCAGCTTCAGCCATGGTTGCAGTTGGTGATACAGAGTCAATTATTGAAAAAATTTGTGAGAAAGCATCAACAGTGATTCCCGGAAAAAATCTAGGTGCAATAATTTCAAAAGAATCGAAAAAAAGAATCGAAAAATATATTAGTGATGCAGAAAAAGCGGGTGCTAAAGTTTTAGTTGATGGCCGTGGCGTAATCGTAGAAGGAAAAGAAGATGGATACTACGTTGGCCCAACTGTTATTGATCATGTAAAACCTGATATGGCAATTGCTAAAGAAGAAGTATTTGGGCCCGTTTTGGTAATTATCCGAACAAATGATATTGATGATGCTATAGCCATTGAAAACAGTTCAAACTATGGAAATGCATCGAGTGTCTATACCCAAAACGGTAACCTATCTGATTATGTTACGGAACGTGTAAGCGCCGGAATGGTTGGTGTCAATATTGGAGTTCCTGTACCAAAAGAACCTTTTTCTTTCGGTGGTTGGAATGATTCTCGTTTTGGTGCTGGAGATATTACTGGAAAAAGTTCAATTTATTTTTGGACGAAACTAAAAAAACGCACCACAAAATGGAATCCTGAAGCTAAAAAAGATTGGATGACCTAAAAACAATAAGGTGTTATTTACTTATGGAAAATCAAACTTACTTAAACGATAATTTAAATTATACTCTTTTCCCCTGGTTGAAGCAGAAAGGTCTTAAACCAATACATTTAGATCATGCTGAAGGCAGTTATTTATATTCTAAAGATGGTAAGAGATACATTGATTTTTCGTCACAACTTTTTAATGTGAATATAGGTCACGGACGCAGTGAAATTACCAATGCTGTCGTTTCCCAAATGGAAAAAATCAGCTATGCTAATCCAAGTTTTTCAACAGATATACGAGGAAAACTAGGAAAACGTCTGGCCCAAATAACCCCGGATAATATAAATAAGACATTTTTTACTCTTGGCGGCGCTGAATCCAACGAGAATGCAATTAAATTAGCTCGCATAGTATCTGGTAAACATAAAATAATAACTCAATATCGGTCATATCATGGTGCGACCTATGCAACTGCAACTGCTGGCGGTGATACTCGGAGATTTGCTATTGATAGTCAACAGGCTCCTAATTTTATAAAAGTTGAAAATCCATATTTTTACAGATGTCCATGGTCTTCAGGTTCTATGGAAGAATGTGGCGAAATGGCTATAAATAACCTTGATATGGTGATTCAATATGAAGGACCGGATAATATTGCGGCAATAATGATGGAGGGAGAATCCGGTTCAAGCGGCTGTATTAAATATCCTCCGTTTTATCTTAATAAAGTCAGTGACCTTTGTAAAAAATATGGAATTATTTTTATTATAGATGAAGTTTTAAGTGGGTTTGGGAGAACAGGTAAATGGTTTGGGTTTGAGCATCATAATATCAAACCCGATATTATTACGCTGGCAAAAGGTTTAACCTCTGGTTATTTACCTTTAGGCGGCGTCTGTGTTTCTGATGAGATAGCCGATCATTTTAATGAGAAGTCTCTTCCACTCGGCCTAACATATTCAGCCCATTCTGTAAGTTGTGCAGCTGCTTTAGCTGTGATTGATATTTATGAGAATGAAAATTTAATTGAAAATGCCATATCTATTGGTCAATACACTGACAAATGCATGGAACAGTTGCTGCAGGATCATGTGTCAATTGGAGATTGGCGCAATACTGGGATGCTTGGTGTGATCGAATTGGTAAAAAATCGGGACACTAAAGAATCATTCGTTCCTTATGATGCTAAAGGAAATGAATTAGGTATTATGAATGATGTGTTTGCGAAAATCAGCGAATTAGGAATGTTTACTTTTACTAAATGGAATTACATTTTTATTGCACCGCCTTTAATTACAACCAAAAATCAAATTGATGAGGGGCTTGATATTATCTCTAAAGCCATTTCTATTGCTGACGCTGTCTGTGAATAGGATTATATAATAGTGCTTCTAAAACTTTGTGTCCTAATTCTTTATTTTGGACTTCTTTTTTATATTGGCCTTTGGTCTTCACGTAAAGTAAAAAATATTAAAGATTATTATGTTGGAGGGAAACGACTAGGTTACTGGGTTGTTGCATTCTCCACGCGCGCGACGGGTGAATCTGCCTGGCTATTGCTCGGCCTTACAGGATTGGGCGCTGTAGTTGGTATAAGTGCTTTATGGGTCGTTTTAGGTGAAGTTCTTGGCGTTGGTATCGCATGGTTTTTCATGGCTGATCGTTTTAAGAAGTTTAGTGATCATTTTAGCTCCATTACCGTGCCGGATTATCTTGTTAGTCGATTTAAATCAAAAACGCATATTTTGAGAGGATTGGCTTCATTAATTCTTTCCATTTTTATTATTATTTATGTGAGTGCCCAAATAGATGCGACAGGTTCTGCTTTTGAAGCTTTCATGGATTGGAATTATTTTACTGGAGCCCTGGTAGGTTTTTCAATTGTTTTATTATACACGATATTTGGTGGGTTTATAGCCGTGGCTTGGTCAGATCTGCTCCAGGGAGTTCTAATGTTCCTTGGGCTGGTCTCATTACCAATAATTGCATTATTTTTTCTAAATAACAGCGATCCTTTATGGAGTACATTAAAAATTATTGATCCTACATTGGTTTCAATCTGGGGCCCTGGTGGTTTTAGCAGCATAAATATTGCAACTATCATTGGATATGCTTTTATAGGACTTGGCTTTCTTGGCTCTCCTCAAGTATTTGTAAGATTTATGTCAATAAAAAATAGTCGGGAAATTAAAAAAGGTCGATGGGTTGCAATTATTTTTACACTTATAACTGATACTTCAGCGGTATTTATTGGGATTTTGGCAAGATACTTTTTTACCGATACAGGTGTTGATGTGGTAAGTGTACTTGGTAATAATGGACAAAATTCATTAATAATGTTAGTCCAACATACTCTTCCATTACTTTTCGTAGGAATTTACATGGCCGTTGTTTTAGCAGCAATAATGTCAACTGTAGATTCATTGCTGGTAGTAGCATCAAGTGCCATTGTGAGGGATATTTATCAAAAAATAATACACCCAGAGATTAGTATTAATGAGCTGACAAAACTTTCCCGTATTGTAACATTTAGCATATCACTTTTAGCATTAGTAGTTGCTATGATTGTGGCTATTTCAACACCTGAACGTACAATTTTCTGGTTTGTTATATTTGGTTTCCATGGTATAGCCGCTAGTTTTTGTCCAACTATAATATTATCTTTATTTTGGAAAAATTTTACAGAAAAAGGGGCGATTGCTTCTATGATTGTTGGTTTTTTTAGCATTCCAATATTTAAATTTTTAGTACCTAATTTAGATACAATAGGTATTTATTTTGATAAAACAGCAGAATTACTACCGTCTTTTGTATTGGGACTGCTTACAGGTTACCTTGTATCAAAAATATATCCGGATAAAAAACTTGCTTGCGAATTTGAGGCACTCTTGAAAACAGTTGAAAATCAATAGAGTTTAAGTTTTATCGACCCTCTTTTATTCTCAATATCCACTGAGTCATTAGATCCATTGCTCCTTCATTAAAGGTCTCTTCGATAGATCCATATTCTGAAACCGCACCTGTTTCAGATGTTTGGAATAAATGATTTAGATCTTTTAATTCGTGAATTTCATAATTTTTATTTTTACCCCTTTGTAAAGCTGCTTTTATTTCAGACAGATTTTCTTTGGGAGGTACCTGTAAATCTTTTTCACCATTGATTGCTAAAACAGGAATTTTTACTTTTTCTAATACTGGCCGTGGATCAAATGTAATAAAAAAACTCATCCAGGGCCCGAATAGCCCTTTTATCGATGATGCATTAAATGTTTTGGGGTCGTAGCCGATAAGTTGTTGATCTTTTTCTGAAAGATTATTATATGCTTTATATAAAGCTAATATTTTTTCTGTTGCTACTTCATCATTGTTTTCTTCTACTACAATTTCAAGCATTGAAGATTGCACTTCTTTAGCAACTTTTAAACCTTCAGCCGATATTTCGGTTTGTTCCAAAATCAGTGCACCTTGTAATTTCAAAATTTCTTTTCCTGGCAATCCAGTACCCCCCATAAGGATAATAAAATTCACATGTTTAGACTGCGTTGCAACTATTGGAGCAATAATTCCTCCCTCACTATGACCTGCAAGCCCCACGCTTGAAAATTCATTGCGAGATTTAAGGTAGTTTACAGCGGCCTCAGCATCATTTGCATAATCGAGACTAGTTGCATTAGACCTATCTCCTTGTGAATCACCCACACCCCTGTCATCATATCTTAATACGGCAATACCATGCCTAGTAAAATAATCCGATAAAACCAAAAATGGCTTGTGGCCCATTAGCTCTTCATTTCTATTTTGAGGGCCTGAGCCGGAAATCAACACAACAGCGGGGAATGGCCCATCTCCATAGGGAGTTGTTAAAGTACCTGCTAAATTAAAATTTTCTTTTTTATTACTAAAAACTACATCTTCAA
>CEVQ01046170.1_pt1 | contig 12903 bp, 8 predicted proteins | sample 356551 | NCBI WGS metagenome assembly CEVQ01 (sample SAMEA2623756, study PRJEB7988) | marine metagenome | biome: marine biome (ENVO:00000447); feature: mesopelagic zone (ENVO:00000213); material: "saline water (ENVO:00002010), including plankton (ENVO:xxxxxxxx)" | depth 250 m | reverse complement strand
ATGAGAGCTGTTTCCACACTACAAGAGACTCCAAATTCTAGAAAAGCAAAATTAATTTTTTCTGAACTCCCATATCAAGTTAATAAATCAACTCTAATTGAAAAAATGGCTGCACTTGTTAGGTCAAAACGTATTGAAGGAATAACAGAAATACGTGACGAATCTAACCGAAAAGGAATTCGGATAGTCCTTGAGCTAAGAAATGTCAATCAAGCTCCAGTCATATTAAACAAACTCTACTCAATGACACCCCTACAAACGAATTTTTCATTCAACATGTTAGCGCTAGCTAATGGTACTCCCAAAACCATTACATTGAGAGGGGCTCTCCAATATTATATTGATTTCCGTCGAGAAATTGTCACAAGAAGAGCACAATATCAACTTACAAAAGCACAGAATCGTATCCACCTGTTAGATGGATTACTAGTAGCTCTAAACAATATTGATTCAATCATAACTTTAATAAGAGAATCTCAAAGTGTTGATAATGCAAGAAGTGCGTTAATGACTTGGTATAAACTGGATGAACTTCAAGCCCAAGCTATTCTTGATATGCCACTACGAAGGTTGGCAGCATTAGAAAGAGAAAAAATAGAAAACGAGCATAAAGAACTAGCAAAAGAAATTAAGTCTCTTCAAGGCTTACTTTCCAGCAAAGAAAAGATAGACGAAGTTATTAAAACAGAAACTCAGGAAATGCGAAAAAAGCATGCAGACCCAAGAAAAACTCAAATTAAAGAAGAGGTTAGGAAATTTACTCGAGAACAACTTGAGGCACATGAATCTATTGTCATCACCCTTAGTCAAGGAGGTTATATAAAGCGTATACCTGCCGGAACCTATCGTAATCAGCATCGAGGCGGCCGTGGTGTTACTGGAATGACTACACGTGAAGATGATCCAATAAATAATATTATAGTAGGCGATACACATGACACTCTCCTGTTTTTTACTAACCGAGGAAGAGTTCTTCCTTTAAAAGCATTTGAATTACGACCAGATATTTCTCGTAAAACTCGGGGAGTACCAATAACAAATATAATTCCTTTACAAGATAATGAATCTGTTAAATCTGTAGTAAGTATGGAAAATCTATCTCAAAAAGACCTTTATTTATTTATGACAACAAATAAAGGATCTGTGAAGAGAATTTCTGTAGAAAAAATTTCTGCTATACGAAAAGCCGGCTTAATAATCATGAGACTTCCTAAAGGAGAAGATCTATTAACCGCATTCTTAGTAAATAATGATGAAGATGTAATAATGGTATCTGAAAGCGGTCAATCGATTAGGTTCCGTGCAAAAGACGTAACACCACGAAATCGCCCCGCTGGTGGAGTTCGTGGTATGAAGATGGTTAAAAACGATAAAATCGTGGCTGCAGATAAAGTGATACCAGATAGTAAGTTACTTGTTGTGAGTAAGAATGGATTCGGTAAATTAACAGATCTCAATAGGTATCGCTCACAGAATCGTGCAGGTAGTGGCATAAAAACATTGAATGTTACAACTAAAACAGGCAAGGTAGCAGGAGCGCAGGTAATTGCTCAAAGCCATGAGGTTTATCTTGTTTCTAAACAAGCAGTTATGTTAAGAACCAACCTTTCAGAAATACGAAATACAGGAAGAGCAACTCAAGGAGTAACTATTTTTAAATTAGCTAAAGGAGATTCTGTCAGCAGTATGGCATGTGTTGGAGATTTAGGAGATGATGTCCTATCGCAACCTAAAATCACAACAGAGGATATATAATTATAAATTAATATTATATCTGATTTATAATCGATTTTTTCTAGATTAAAATTTAATTTTAAAATAAAACCTATGTCGCTTAACCAACAAATTTCTGTTGAAGATCAAATACATAATAAAGCAAAAGAATTAGGGTTTAATCTAATCCGTATTACCAACGCAGATCCGTTTATGCGAGATGAACAAGCTGCAATACAAAGAATCCGCAAAGGATTTATGGGAGATTTACCCTGGTATACTGAAAAAAGAGTCCATACTGCTAATAACCCCCAATTTCTTTTAGATAAAGCACAGTCAATTATTTCTGTATCTATGTCTTACTATGTTGAACAAGAAAAATCTTTAAGAAAATCAACATCAGGTAAAGTTGCAAGATATGCCTGGGGTGATGATTACCATATTGTCATGAAAAAAAAATTGAAGATTTTACTCTCTAATCTTTCTGAAATTACAAAAAAAACTGTTAACGGACGTATTTTTGTAGATGATGGAGCTATAAATGACCGTGCTATAGCTGAAAGATCTGGGCTAGGATGGTTTGGGAAAAACACTAATATTCTGACTTCTTCCCACGGGTCTTGGGTTTTACTAGGATCAATTGTCACAGATTTAAAACTTACTCCAGATAAAATACTTAAAAAAAATTGTGGATCTTGTACAACATGTATAGATTTGTGCCCAACAGGAGCTATTGTTGGACCTTATATACTCGATAGCCGTAAATGCATATCTTATCTCACCATTGAACTAAAAGGAATTATTCCACGTAATTTGCGCACTGCTATTGGATCATGGATTTTTGGTTGTGATATCTGTCAAGATGTTTGCCCAGTTAATAAGGATATCCCCGATACTACTGTATCTGAATTTTCTCCTCGAAATACAAATTACACAATATCAGAATTATTGGATTTCCTAGATTTCAATCAAGATAACTTCAGCAAAAAATTTAAGAATAGCGCAATTAAAAGAACCAAACTCGAAGGTTTAAAACGAAATGTTTGCATAGCATTAGGGAATTCACAAAATACCAAAGCAATCCCTAAATTAAAAAAGGTGTTAAAAGAAGAAACATCTATAATTAAGATTCATGCTGCATGGGCATTAGGACAAATAGGAGGAACTACTGCATATCGAACATTACAAAGCGCATATGCTAAAGAAAAAAGTGAAGAAGTAAAACAAGAAATATCTCTTTCTTTAAAAGATATCGAACTCAGATAAAAAACTATAGACCTTGTCATATTCAAAGAGTAAAATAGTTAATGATTTCGTAATTTACAAAAGAATAATTGAATAAATTTGAGGTACTCATTATATGAAAGTTGTCATGTCAAAAATATCAAAGCAAGCATATTCTCAAAATTATAACTTTGAAGAAGAAATGAATAAAACATATCCAGATATAAACTGGGTATCAGCAATTAATGAAGAAGAGCAGATAAAAGAAATTGAAGACTGTGATGTTTTCTATGGTTGGCCTTCTAACAAAGTATTTCTCGCAGCTTCAGAAAAATTAAAGTGGATCCATGTGCCTGGAACAGGAATTGACCGAGTCACAAAAAATAACCAAGAACTCATTGATAGTGATGTTATTCTTACAAATTGTCCTCAAGCCCATACTAAACCAATGGCAGATCATACACTAGGAATGATTTTAAGTTTATCCCGTAAATTATGGGAAAACCGAGATCAACAACATCAACATACATGGAAAGAGGAGGTGTATGTGAAGTCTGCAATGGATAACAATGACCCTCTTGTAGCTCTTTCCGAAACTACCTTAGGTATAGTATCTATGGGTGGTATAGGTAGACAAATAGCACAGCGTGCAAAAGGTTTTGAAATGGATATCTATGGTGTTGATAAATATCCATCTGACCCTCCAGAAGGTGTTAGTCAAATTTGGGGACTGGATAAACTAGATGAACTTATCCGAATTTCAGACTGGCTTGTAATTACTTCTCCATATACAACTGAAACAAAGGGGTTGATTAACGAAAAACATCTACATTTATTTAAACCTTCGTCACATGTAATTGTTATTTCCCGTGGTGGTATTTTTGATGAAAAAGCATTATTAAAAGGACTTCAGACAAAGAAAATTAAAGGTGCTGGAATCGATGCTTTTGAAACTGAACCTCTTGATCCTAAAAGTCCATTATGGGATATGCCTAATGTAATAATATCTCCACATTCATCTGCAATTACTCCAGAAATGTATGAACAAAGGCTCCAAATTTTCCGAGATAATTTCAAACGATTTCTAGAAGGAAAAACTCTTAACCATATATGTAACAAAAAGGAAGGTTTTTAAACTTTACCTATTCTAAAAGATTATGGGGAAGTGTCGGAATTGGTAGACGAGCATGATTTAGGATCATGTGCCCTAGGGCGTGGGAGTTCGAGTCTCCCCTTCCCCATTTAATAAACCAAAAGTCTTTTCTAATAAATCCTGTTAACTCTTGAGCAGTATTTTATGGTATGTTACCATCCAATTAATTATGAATCCCACATACATACGTAATTTCTCTATTATTGCCCACATTGATCATGGTAAATCAACACTTGCAGATAGATTGCTAGAACAAACAGGCAATTTGCAAAACAATGATGCCAGTCAAATTTTAGATACAATGGAATTAGAAAAAGAACGTGGTATCACGATCAAAGCTCAAGCAGTTAGACTTTCATATACATCTACAGATACTAACGAATACCAATTAAATCTTATTGATACACCAGGGCATGTTGATTTCACACATGAAGTATCAAAAAGCTTACAAGCATGTGAAGGTGCTTTATTAGTTATTGATGCTACACAAGGTGTACAAGCACAAACCCTAGCTCACACATATTTTGCAATTGAACACGATATTGAAATCATACCTGTCATTAATAAAGTGGACGTAGATATAGCTGAACCTGAAAGAATTGCTCAAGAAATCTCACAACTTCTAGGGTTTAAAATTGAAGATATTATTTTTGCGTCAGCAAAAGATGGAACAGGAATTAATGAAATTTTAGAAGCAATTGTTAAACGCATCCCTTCTCCAAAGGGTGATATACAAAATCCATTACAAGGTTTCATCTTTGATTCAAAGTATGACTCATACAAAGGAGCTATAGCATATATACGAATACTCGAAGGCCAAATTAAACAAGACGAGATAATAAAATTAATGTCTAACAATATTACTTCAGAAACAGTAGAGATCGGTTATTTTATACCGGAACCAATGACAAGTAATATTCTTTCTGCCGGAGAGGTTGGGTATTTAGCAACTGGACTTAAAAAATTAGGGGATTTATCTGTTGGAGATACGATTACAGCCATCAAAAATCCAGCTATGAAACCCTTAAAATCATACGTTGAAGTTAATCCAACTGTTTTTGCCAGCGTTTATCCTGTTGAAAACGAAAATTTACCCATCTTAAAAGATGCCTTGCAAAAGCTAATTTTAAACGACTCATCATTACAGTTTGAACCAGAAACATCTCTAGCGTTAGGTTCAGGTTATAGATGTGGCTTTCTTGGGTTATTACATATGGACATTGTGCAAGAACGACTGGAACGAGAATATGGGCTAAATTTAATTGCAACATCCCCAAGCGTTATATACAGCATCACAAAACAAGATGGTCATATATTAACAATAGATAATCCTTCAAAAATGCCACCTGCTAATGAAATAGATCATATTGATGAACCTTATGTTCATTTAACTATTATCACACCTTCTGAATTCATTGGAACTCTAATGAAATTAGCAACTGGAAGACGAGGAGATTTTAAAAAATTAGAATACCTGAACCAAAACATCTCTCCTGATCAAATCCAAACTGAAATAACAGAAACAAATACAAAGCAATTCATCCAAAACAGAGTCTCTCTTGAATTCGATATCCCATTATCAGAAATCCTTATTGATTTCTACGATAAATTGAAATCAATAACACAGGGATATGCCTCTATGGATTATACAGCCATTGATCCACGACCTGGAAACTTAGTAAAAATGGATATTTTTATCAATGGTGAAAATGTTGATGCATTAGCAATAATTGCTGAACGTAGCTCAGCATATGACAAGGGTAGAAAACTTGTTGATAAAATAAAAGAACTAATACCACGACAATTATTTGCAGTTGCAATTCAAGCCGCAATTGGAAACAAAATAATTGCTCGTTCAACAATTAGTGCATTAAGGAAAAACGTCCTAGCAAAATGCTACGGAGGTGACGTTACTCGTAAACGTAAACTTCTTCAAAAACAAGCTGCAGGTAAAAAACGTATGAAACGATTAGGGAAAGTAGATATTCCACAAGAAGTATTTTTATCTGTTTTATCTTTAAATCAAGAGTAATTGGATATTAGATCATTTAGTGTTGTTTATGAAAAAATTAAATGGCATGGGATATATTTATGGGGAAATACACTGTAGTTACAAAAAACAAGAAGGATTTTTACGAAAACAAATTCTTCCCAAAAAAATGGCTTGGACAACATTTTCTGTTAGATGAAAATATTCGCGATAAAATTATTAAAGCTGCTAGCTTAACTCCAAACGACATTCTACTAGAAATAGGACCAGGAAAAGGATTTTTAACTCATTCTTTAACTAAAATTGCTAATCATGTTATCGCAATTGAGATTGATAATGATCTTTCACAATCACTACATAAGAACCTAGGGAATCCAAATAACTTAACCATACTTACTCAAGATGCACGTAACACAAATTTCTCTGCTCTAATTCAAAATCAACGGAAATACAAATTTATGGGAAATCTACCTTATTATGCAGCTTCTCCTATAATTAGAAAAGTACTAACTTCCGAAAAAAAACCATCTGAAATCATAATTATGTTGCAATTAGAAGTTGCTCAACGAATGGTAGCACAACCAGGAAAAATGAGTTTATTATCTGTTTTTACACAAATGTTCGGAAACCCTACTATCATTGCAAAAGTAAAACCAACATCATTCTATCCACGACCTAAAGTATTCTCAGCAATAGTCAGAATTGAAGTTTTCCAAAAACCGCTTATTTCACAAAAACAACAACTTTCCTTCTTTAATTTTTTAAAAATAGGATTTAATACTCCTCGAAAACAATTGCATAATGCACTTAGTAATGGATTGAATTCGCCTTCTGATGAGATAAAATTGATTCTTAACAAATGCGGTATAAATTATACACAACGTCCGGCATCATTAAATTTAGATAATTGGTATTCTCTTTATGAAATCTTAGAACCTCAAATTCCAAGCATGGATAAAGATATAGAAATCTCATGATTAAAAAATCGTATGCAAAAATCAACTTGATTTTAGAAATACTGGGAAAACTAGATAATGGTTTCCATGAAATTTCATCTGTTGTACAAACGATTGATCTATACGATACTATTATTTTTAAACAATCAAATCATATTAGTTTAAAGTGTAATATCAAAGCCTTAGAAAATGAAAATAATCTAATTATCAAAACCATAAAACTCCTCAAAAAAAAATACAATTACCCTGGAGGAATATCGATTACCCTAGACAAAAAAATACCTGTGAGCTCTGGACTAGGAGGCGGCAGCAGTAATGCAGCAACTACAATATTAACTTTACAGGAATTATGGAAATTACCTATTAGTAGAAAAGAATTGTTGAATATTGCATTAGAGATTGGTTCTGATGTGCCATACTTTATTTATGGTGGAACAGCACTAGTAAAGGGTAGGGGTGAAAAAATCGTAAAATTACCTCCTATAACACCTGATTTAAAAATATTAATTTGTCTACCAAAAACATATATTCACAATAAAACTAAATCTATGTATAAATCTATTTCCAAAACCTTTTTCACTAAAGAGCAATATACAAAAAAACTAGTGGAGCAAATGAAGTTGAAAATGCCAATTGGCTCTGCTATGTGCCATAATGTATTTGAAAATATTCTACAATCTACTAATCCTAAAACATTTAATCAATTTAAATTTATTCAATCTTCGATAGATAAAAATATTCATCTTACAGGTGCTGGTATGGCAATGTTTTTAATAAATACAAATGATAAATATCTATACGAAACTCAAAAAAAGATTAATGACTCTACCAATCTTGTTTCATTAATAACTAGAACAATAACAAATGAGATCTAATAGATGCTACACCATATTATTGCAGGAATAGTAACAGGTTTATTTATAGGTGCAACGCTAGGAATAATAATTCCATCAATATTATTTTTCCCTACAGTATCTCAAAGAAAACTAAATCTTCTTATTGAAAAGCTTCCTACTTACGCACAATCACCAATTGCCCTTATCCTAATTATTTCTTTAATTTATTGTCTATTTCCTATATTGGGGACAATTATTGGTCTAATGATATATACGACAACGTTATTTAAAACAATTATACCCCTAAAACTCTTAGTTATTATTTTGATATCACTACTACCCATAATTGGGCTATATTCTACTCAAAAACCCAATAATACTTTATTTAAAATTATTGCTTGGTCATCAGCAATACTAACTTTTATTTGTTTTCACTCGCTATATACTGCAATAATCTCTTAAAATTTATTTACTATTAGAGAAAGATTAATCTTTTAAAATATGAATCACACTAATCAATTATTACAAAACCTTTCTACTAAAGATAAAAGTAATTTAACAAAAATTTTGCCCGATTCATGGGTAACACTAGATATTGAAAGTACTGGACTATCTCCAAAAACAGATCAAATCATCGAAGTAGGAGCAGTAACTTTTACAGGAAATAAATTAGTTGATCAATTTAGCTCTTATGTTAATCCTCATAGAAAAATAGATCCTTTTATTTCAAACCTAACTGGCATTAAACAAACCAATTTAGATAATGCTCCTGATTTTTCAGCAATCAGACAAACATTCATGGATTTTGTAGGAACCAATACTGTCATTGGACATAACATCCATTTTGATTTAAATTTCTTAAATCAAAATGGATTAATACTATCTAATCCAAGTATAGACACTCTCAAACTAGCAGAAACTATATTACCTAAATGTACAGGATACTCTTTATCAAAAATCGCTCAATATTTTAAATTAACCAATGACAATCCACACAGAAGTATTTCAGATTGTATACTGACCACACAAGTATTCCTTTCACTAATAACAAAACTATTAGGATTAGATCCGATCATTCTTGCTGAAATAAGAAAATTATCTGAACACGGATCTTGGGACAGCAAATTTTTAATTGACCAAATATTAAACTTATATCCAGACACAAACATGTCTAAAACCTTATTAACCAATTTCAGTGTGGTAGAATCAATCAATCCTAAAATAAAACCTCCATTACATAAAAATTTTTTACCATCACTTACACGGGATTCAATTACTTCAATCTTATCTAAAAATGGTGTTCTTTCAGAATCATTTCCTGAATTTGAATTTCGAAAACAACAAATTGAAATGGCCTTTGAAATAACTGATTCCATCAAATCTCGAAAAAATATTATAATTGAGGCTGGTACGGGAATTGGTAAATCTCTAGCGTATCTAATACCAGCTTTTTTATCTACCAAATCAAATGATAAGCCAATTATAGTTTCAACTAACACCATTAACTTACAAGAACAATTAATTCAAAAAGATATTCCTCAATTAGTAAAAGCCCTTTCTGTCTCTAATATTCCGGCCATCAACTATACTGCATTAAAAGGAAAAGGTAATTACATATGTACTCAAAAATTTTTTAATGAATTAAACTCAGATCACCTACGAGTTGAAGACACATATATTTTAAGCAAAATATTAATTTGGTTAACACAAACACAAAACGGTGAACGTTCAGATATTAATTTACGGAAAAAATTTGATCTAGAATGGTGGAGAAAATTATCTGCTGAATCATCTGACTGCCTACAAAACCATAATAACTGTTTCTTAAAAATCTCTAGAGAAATAGCTCTTCTTTCTGACATCGTTGTTGTTAACCATGCCTTACTTATATCTGATCTAAGCAACAAAGGAAATTCAATACCTAGTTATAATTTTCTAATTATTGACGAAGCTCAAAATTTAGAAAACGAAGCAACTCGTCAACTAGGTTTTAACATTAGACTAAACGATTTAATTATTCTCTTAGAATTTTTGATTAGTGACCTAGCAAAACTGCATAATGAAACAAATAAACATGAAGATGAAAATTTTTCTTCGACTATCGCAAAAAACAATCTAATATTTAACGAAATAAAAGAACTCGTAAGTAAAATAATCCCACAATCCAATCTTCTCAATCAACGATTAATCGAAATGCTAAAAACCCCTGACTATAAAACATCAGAAACAACGTATATCCTGCGAATTTCTGACGAAACGAGATTAACTTCTACATGGGGAAAATTAAATGATGAATGGTTAAATATCCATAATCATCTATCTCAATTACATGAATATCTAACATCTTTTGAATTATCGATACAAGAGTTCTCAGATTTACCAACACCTCTTCAACAAATTGTTAATCAACTATCAGATCGATGTAACAATTTAGAAGAAATAGAACACTCAATTACAAATTTCATTGGGAATTCTGAAGATAATTATGTCTATTGGCTAGAAGCACATGTTAAGTTAAACGAAATCAATTTTAAGAGAGCTCCCTTAAAAATTACTGAGCAAATCAATGACCTGCTCTTACAAAACAATACAACAATTCTAACTGGAGCAACGCTCAGTACTAATGAAAACTTTAACCATATTAAAACACAACTTGGATTAAATGATTTTAAGGAAGTATTTCTTGGATCACCATTTAACTACAAAAAAAACGCATTAGTCATTGTACCAAACGATATGCCAGAACCAAAAGAAGAAAATTATCAAGAAATACTAGCAAAGATGATATCAGATGCTACCAAAGTAAATAATGCCAAAATAATGGGATTATTTACTTCCTACAGTTCTCTACTCAAAACTGCTCATACTTTACAAAGCTTTGCCAAAGAAAACGACATAAATCTTTTAGTACAAAAACCTTTAACTAGTCCTTATGATCTTGTTCAACAATTTGTTCAATCTACTAAACCTCTCCTTCTTGGCACTTCAAGTTTTTGGGAAGGAATTGACCTAAATGACGACCTAAATATTTTGATTTTTGCTCGATTACCATTTCAGCCTCCAAATGATCCTTTATTTCAAGCAAGATCTGAATTATACGAAAACCCATTCAAAGAATATGGTTTGCCTCAAGCAATTATTAAATTTCGACAAGGATTTGGTCGATTAATCAGGAAACAAAACAGTAAAGGTATTGCAATCATACTAGATAAACGAATTTTAACAAGAAGTTATGGAAAAGAATTTATTAAATCAATCCCAGACACCTCATTTTCTAATCAACCAATATCCAATATTCATAACCGAATGGATGCCTGGTTAAATAATTCTACATAATATTATGATTATATCAAGCAATTATTACATTAATTTAGAAGCCTCTTTATTTAGTGGCCAGTGTTTTAGATGGGTATCAGAACCCCCATGGTTTTATGGGATTATTTCAGATAATTTAATTAAGATTCGTGAACACCCAAATGGTATCGAATTCTTCTCAACTCCTACATCAGAAACATTATTAAAAGATAAAATTTCAGAATACTTTAATCTTGATGAAAACTTAGATCATATTTATTCATGTATTAATTCTGATAGTAGAATTAATACATCAATCCATTTATTTCAAGGAATGCGTATTCTAAAACAAGATCCATGGGAATGCCTTATCTCTTTTATGTGTTCTTCTGCATCTAATATAAAAAAAATAAGAGGAAATATAGACTCATTAACACAGTATTTTGGAAATAAATTATATTTAGATAAACACATTCTTAATACATTCCCAACGATTCAAAATATTGCGAAGACAGATGAAAATATATTAAGACATTTAGGGTTAGGCTATCGTTCTAAATATATCAAATCTACTGCACAAACTATTCTCAATCAAAAAATTAAAATTAGGACATGGGAAAATTTAAATTATCTAGAAGGATTAGATCAATTAGTTTATTTTAAAGGCATTGGAGATAAGATCGCCAATTGTATCCTATTATTCTCACTCAATAAAAAAGAGGCTTTCCCTGTTGACCGTTGGGTTGAGCAAATACTTCGAAATTATTATCTAACAAAACCTGAAAATAAAAGTTTGAAAACAACAGCATCATTACGATTATGGGGAATGAATCATTTCGGGGAATATGCTGGTTATGCAAATCATTACTTATTTCATTATTTCCGTACACGAAAATAAGTAATACTATACCTCTAAACAGTTATCACTAACTTACCGACTATATTTTTTTCTTCTAACATTTTATGTGCACGCTTAACTTCTTTTAGGGGCATAGTATCTGCAATAACAGGAAGTATTTTTTTATTACTAATTAGATTAATTACATTATGCAAATCTGCCATATTCCCCATAAAAACACCACAAACAGTTTGTGAATTTTTAAAAAGAGAACCTAGATGTAAATTTACTTTATGTCCAGAAGTAACACCACAAACACAATATCTACCACCTTTAGCTAATGTTTGAATCCCATACAACCATGATTCTAAACCCACATGATCTATAACAACATTAAATCCTTCATTATTTGTTATTTCCATGAGTTTGTTATTAAGATTTCCATCTGTATGTAGCAAAACATCATTGACACCCATTTCTTTAATTAATTGAGCTTTATATAAATTACTAGTGGTTGCAACAATTTCTACACCTGAAATAGTTTTTGCTAATTGAATTGCAGCAGTACCAATCCCACTAGACGCTGAAACAACTAAAACCTTTTCGTTAGGTTGTAATTTTGCTTTTCGAAATAACATATTCCAACAAGGAATAAAAACTGTAGGAGCCGCAGCTGCCTCAATATAAGAAATACTATCAGGTATATGAACCACATTATAGAAAGGTACAGTAGTATATTCGGCATATCCACCATTAGACGTCATGCCCAAGAAATTTGATTGTAAACATAATTCTTCTGCACCTAATTTACAATTTTTACATTTCTGACACGATATATGAGGATTGACCACTACTCTATCACCTACAAAAAAATCAGTCACCATATCACCACACTCGAT
>CEVQ01020473.1_pt1 | contig 12913 bp, 10 predicted proteins | sample 356551 | NCBI WGS metagenome assembly CEVQ01 (sample SAMEA2623756, study PRJEB7988) | marine metagenome | biome: marine biome (ENVO:00000447); feature: mesopelagic zone (ENVO:00000213); material: "saline water (ENVO:00002010), including plankton (ENVO:xxxxxxxx)" | depth 250 m | reverse complement strand
TTTTCCATGAAGTCTGATTTTTCAATGAAAATTTCTCGTGAAAATGGAATTTTACGAGTTCCTGATTTTGGGTTTTCAGGGTTATTGATAGCTTCAAATGTTTCAGTAGTATTTTCAGGGTAATTATCGATAATTAATTTTACAGGATCAATAACTCCTAATATACGAGAAGCTGTTTGGTTCAATTCTTTTCGTACATGGTGTTCAAGAAGAGAAATATCAATAGTATTTTCTCTTTTAGCAACTCCTACCTCAGCACAGAAATTTAGTATCGCAACAGGAGGATAACCTCGACGACGTAATGCTGCAAGTGTTGGCATTCGTGGATCATCCCATCCAGTTACATATTTTTCGGAAACGAGATTAGCTAATTTACGTTTACTTAATACAGTGAAACTTAGATTTAATCGAGCGAATTCAATTTGTTGAGGATGGTGTATTTTTAATTTTTCTAACAACCAGTCGTATAGTGGTTTGTGATCTTCAAATTCAAGTGTGCAAATTGAATGAGTAACTCCTTCAATTGAATCTGCTTGTCCATGGGCAAAATCATAAGTTGGATATATATGCCATTTATTTTTTGTACGGTGATGTTCTGGGGTTTTGATGATTCTATATATTACTGGATCCCGTAGGTTTAGATTCCCAGAGGACATATCGATTTTTGCTCGCAAGACTCGTGCCCCTTCATCAGAACAACCATTTTTCATTTGTTCGAATAATTCAATATTTTCTGAAACTTCTCTGTTTCTATAGGGACTATCAGTACCCGGTTTGGTTAAAGTTCCTCTGAATGTTCTAATTTCTTCAGGAGTCAAATCACAAACATATGCATCACCATTGAGAATGAGAGTTTTTGCAAAGTCATAAAGTTTATCAAAGTAGTCTGATGCATATCGAGTAGGTTTTTCCCATTTAAATCCTAGCCAGGCTAGATCATCTTTAATTGAATTGACGAAAATTTGATTTTCTTTAGTAGGATTTGTGTCATCAAATCTTAAATTACAAGTTCCGCTGTTTTCTTGTGCGAGACTAAAATTTATATAGGCTGATTTAGCATGTCCTATATGTAGATACCCGTTAGGTTCAGGAGGAAATCTTGTCATAATTGTTAAATCATGATTATTAGTTTTATCTTTTTCAATTATGTCTTTGATGAAATTAGATGTTTGTAGTATTGAATCATTCATAGAATAGTGATCTTGTAATTAATAATTTATTCGAAATTTATTTGTTTGAGGTAATCTCTTGTTTTTTTAGCAATTTTAAATGGTAAAGTTTGTGGAGGATTATATATGTCATGTTCTACAATGGCGAACCCATCAAATGATATTTTTTTTAGTTCTTTTAATAATTTTTTGTAATCAATAATTCCTGAATTAGGCTCAGATATAATATTTCTTCTGACTGCTTCGAACCATGAAAGATTATTCTTTTTTACTTCTTGAAATATTTCAAGATCGATATTTTTAATATGTATGTATTTAATACGGGAATGATGAGATTCTAAGAATGATATGGGGTTTCCTCCACAATATGCGTGGTGAGCAGTATCAAGACATAAAGAGATGAATTGAGGGTCAGTATTTGTAAGTACATTAAGTATTTCATTTTCAGATTCAATGAATGTTCCTGCACAGGGATGGAATTGTGAATGGATATTGAATTTTGTAAGAGTATATTCCCCAATAGTGTTCAAATTATCAAATATATTATTCCAAAGAGCTTGATTTGATTTATTAGGAGGGTCTGTAAATTTAGAATTAGGGCTATCGTAAAAAGAAGCAACTAAATTTAAAAAAGTAGATCCAATTTCATTGAGAAGTATACAATACTTAGTTATATCTTCTAGGATATTATCAGGTATAACTTTTTCTTGTAGAGGAACAAGTATTCCGGCTGCAGTGATATTAATGTTGCGTTTAGATAGCTCGTTTTTTAATACAGGTATTGTTGTAGGAAGATATCCATATGGACCTAATTCAGTCCAACCATAGCCCGCTTTTTGGAGTTCATCAAGGTACGTGTCCCAACTGATTTGATTTGGGTCTTCCGCTTGCATTACCCCCCAAGATTCTGGACTATTTCCAATTTTAATTTCCATTTATGTCTCCCATAATTATTATCGCAACTTTTTATTGTTTCTGTCCATCCAGAAAAATTTCTAATACTGCTTCATTTGCTACCCCAAGTCTTCTTGATACTATTCCTTCGGGATTTATTATGATAGTTGTTGGAAGACTTGTAATTTGAAATAAATCACCAATTTCATGTTGGTCATCAATAGCTATTGGATAAGTTACATTAACTTCGTCTAAAAATTTATCTATATTAGGTTTTGTGTCTGACAAAGCAATGCCAACTATAAGAATGTTTTGATTTTGGTATTTAAGCCATATTTTTTCAAATGCAGGCATTTCCCATTGACATGGTTTGCAGTAAGATGCCCAAAAATTTAAAAGTATTATTTCACCCTTATGTTCTGAAAGTTTAAATTGTTTTCCATTTAAGAGCGTAATTTCAAAATCCGGTGATTGCTTGTTTAGAGCATATGATTCAGCTGCATCTTTTTCAGCTTTAGGTTGTGTTGTTATATCACTGGTATCTAAACATGCTGAAGTAAATAATATAAAGAGCATAAGAAAATAATATTTCATTGATTTAGAAGTTGATTTTATGGAATATAATTGCCTAGTATTCATTACAAATTTGTAAAAATATCTTAGTGTTCATTAATTATTTCAGATGGATTGTTGATTGAGCTTGCGAGTATAGTATTATTTCTGAATTTTACATAATTAAATATATCGGAACTAGATTTCACTCCTTCTATAGATGATGATGATAGATTCATTTCATCCAATAGATAAAAATCATTTAAGTCCAAATTTGAATGGATATAATGACTGATTATCTCAGAGGTTTTATTTACATTCATAACTGGAACAAATAGACAGTTATTTTCAATTGTTTTTGGTGATGTATTTAGTTTCGTAATGATGTTATTTTCAATTGAATTTTTTGAAAACATTAATATTATTCGTGTATTTTGATTGATTGAATTTGCACGATATGTGTCTCTCATTATATTTATGGATATTTGTCCAGGTGCAACGCTTTTAACATTTTCCATATGGGTATATGTCATTAAACACATTGGATATTTTAGGCAAATTATTCTACTAATCAACCCTAAGTTTCCCATAGCGATAGCAATAGTAGGATTTTGAGAATTCTTGATCAAGTTAAGTATAGAAATGTTATCGAGATGAGAGTTAGGCATAGTCGCAATCTTTGCAATATAGCCTGTGTTTTCAATCAGATTTTTTCGAAGATCTTCTAGATTTCCAGGTGTTTTTGTGAAATTATGATATGAAACGATGATTTTAGTTTTTGTATTTTTTATATTTATAACTTCAGGAATTATTTCAGGATCTATGTCTATATAAGAAACATCATGCTCAATTGCTTTCAACAGCGGTTTTAGTTGATCATCGATATGTCCATCAAATGCGCCACCGTGTTTAATAGAACGATTAGTTATAATTAACTCACACTTGCTATTATTTATAATGTTTTCAATGTCAATTTTAGGAAGAAGGTCTAGTCGTATCTCAGCGATTGCACCTATTTTTGTGATTATTTTTAGGTCATCAATGATACTAGAACTGGTCCCAGAGCCTAATGAAACTACTAATCGATTGGGATAAATATCAGCAATTTTTAAAGTATCCAATTACTGTTTAGCCTTCCAGAATTAATTTATATTTAAGTGGATTGCTATTAACCTTTTATACTGTAGCCACCCAAATATGCAGGAGTTCCTAATGGAGTATCTCGGTGTTCTAATGCATCTGAATGATGAGTTGCTGGCCAACCTTGGCCACCATGCCACTCGAATTTATCAGAAAGTCCTGACATCCAGAAAAACATTTCAGCCGCATCTCTTGCATCTCTAGTTGGACGTCTACTGTATAGTTGACCATCGAAAGAATAATTTGCCTGGCGCAGAAAATCTGGTTCAGTTATCCAATCTCTTTTTGGTGGAGTTGTTCGCCAATATGAAAGTTTCATATTGTTTCTAATTCCAGTACCAGAAGAGGCGCTCCGACGATGCCACAGTGAATGCATCATAATTACCCATGATCCAGGCTGAGCAATTGCATAATATGATCCTTTAATTTCTCCATAATGTCCTTTTCTGCTAGATGGAGAAAACATAAAATGGGATGAAGGAAGAATTTCAGTTGGTCCCATATCAGGAGGGCACCCTTGTGGTAGATAGAAACAAAGAAGTACAGTAGGTTCAAATCCATAACGAGAGCCACCATCCCAATGCCAATCTTGAGCAATCGGCATCGGACATACTGAACGGTGATTGCTAATATGTTGGGGAAGCGCAAAATCTTTACCAAGTATTGATCTTATAGTGCCAGCTACCGTAGGGTTACATAAAACGTCTTCTTTAAACCAATCTTCTTTTAATAATTCATTAAGTCTATTATTTTGAGCAGCATGCCATGTCTCGTGCTTGCCATTAAGACTATTTTTCTGTTTTTCGGTTGCAGCTTTATTACATTCTTCAACTACTCTTTCATTTATTTCTTTTGGCATAACACCGTCGAGTACGATAAAGCCTTTTTTACAAAAATCTAGAACTTCAGAGTCAGTTAATATTGGATCGCAATCATAAGTATGCATTATTCACCTCTCAGATTTTTAATATTTATTAATTTTTTCTAGAACATATTCGCAACCTAATCCATAACTTGTATCTTCATTAAGGAGTAGAGCTTGTTCAGGGAATTTTATAATTCTCCATCCATCATTTAGGGCCTCCAGTAGAGTTTGATAAGGCCATTCATCTGCATTTTGAGGAAGAATTTGGATAACACCGTTTTCAACAAGGTTAATGGATACTATTGTTGAATCTGGCGCAGTTGTACTCGCAGTTAAAAAAAGTAAATCTTGTTTTTTCATATATTTATTCCTAAAATTATTTTTTAAATTTTGTTTCTTATTGTATTTAAAATTTAATTATTATTCAATTGAATAAAGCTTGATAAAAGGGGTATTTTTCTTTCAAGTTATTTACTTTATAGTATAGTTCATTTTCATCTATCAGAGTTGACTTACCATTATCTACTATAAAGTTGCCGTCAACGACTACTGACTGGATACTTGATTTCCCAGAATATATTACAGAACGAATCGGATCAGTTTGTGGGAACATTTCAGGTAAATTATTTTTTCTAATTATTAAATCAGCCTTTTTGCCTATCTCTAAAGAGCCAATTTTATTTTCTAACCCTAATGCACGTGCGCCATTTTTGGTTGCCATAATTAAACCATCTTCAGCAAGTAAAGCATCAGGTCTTTTTGTTTTTTCTCGTGCAGTAAGTATAGCTATAAGTGCTTGATTTCCAATATCAAAACTAGTAGTCCAGTTTGCAGAATCAGAACCTAAAGAAATTTGCGCACCTTTTTTATAAAGTTCAGAATGTTTGCCTTCAGTAGTTCCGCCTATTCCATACATCATTGAACCTAAGGGACACCAGGCTATTGAGCAACCTGATTTTAAAATGGGAGATATTTCTTCTTCTCGAACAAAATTTACATGAGCAAAAGTACAATTTGATCCTAGAAAACCAATTTCCTCATAATGAATCATAGGATGTTGGTTGAATCTATTATAATCTGAAGCAGTATCATCTTCTGCATACGATTGGTGCATATTAATTATAACGTTGTTTTTATCAGCTATACTCTTAGCGTGTAGTAAAAGTTCATCCGATGCTGTGCCCATTCCATGGAGGCTAATAGCACCTTGAACTAATGCATTTTTGTTTTGATTTCTTGTTAATTCACGATCAATAAGGTCAAAAGCTCGATTTGTACTAAATTTGATAGGACCAAAAGAGCTGTTTTCTTCATAAATATCCTTTATTCCTGGGGTTCCTATAACTGCTCTGATTCCAATTTTTTCAACTGCTGATGCAGCAATATTAGTATCAATGACATTAGCTTCTAAAAAACAAGTAGTTCCGTTATGAGCCATTTCTAGGCTTGCTAACTGATAACTTAACTCTTCAATTTCTGGAGTGATATTATTTAAATATTCTGAATGCACAGCCATAGCATCATTTGCATGTATGCCATCTTTTTGTACCCAGCGAAGAGGTTGGTATAAAAGGTGAATGTGAGAGTCGATATATCCTGGATGTACAATTGAACCGTGTAAATCTATTGATCTTTTAACATCATATTTAGAAAGATCAATAGATTTATCTTGTCCGATATTTGTGATCTGATTTCCTGTAATTGCAATGAATCCATTTTCAATCACACTATTTTTTAGATCCATTGTAATTATTACAGCATTACGAATTAACAGATCTATTTTTGAAGGTAATTGTTGTTCTGTTAATGGCATATCAATAAATAGTTATTTATTTCTTAACTGCAAATACATATTGATAAACGATTCCAGCTAAAACAGCTCCAATAACAGGACCCACAAAATATATCCAGATATTAGTGAATTCTTGTGTTGCTATAGCTGGGCCTAAACTTCTTGCTGGATTAATTCCAGTACCTGTAAGGGGTACAGCAACTAAATGGGCAACTAAAACAGCAAGCCCAATTGCAAAAGGAGCCATGGAACCAATGGCACGATCATCTGTTGCAGTAGCAAATACTATAAAGACAAGAACAAATGTTAAGGCAGTCTCTGCTATTAATCCTGATGTGATAGATACACCGGGAGCGAGTGCATGTGCACCTAAAGAACCATGAGCTACTGAAGGGACTGCTATATAAAGTAGATAAGCACCCACAATACCTCCGAGTAACTGTGCAATTATAAACATCACACCCTTTATAACAGGTGTTTTACCTGTGATCATTGTTGCGATTGTAACTGCTGGATTGATGTGTCCTCCAGAAATATGAGCAGTAGCATATACGAGCATACATATTGTCAGACCATGAGCTAGAGCTATAGCAGTGAGCCTTGCTGGGGTCATTTCCAGGGTTAATGTTCCTGTAGATACAACAACTCCTGCTCCAATAAAAACGAATAATAAAACAGCAATAAATTCAGCTGCAGATGCTTTAAGGTTTACAATATTCTTCAATTCATCCATTTGTATTTCCTCCTATGATTAGACACAAAACTTTACTGCTAAGGCAATAATGTGTTGAGTATCTAACACAAGAAAATGTATGTCAATCCTAATTAAATATCGTATTTTCATAAATATATGGTCTTAAAAATAAAATTGCAAAAAACCGTATAGATTTTGAAGGTGTTTGGAATAATCATTTTAGTTGACAGTCGTATGGCAAAAATGTAAAATTGCTTTAGCAGATTTAATACTACTCTGCTAATTTAAGGTTCTTATTTTTGTATTCATCCTATTTCATAAAAGATATTTTTTCTTTTTTATTTAGGTAGAATATTTTAGTTTTTAAGGAGGTAATAAATGTCAGATGTGACTTTTAAGCCTTTAGGTAATCGAATAGTTGTCGAGCCTGCTGCAGAAGAGGCAAGTGTAAGTTCAGGAGGGATTTATATTCCTGATACAGCTAAAGAAAAACCTCAAGAGGGTAAAGTAATTGCTGCTGGTCCTGGGCGATTAACAGATGATGGTAAACGAGTTCCTATGGAAATAAAAAAGGGACAGACTGTAGTTTATTCTAAATACGGTGGTACTGAATATCGTGTTGGCGAAACAGAATATGTAGTACTTCGTGAGGACGATGTTCTTTTTATAAAATAATTGATTAATTAGACTGATTAATTTCTGGTCTTTCAGTATATTGAGTTAGTCAAAAAGTAATATTGAGGAGGTATGTAATGCCTAAACAGTTAAGTTTTGGAGAAGAGGCTCGCTCTGCTATGAAACGTGGTATCGATAAGATGGCAGACACTGTTGGAGTAACTTTAGGTCCAAGAGGACGTAATGTTGTTTTAGACAAAAAATTTGGAGCACCTCAAATTTGTAGTGATGGAGTTACTATTGCAAAAGAAATTGAGTTAGAAGATGCGTATGAAAATATGGGTGCACAGCTATTAAAAGAAGCTGCAAGTAAAACAAATGATGTAGCAGGTGATGGTACAACTACAGCTACTGTTTTAGCTAGAGCAATTATACACGAAGGATTTAAAAATATTGCGGCTGGAGCTAACCCAATGGCTTTAAAACGTGGTATTGAAAAAGGAGTTAGCGCTCTAAGAGAATCAATTCGTGGAATGTCAAATCCAGTTAAAGGTAGAACTCAAATAGCTCAAGTAGCTTCTTTGTCTGCTCATGATGATGAAATGGGTCAGCTAATTGCTGAAGTAATGGAAAAAGTGGGTAAAGATGGAGTTATAACAGTTGAAGAGTCTAAAGGTATTACTTATGAACAAGAATTTGTTGAAGGAATGGCTATAGATCGTGGTTATATTTCTCCTTATTTTGTTACTAACCAAGAGAGAATGGAAACAGTGGTTGAAGATCCATATATCCTTATAACTGATAAAAAGATATCTGCTGTAGCTGATTTATTACCAGCATTAGAAAAGATACTTCAAATTGGTAAAAATGTAGTATTAGTTGCAGAGGATGTTGAAGGGGAAGCCCTTGCTACTTTAGTCGTTAATAAATTACGAGGAACTTTAAATATTTTAGCAGTTAAGGCTCCGGGGTTTGGTGATAGACGTAAAGAAATGCTTAGAGACATGGCAATTTTAACTGGTGCAGAAGTTATTAGTGAAGAAGTTGGTAGGAAGTTAGATTCTGTAACAGTTGAGGATCTTGGTAGAGCTCGTCGAGTAGTTGCTAATAAAGATGAAACTACTATTGTTGAAGGTCGAGGTGGTGAGGATGCTATTAAAGGTAGAACAGATCAAATAAGAGCTCAAATTGAAGAAACAACCTCTGATTATGATAGAGAAAAACTTCAGGAGAGGTTAGCAAAATTATCAGGTGGTGTAGCAATTATTAAAGTTGGTGCTGCTACTGAAATAGAATTAAAAGAGAAAAAAAATAGAGTAGAAGATGCTTTGTCAGCTACTAGGGCTGCAGTTGAGGAAGGTATTGTTCCAGGTGGTGGACTAGCATTGTTACGAGCACGAACTGCTTTAGAAGCTATTGATGTAACTGGAGATGAAAAAACTGGTGTTAATATTTTATGTGATGCTCTTGCTGAGCCACTTAAACTAATATGTTCCAATACAGGGGTTTCTGGTGAAGTAATTTTATCTGAGAGTGAAAAAAGTGAAGAAACTGTTGGATATGATGCAGAAACAGGAGAGTTTACTAATCTTCTTGAGCGTGGAATCATAGACCCTGCAAAAGTTACAAGAGCAGCAATCGAGAATTCTTCTAGTGTTGCTGCTATGGTTTTGACTACAGAAGCCTTGATAAGTGATGTTAAGGAAGATGTTCCAGCGGGTCCTGCAGGACCTCCTCCAGGTATGGGTGGCATGGAAGGCATGATGTAGTTTCTTTGTTAAATTTTAAATAGAATTATAAGAAAGCCCACTGTTACCAAATAAAATAGCAGTGGGCTTTCTTGTAAAATTGATTAAAATTATGTATTTGTATGATACCTATACTAGAAAAGTTAAATTAATTGGTCCTGTTAAAAAAGGTCACATTGGTATCTATACTTGTGGACCAACAGTTTATAGGGATCTGCATTTAGGTAATTTGCGCTCATTTTTATTAGCTGACTGGATAAAGAGGGCATACCATTATCAAGGCATTAAGGTTACTCATGTTAAAAATGTAACTGATGTTGGTCATATGAGACAGGAATTACTTGAGCTTGGTGAAGACAGAGTAGTGATGGCTGCATTGAAAGCTGGTAAAACCGCAAAAGAAATTGCCGATCATTACACTAGGCAGTTCTTGGAAGCTGAATCAAAACTTAATATTATTCCTGCAACAGTATTTCCCAAAGCTACAGATCATGTAGAAGAAATGATTATACATATTCAAACTCTTTTAGATAATGACTTAGCATATGAATTAAACGGCAATGTATATTTTCGAGTGAATCGATTCCCTAACTATGGTCTTTTGTCAGGTAATATGGATCAAACGTTTCTTATGTCTGGTCTTCGTGGTGAAGTTGACTCGGAAAAAGAAGATGTACGTGATTTTTCTTTGTGGCGAACTGCTGAAGTTTCAAGGGAATTGCAATGGGATAGTCCATGGGGTAAAGGATTTCCTGGTTGGCATATTGAATGTTCAACAATGTCGATGAAGTATTTGGGCTCTTCTTTTGATATACATACGGGTGGAGTTGATAATATTTTTCCTCATCATGAAGCAGAAATTGCACAGAGTGAAAGTTTGACTCAAAGTAGATTAGCAAATTGTTGGGTACATGGAGCTCATTTGTTAGAGAACGGTATGAAAATGGCTAAATCAGCTGGTAATGCATACACTTTAGCTGATCTTGAATTAAGAGGATTAGGCACCTTGTCTTTTAGATACCTATGTTTAACAGTTAGATACAAAAACAGATTGAATTTTAAGTTTTCTTCATTATGTTCTGCTCAGATTGCGTACACAAGGTTAAAAAATATGACTATATTTTGGAAAAATGAATCTGTTTATAAGGGTGATGAATTTAAAGATACATTGTTAGAATGGAGATCTCGTTTTAATTTAGCTATAAATGATAATTTAAATTTGCCTGATGCTTTGAAAATTGTTTGGGAAATGTCAAAGTCTGAATTACCTTCTTCGCTAAAATATAAACTTATTTGTGAATTTGATTGTGTATTAGGATTAGATTTGGATAAAACTTTGTTTCCTGATAGTAATTTATTGAGAGATTCTATTTCAGAAAGAGATTTATTACGTAAAAGTACATTTACTGAAAACAATGATGCTAAGAAACAACAATTGTATGCAAGAATGGATTCTCAACGCTCAGCTTTATTTGAAAAAGGTTTAGTTGTTCGCGACCAATTTCCCAATTCTATTGTGATACCACGAAATTATGAATTTGAAACAGCTAAAACATGGAATATGGTTTCTTCTAGTTCAGATGTTATCTCTCAAATTAAAAATGAATCACAAGTAGATTTTACTATTGGATTTATCGTACAAGGTTACGATGAAGATGCAAAGCGATGTTTAACTAGCATTTTAGAGCATTGGTCAACCGAAAAAATTGAGATTTTAATTTTTGATAATTATAATAAACAGCCCGTCAAGGATTGGGTGAATTCTTTTAATGAAAAGTTTTTGCAAATAAAAGTAATTCGTTCAGATCATATACTTGGTACTGCTGAAGCATATAATTGTATATTAAATGCTAGTGTAGGGAAATATGTAGTTTTATTAGATACGAGTATTGAGTTTTTTGAAAAGTGTTCATTGATAATTAAGAATGCATTAAATCAAGAATCAGTTGGTATAGTAGGACCTTTTGGTTTACTTAGTTCTGATTTGAAACATTTCCATACTGAGATAACTAATTCTCAAGATGTTGATGCGGTAGAACTTTATTTTATGGCATTTAGGAGATCTATACTTAGTAAAGTCGGTTTAATTCGACAGTGTTTTAATTTTTATAGAAATCTTGATATAGATTTTAGTTTTCAGTGTAGAAATTATGGATATAGGACTATTGTAGATGATTGTATACAAGTAAAAAGATATAAGCATCGTATTTGGTATGATATGAAAGAAGATGAACGAGAAAAATTAAGCAGAAATAATTATCGGTATTTTTTAAAGCGGTGGGGAACAAGAAACGATTTACTCACTAGCACTAAACAAAAACAATGATTGTTTAGTTTAATTTCATTTGTAGGCAATGTTAATTTCAACACCTGTGAGTATAATAGGATCTGATTGTGTTTTGTTTGAAGATAACCTAATTTCTAATTCATTTTCACCTTGTTTTAGTAGAGGGTATTTGATTTCATATTCTATTGATATTCCTGGTTGATGAGTTTCAACTGGATAAGTTGGAGTAGTAGTTCGTTCAGCTTTTGGTGCACGGATTAGTCGAGTCCAACCATCTCTATTAACGTTATTTGAATTCCATACTATAGATTGCTTATTAAGATAAATGTTAAGTTGTTGAGATTCTGGGAATTCTTCAAATTTGAGTGTTAAAGTACATTTAGAGAGAGATCCATCAGAAGATGAGTTTTCTATGTCATCTGTAATATTAAAAAACAAGATAGAGCCTTTATTTAAAAGTGTTGGATGTAAAGTTAAAGGTAAAGGAGCGGATGGGCTTGCATGACGAAATGCACTACCATGTCCGTCTGTTGGTATAAATGGCCCAGTTGAACCCAATTCGTATAATTTATCTAATTTATCTAGTTTTTTAGGATTGGATAGTTGATTTAAAATACGTTCATTCCATTCTGTAGGCATTGTAAAGAAATTATAGAGATATATTCCGGATGCACCTGCTTCCCAGTATAAACTCGCTAGAGCTCTAAGGTGTTTTTCATCAATGTGTCTAAGTCCTTCTATGCAACCATAGACTTGTATGTTGTACTTACTAGCGATATCTACAAAATCTTTTACAGGCGTATTGAATGGAATAAATCCTCCACCTACAGTAACAACATCTACAAGTTTTTCAGTCATCCATGTTTCTATATCTAGTCCAACTCTCCTTGAGTCTTCTAAAGTTGGAGGCACTCTTACTGCTAGTCGTATTTTTTGATTACGCTCAGATTCTACTTTCTTTATTTTTTTTCGTATAGCACGTATTAAATCAGTCATTAAGTAGGCATTTCGGAAAGCTTCTTCAGTTCGAAAAAATGCAGGATGTCTCATGAAATCAAGTTCAATGCCATCAATGTCAAATCGTTCAAAAAATTCAGTAATGATAGAATACATATATTCTCGGACAGGTAGGAATGCATAATTTAGACCAGTTCGTA
>CEVQ01140812.1_pt1 | contig 12939 bp, 12 predicted proteins | sample 356551 | NCBI WGS metagenome assembly CEVQ01 (sample SAMEA2623756, study PRJEB7988) | marine metagenome | biome: marine biome (ENVO:00000447); feature: mesopelagic zone (ENVO:00000213); material: "saline water (ENVO:00002010), including plankton (ENVO:xxxxxxxx)" | depth 250 m | reverse complement strand
GTGAAACTTACACCTATTGCTGTTAACAATAATAAATAGAAGATTACACTTTTGGTCCTGCGCCCTCTCGAATGTGGCGCTAGGTCGTATTGTTTATTGAAGTTTTCGTCTGTCATTTTCTATACAGATTCTTTCCAGTGCTGTACTAAAAAGTGGCCAGCTAAATTGATCGCTAATGTAAATATAAACAGTAATAAACCTACGGCGAAGATAGTGTTATATTCCAAAGATCCGTGGGGCGTTTCTCCCAATGCAAGTTGAACGATGTATGCTGTCATTGTTTGGATGCTTTCCAAGGGATTCAGAGTCATTTTAGGGGTTGCTCCAGCAGCTATGGTAACTAGCATTGTTTCTCCAATCGCTCTTGAGAAAGATAAAAGGCATGAAGCCACTATCCCTGAGGTAGCTGCTGGGACAACTATTTTGGTTGCGACCTCTCTTCTCGTTGCCCCCAAGGCATAGGCGGCGTTCCGCAACGATTGAGGTACTGCGGTCATCGCGTCTTCACTCAATGATGAAACCATAGGAGTGATCATTAATCCCATTACGAGCCCAGCGCTCAGAGCATTGAAAACCATAAGGTCTGGGAATATGTTTTGTAGTTGAGGTGTCACGAATGTTAGGGCGAAGTATCCATATACGACAGTGGGAATACCAGCGAGCACTTCTAACATTGGCTTTAAGATACTCCGTAAGCGTTTTGGAGAGTACTCAGATAGAAAAATTGCCAGCAACAGGCCGATTGGAACTGCTACTAATAAAGAAATAAAAGCGACAAGCGATGTTCCTAAAACTAGGGGAAGCACGCCATAAGCGCTAGGCTTAAGTATGGGGGACCACCGATTTCCACTAATGAACTCCCAAACACCCACCTCTTGGAAAAATGGGATAGATTGGATTAGCAACGTGCCAACGATTGCAACCGTTGTAATGATTGATACAGACGCACACAAGAAAAAAATTGAGCCTACAATTTTTTCCTGAAGACTACCTCTACGCTTTCCTAGCTTGAACCTGACTGGATCATTTACTAAGTTAGTGTTTTGCAATCCCGTTAGCGCCTTTCACTAATTAATATCCTCATATTTTATCAACAATTTCCCCAGCTAACACCTCTCTATAAAAACCACACCGAGCAGGATCCCTTGGGATCCGCCCGGCGGTAGCAATGGGGTTAATAGGAGGTATTTTGACTACTAATTATTTTGTATTAACTAACCTTTGATTTGCGGCATAAACTTCATCGCCGGAAGCTATATACCCGACTTCATTTACTAATTCAGGTCCATGCGTAAGGTAGAAATCCACGAAAGCTTTAACTTCTGGCTTGTTTAGAGACTCAACATTTACGTAAATAAACAACGGGCGGGAGAGTGGAGAATAACTACCGTCAGCGATTGTAGTCGGAGTAGGTGTAACACATCCGTTTCCGTCATCAACAGCGACAACCTTCAAACTTTCCTGGTTTTCTTGGTAGTATGCATATCCGAAATAACCTATGGATCCTTTTGTTCCCGATATTCCTCGAACTAAAACATTATCATCTGGGCTAGCTTGATATTGGTCAGTACTAACCTGTGCCTCTCCATTGATTTCTTCAGTGAAATAGTCAAATGTTCCAGAGTCTGTATCAGGGCCAAAGCGATTGAGTTTCTGTTCAGGGAACTTCTGGCCAAGGTCACTCCAGTACTCAATTCTTGTTCCTGGTTCCCATATGGTTTTTAATTCACTGGTTGTCAAACAATCAACGTAATTATTTGAAGGATCGACTATTACTGATAATCCATCTGTTCCAATTCGAAGTTCAACAAACTCGACACCGTTATCTATAGCTGCAAGGCGCTCGCTTTCTTTAATTTCTCTTGAAGCATTTGATATATCAGTCTCACCAATCGTAAATCTTTTGAACCCTCCACCAGTACCTGAAACAGCTACGTTAACTCGTACATTAGGGTGCTCGCTGTAAAACTCTTCTGCTACTGCTTCTGATATTGGGAAAACAGTGCTTGATCCATCAATCTCCACGGTGCCACTTAGAGAGGCATCCGAAGCTACCTCTTGATTTGTTGATGAACACGCTAAAAATAAAAATATTGAAACGGATAATGCTGATACGGGTTTAAATCCTCTATATATCATCGAAAATTTCCTTAGACCTCTTTTTTTGTTCTTCATTGTCGATAACAATATAGGCGGCTAAGATTAAATTAGTGTTTATATTGCATTAAATATTTATTAAATAACGATTATTTAAGGGATTCCAATATTAACTGGATCCGGCTTCTTTAAACCTAGGTAATTCAAATGAAAAAAGAGATCCTTCCCCTAAATTGCTTTCCACTTCTATCGAGCCCCCGAAGGATTCGATAATATGTCTAACGATTGATAATCCAAGACCTGTTCCTTCGTTATGCCGTGACCGCTCTGCTTTATAGAAACGCTCAAATATTCTATCTATGTCTTCACTATTTATTCCTACTCCGTTATCCCTAACTGAAGCCGCTACCATGTTGTTGTTTAAATCTATATCTACCCATACTTCCCCGCCTTCTTCAGAGAATTTTATTGCGTTATCGATTAAGTTAGTGAAGACTATTTCGATTTGTGTTTCGTTAGCTTTGACCAAAGCAGAGGGGGCCTTAGCGTTAATTGATATGGATACATTTTTTTGAGCAGCTTTGTCTCCTAAAGAGCTTAGTGAAAATTGAGCCGCGGCCCCAACATCTACAATTTCTGTTTCGGTGGTTTCAGTATCTGATTCAGCTTTTGATAAGATTAAAAGATCAGAAACGATATCATTCATCGAATCCACGGTGGAATGAATTCGATGAAGAAAATCTGACGCGTATTTCTCATCTTTTATTGCCCCGCTTTCCAGGGATTCGACAATGGCTTTTATTGAAGCGAGGGGCGTTCTAAGTTCGTGTGATACATTGCTGACAAACTCTCTTCGCGTGAGATCAATATGGCGGGATTCCGTTAAGTCATGCAATGTTAACAAAACCTTTTTCCTATTAGCTTCTGTTCCAGGCGAAGAAATAACATGTACGATTTTGTTGGTTTGATTAAATTGGATATCCGCCTCAACACGTGAACCGGTTTCTATTGCTTCATCTAGGATCGAGTTTATCTCATGGTCTCTAACTATATCCATAAATGAATTTGAGTCAGAAGATATCTGTTCTATACCAAGCATTTGGTATGCCGAATTATTTATAATTTCGATCTTGCTGTCGTTTACCAGTATTACACCATCAGTCATAGTCTCCAAAAGCGATGACAATGTGTCCCTTTCATTAGAGAGGGCATTAAAATTAGATCTTACATCTTCAGATATTCTATTTAACGAAGATATTAAGTTAAGCATTGCCTCGGGGGCGTCATGTTTTTCGGAGTATGGTAAGTCTTCTTCGTAAAGGTTCTCCAACTCCCCAGTAATTTTACGAATGGAATTCAAGTGTTTTTCTATTGAGTACACCGCCGTCGCGATAGATAACCCTATCAAACTGATTGCTATAACGGAAATAATTCGTGAATAAATCAAGTATTCACTTGCTGGCTCTTGAAATATGGAGCTTAGTAATAAATTAGCGGCTGCTATGAACAAGATGCAACCGAGTAATATCACGAACAAAACTTGTTTTGAGCCGATGGCTCTAATTAAGGTCAAAGGGACTCGAAAATATTTTTTCATTGGTCAAATCGGTAGCCAAAGCCTCTTACGGTTATGATTCGGTTGGGTTTTCTGCTGTCTTTTTCAATGATTTCTCTTAGCCATCTTACGTGTACGTCAACGGTTCTCACATCGCCAATGTAGTCGTACCCCCACAAGTTCTCTAGTATTTGGTCCCTACTTAAAGCCTTCCCTTTGTTACGGAGGAAAAAAGTGAGCAAATCAAATTGTTTTGGTCTTAGATCTAAAGGAGTTTTCTCGATTGTTGCAATGTGTTTGTTTAAATCGACCAGTAAATCACCCGACTCTAGTATATTGCTTTGCTCGTTATCTGAAGTGGAATTCATATTTGATCTTCTTAATAAACTTTTAACGCGTGCTAGCAATTCCGACATACTGAAGGGCTTTGTAACGTAGTCATCGGCACCCAGTTCGAGCCCTACTACCTTGTTAGACTCTTCAATTTTGGCAGTGAGCATAATTATTGGCATATTGGAAGTTTTACGTATTTCCTTACAGACATCCAGGCCATCCATTCCAGGAAGCATTATATCTAGTATTAGCAAATCGACCCGGTTATTCTCAATAATACCTAATCCCTTTAGGCCGTCTTCAGCTGCTAAGACTTGGTAGCCGTTTTGCCTCAAATTATATTGAATAGCCTCTGATATATTCTCTTCGTCTTCAATAATTAAAACTGAAGTTTGCTGGGTCATTTCGTGGTCCTTAGATATATGAATATTGCCCGAGGAAACACTGCTGTAGATTTTAGTAACATAGTTAAATGAGATGCTATAGTTTAAAGCATTCGCCCTTCTGGCATATTAACCCAAGTGCTGTATTCATGAGGTGGTGCTACAGGCTCTGCGGATGTTATGTAATCTTCATTTAACTGAGCTACTTCGGTTACACCAAGGAGAGCCATCGCACTTATGATTTCCTCTTCCATAATTTCAAGGGTTCTTGTTAAACCTTTGGCTCCTCCGGCGGCTAAACCCCAGCCTTGAAGTTTTCCGATGCTGACGGCATCGGCCCCAAGAGCGATTGCTTTTACAACATCGCTTCCTCTCAAAATGCTTCCGTCGACGACTAATTCGGCTTTTCCGTTAACCTCGGGGGCGATAGACTCCAACATGTCCAGCGTTCCCATCCCGTGATCAAGCCCTCGACCTCCATGGTTTGAAATCCAAATAACATCAACTCCGTGTTCTATCGCAATGCGCGCGTCTTCAGGCGTTGCGATTCCCTTAACCATAAAAGGCAAGCCAGAATACTCTTTAATTTTGGCCATTAATTCCCAAGTCGCTGAAGCACCAGGGCCAGGGGTCCTTGGGCCAAGTCCCGGGGGTGTTGTGCCATATTTTAGTGGGCGTTCTCTTAGGCTGTAGCGGGCGTTATCAACTGTAAGAGCCAAAGCTTTGTAGTCTGCTTTTTTGACTCTATCTATAAGCGCTTTTATCCAGTCCCAGTCCCCTTGAATATACATTTGGAAAAATTTAGTACTTTCATTATCTTCTGCTACGGTTTCAAGCTCTGTTCCGCTGACAGAACTTACGGTGTGAATAATTCCGAATTGATTCGCTGCCTTGGTTGCTTCCACTGGACCGTTGGGATGAATTCTAATAAGCCCACCTACAGGAGCTAGTATCACCGGAATTTTTAGTGGGTAACCCAGTAATTTAGAAGAAGTATCCATTTTAGAAACGTCCACTAGAACTCTCGGCCTAAACCCTTTTTTGTCGAGGGATAAGCGGTTCCGCCTCATACTGGTTTCTGATTCAGTGCCGCCCACTAAATAGTCCCAGCCTGCTTGATTCATGTTTCTCTTAGCAGCTCTAATTATCTCTTCGTTTGTCGGGAATTGGGATTCCAATTTTACCTCCGAATGGATGATTTCTTTGACAATTGTAGCAAACGTGTTTAAATTTCTGAATCTATTTCTACCTAATAGCTTGAGATGCTATCCTAACACATTACGCATTATTTATAGATTATCTTAAAGAAAGATTGTGAAATGCAAAAAGACGACGACACAGAAGTGGAAAAAATGAAACCTGAAAAACCATCGACGAATGTTCCACCTATTCCTAGACTGATAATGAAGAATACTATTTTCTTTGCCTTGGCTCAGGCGTTACAGGGGGTTGGAATGCAACTTGCTGTAACATTTAGTGCCATTATGATTATAAGAATATTGGGCAATGCGAGTTTAGCAGGGTTGGGAGGAGGTATTTTGGGTGTCAGTCGATTTGCTGTCGCTTATCCCATGGGAAAACTAACTGACACCTATGGTAGAAAGCCAGGTATGCTAATTGGCTTATTAATGACTACCTCAGGTGCATTGACCTTGGGTTTCTGTATGACGGTTCTTTCTTTCCCATTGTTTGTTATAGGCATACTTATTCTCGGCCTTGGAGTTGGCGCTGTCATGCAACTCAGAGTAGCAGCAGCGGATATGTATCCTGTATCTAGGCGTGCTGAGGGACTTGGCTATGTTTTGACCGGGAGCGTTTTAGGAGCGTTCGGCGCACCGATACTGGTTGCTCTTGGAGAAGCGCTCTCCAATACTTATGAATACGATCCAATTACAATTTCATGGGGTATCACCCCTGTGGTACTTTTCCCTGCTCTACTTTTTATCCTACTGGTCAGACCGGATCCTAAATATATTGCAATGAATCTGGGCGAATTTTGGGAAGGGGAAACAGGAGAGAAAAATGGTCCACCGAAAGGCTCTGAATCAAACGCAGGGCTAAAAAAATTTTTGAAGGATCGTAATAAACAGGTAGCGTTTTCTTGCTACGGAGCAGCCCAAGGTACAATGGCAATGATGATGGTCATGACGCCTCTAGTACTGTCTGAGTCTGGATACTCTCTATCTTCGATCTCCCTTACTGTTTCACTTCATGTTTTCGGAATGTTTGCATTCTCTGTCCCTATGGGGAGATTGACTGACCGATTAGGCAGGAAACCTGTTCTAGGAGCTGGAGTTATACTAGTTGCCCTAGGATCCGTTTTGGTGCCTGTCACTGACCAATATTGGGTTATAACTTTTGGATTATTCATAATTGGACTTGGCTGGTCAGGGACTAACGTAGCCTCTACCTCCTTAATAGCAGATACGAGCGAACCAGAGGAACGAGGAAGGGCTATAGGTACTAATGATTCTGTAGCATCAGCGTTTTCTATTCTCACTCCGCTAGTTGGGGGAGTAGTCGTTGAATATCTTGGATTAGTTGCTGTAGGAATATTGGGAGGAGCTATCATGATTGTGCCTTTAGTCTTGTATCCCAGGCTTAAAGAGCGCTCCCCTGGTGTTTATGTTTAAAGGCCTACTGAGGTTTAGAGGATAGCGGACAATTTTGTACCAAGATTTTGATACGAAAAAAATAAGTTGTGGATTGGAGAAACTAAAATGGAAAAAGCTACAAAGAAAATAAGAAAATTACTTTCTGGGGGAGATTTAACACTTGCTCCATTTGCGTATGATGCTTTCGCAGCTCGAATAGCAGAAGAGACTGGGTTTGAGGCTGTTTATATGTCTGGGTTTGGGGTTTCTATGTCTAAGGGCATGCCTGATTTTGGTTTATTAACGCAAACAGAAATGGTTCAAAATGCATCATATATAGCGCAATCTGTAGACATTCCAGTTATTGCAGATGCTGATACAGGGTATGGAAATCCGATTAATACCTTTAGGACAGTCAGGGAATATGAAAAAGCAGGGGTCGCCGCTATTCATATTGAAGACCAAGTAGCACCAAAAAAATGTGGCTTTTTTGAAGGAAAAGACGTTATCCCCGTAGGTGAGGCTGTAGAAAAAATCCGATCAGCTGTGGATGCTCGCACCGACCCAGATTTTGTGATAATCGGCCGCACGGATGCTTTAGCCGTTAATGGTTGGGAGGATACGATTGCCCGATGTAGAGCGTTTTACAAAGCAGGTGCAGATATTGTTTTCGTAGATGGAATAAAAACGCAAGAAGATTTAATAAAATACGCAGAATCCCTTCAGGATATACCCAGAATGTACAACGGCCAGCTTCCTGTGTCTGATGTTGCTGAACTAGGATTTAAAATTCAGATACATAGAGGGCCAATGTTCGGGCTACATACAGCAATCTCTTCATTTATGAATGAACTATTTGAAACTGGCGCCATGGCTCAAGATGCTGATGGTGATGGAGCTGAATTGCGGGAAGCAATTACAAAAACACTAAAAATTGATGAACTTTTGGAAATGGAGGCGAAATACGCTATCGTCAAGAACTAACGGTATTTAACCGTTTATATTAGAGAATAGCCCCTTTCTTGTTGGGGCCACTAACCATACCAGTAATCCAGATCCGAGCATCGCAGTTGCACTTACTATCAGCGCAGGCAAATAAGAGCTAGTCATGTCAAAAATGATCCCTGCAAGCATTGGCCCTGTGAAGCCTCCTATAGCGGTCGCGACTCCTAAGAAACCGATCAATTTAGGGAATAATGGACCTTGAAAAACGTCTGCAGCGATTGTCAGAACTAATGGTAATCGCATTCCAAATCCAATCCCGCCAAACAATGAGAATCCAAGAAGAAAAATAATGTTTCCTGAATATATAGAGAGAAGTATAAAAGATAAGATACCTAATGCTCCGATCACACTAGAGCTGAAAAACACTATTTCTCGGCCTAATTTATCTGAAAGCGATCCTCCGATTATTGCACCTATAAGAGTCAAGCCACCCATAAATGAAAGTGCAGAGACGATGACTCCTCGTTCTATTCCAGCAGCTTCAGCATAGGCTACCTGGTGAGCGACTAACATTTGATACCCCAGAAATCCTGCGATGTACATAGTTCCTAAGGCCCAGAACCGTTTTCCTTTCAGCGCATCTTTCAACGCCCAAGATTGAGGCGGATCCAGAGCAGTAATCGAATCATTAGATTGTGCTGGAGGGGTGTTTCGTATTGTTAGTAGCGCTATGATTCCAAAAATAACTAGAGCTAATGCGTAAACGTTTAATGTGTTTCTCCAGCCTAAAGAGTCTATCAAAGCATTAATTAATGGGAAAAAAACTAGCGGCCCTAAGCCGTAAGCTGTAGAAACAATTCCCATAGCGAAACCTCTATTACCGGTAAACCATCTGGGTATTAAAATCGAATGGCTCATCGATAAAGCAGTTGAACCAGCTGATACAATAACACCAAAATATAATGCGTATTCCCACTGTGAATTCATTGACGAACTTAATAACAATCCAAGGGCAAGAATAAGAGAGCCAAACACTGTAACTACCCGTATACCAAATCTCCCATAAGAAAAACCACTTAAAGGGGAAAATATACTTCTTGCCAGCCAAGTCACTGCGAACCCTAAACTTCCTGCGGTCGCGCTCCAATTGAATTCTTCAACCATTGAGACAAAGAATAAACCAAACGTAGCTAGTACCGAATATGATAATACGTTGGATCCTAAAGACACTATCAGCGTAGTTATCTGCCCATTCAAGTTTGGGTCATCACGATATTTTAGTGGTATTTTCAAATCAATTGTTTTTAGGCAAATCGGTGTTCATTCTTGGGGCCATCGATTCCTAAATGGGGAGCTAATCATTGGTAATTCTTGATTCTATATAGGATTGGATAGGAGAAGTCGTTGGAACATAGCTCAAATGTGCACTTCTACCATCTTTAAGAACTAAATTTAGTGAAGTATACCCAAGACTTTGCCCTAGTACCCCAGGTTTTGAATTTACTGATTCTAAAGCAGATATTGGCAGATCTAGGCTATCAGATCCAGTAATGGTTCCTCGTTTTATTGTTATGTGCTCAGACGTCAGTATAAATGCGGTTCTACGGTATGAAATCCACCGAGGCACTATAAATACCAATGCGATCGCTAGTTGAAGAGTCCCAAACGTTAGGAAATCAATGAAAAGTGAAATTATTATAAACAAAATCCAAGGAATCGCTGCAAGCATCCAAGCCCAGCTTGACTGTTTGATTAGCTCTCCACCTGTAGTATCTATAGGTTCTTTTGGGATTATATCTAATTCATCATTTTTTGGCGTAACCGTTTTATCTTGTATTTTTTCTCCACACATGCCGCAGAATTTATATTCTTCTGGTATTTCTGTTCCGCAATTTTCACAAATATACATTAGCTACATACCTATCATGATTAATTTATACGAAGGGTTCAGTTTAAGCAGTGGAATTTCCCAATAAGATAAACTTGCCGTTCTCTTGGAGTTCGTAAATTTTTGAGTCTTCTGAAAGTTCCACGCCTTCTATATCTTTTCCATGTAGTTTTACAATTGCATCTTCTGGAAGGGAATTAAAACCATTAACTGCCCTCTTAAGAGCTTGACGGCTTTCCAGCCCAAAACGATTAATACTAGGGGTCATTATTTCGTTCATAATATCCCTTGCTTTGCCTAGTCCTGCAGCAAGAATGGCTCGCAGAAATTCATCTCCATTAGGTAATTGGACAACTGGCATAGTGTAATTTTTTGAAACCTTGGCTAGAGCATCCATGGCTAAATCGGGTAAATATTTCATATGGATGGCAACTATGTTGATGAAATTAGCCTCGTGTGCTCCTTCATCTGTTTCTGGAAAGCGAATTGCACCGGCAACAGCTGGATCAACGCGGCGACCCTGGTCATCTCTAGGGCTACCATATTCTTCCCAGAGAGTTCTTCTTATATTTGTATAATTCCATCGCGTATGTCGTTCTTGGAATATAGCATAGGCTGAGGCTAATAGGACATTTCCTTCGTAGCCCGTCTGTTCCTCAAAAGTCCAATGATGCTCGTTTACTTCGTCAAGGTATTTATCTACAAATTCTTGAGTATAAAGTCCAGAATCGATTAAAGAGTGTCGAAATGTTTGGCCATGCCTTCGCTCCTCAAACCCCCATTGCATATATAATTCTCGAGTTGCAATGCTATCCCCTGCGCCTTTGATCCCTTCAAAAACGTAGTCATCAACAACTGATTCCACGCCAAGGAACCCCAACAATATCTCTTTAGTATTTTCTGTGATCATATGGCCTAATTTTGCCATTTCATTGCGTTGAGTGAGATGATCTGGAAACCACATTCTGTGAATCGCTGCTCTTTTGAAATACGACTCATAGTTCTCTCTCATCTCTTTTTGAATAGCAATTAATTTCCCTTGCATAGTCAGGGGCGTAGAAATTATATTTGCCAAAGTAGTTACCTTTCTAAATGCCTAAAGGTTTTATATGGTCTTTATGTCTGTTCTCTTAGATTGCTTCCTATTGGGACGGACCATTTTTTTTTCTAACGCGCTCATACTATCGGCAAAAACGGATTGAATCAATACAATTCATACGATATTGAGCCTATAATGTGTGATTATGCTACTAGTGGTGGTAGTCACTCCTAGCAAATCAGGGATTCTATGATTATTGATAAGGTGCTAAAAAAATTGCTAGAGTTGTACTATCACGCGATAAGATCCAGGTAATCAAGGAGATTTTGTGAACTTACGGTACTTAAAGCCACTGATTGTTATTGTTTTAGTGCTCGGGGTATTTGCTGTGCTATTTTCTTTGTTCTACGGCGGTACTAGCGATTCTGAGCCGATTTCTAGCGATAGAATTCCGGGCACTATAGAAGATGCTGAATTTGTACATTCGGGAGAAGCTCTTCGTTTAGAAATCTTAGGTGGCTCAACTGTTCGCTATCTGGTGGGAGAGCAGCTAGCGCGCAGGGATTTACCTAACGATGCGATAGGAGTTACTGGCCAGGTAGAGGGCCTAATTGTTCTTGACGGATCTGGTGCGATTGATCAAGAAAATTCGGAGATCGTTGTTATGCTCGAGTCGCTAGAAAGTGATGAACCAAGACGGGATAATTATTTGAGAACAAGAACAAGTATAGGATCCCCTGAGTTCCCTAAGGCAGTTTTCATACCGCAAGAAGTTTCTGGGCTGGATTGGCCGATAGGGGAAGGTGACCGACTAATATTCGATATGGTTGGGCAAATGACAATAAGAGGGGTAACGAATCCTATGACTTGGAGTGTCGAAGCATTTTTGGACCAAGGTGTTATTACAGGCCAAGCAAAAACGAGTATATATTTTTCAGATTACCAAATACCAAAACCAACTCTTCTTTTTATATTAAGTATGGACGACGAAATTCGGTTAGAGGCAGATCTATTAATAGGGGTATCTAAATAGTTAGAGGGAAGATAAACTATGCGGATTTTAGCAGTCGTAATAGGCCTACTCAGTATTCCGGCATTACCTCTTCTGGGAGGTGTCGGAGGTATTATAGCAATTCTTTTCGCCATCGCTCTTTATATCTATGGATCCAAAGAAGCAGGAAAAAAAGCAGCAAGAAAAGCAGCAGAACTAGCAGCCTATGCAGCATCACCAGAAGGAAAAGCAGCAGCCCAAAAAGGACACTCAGTCCTAGCTACTGAAAGAGTTTGGGCAGCACCTAGAGATGATTTATTGAAAGAACCACCACCGCCCAGAGTGGGGGAGAACCGTGCACCTGCATACTGGATGATCGTAGGTGGGATTTTTGTACTGATTGTTCTCGCATGGGTTCTAAGTTAATGTTCCCAAATCTCTAGAATTTTAAATGCACGTTTTATCTATGGGCTACCCCAATGACTGACTGAAATGGGCAAACTCTTCAAGTTTTGCTAGGCCTTCGCCAGAATCCAAGATAAGCTTTGCCTTTTCTAATCCTTCTTCGAGGGTTTCAACATTTTCTGCTGCTAACAACGCTGCGGCAGAGTTTATTAGGACGAAATCTCTATATGGCCCCTTAGCCCCTTGCAGGGTCTCTATTAATATTTTCTTACTCGACTCTATGTTCCCAGATTGAACAAGGTCTATTTTTACTAAATTAAGGCCATAGTCTCTTGGATCAATCTCTAGGATTTTTGTTGGTGCGCCATCAGTATAAATACCCATAATTGATGGACCACACAAGCTGATTTCATCCATAGGGCCTTCACCATGAACAACTATCGCTTTTTTCGCTCCTAAATCTTTGAGGGCATTTGTTATAACAGGCACTAGTTCAGCATTGGGGACCCCGACTAGTTGATGCCCAGCTTTCGCAGGGTTAGTTAGCGGCCCCACAATATTAAATATAGTTCTTGTTCCTATCTCACGCCTTGTATCATTGGTTAGGCGCATCGCAGGATGAAAAGTAAACGCATACATGAACCCTATACCAACTTGGTTGATGCATTCAGCAACCCCTTCGGGACCGAGATCTATTTTCACCCCCATA
>CEVQ01056164.1_pt1 | contig 12979 bp, 16 predicted proteins | sample 356551 | NCBI WGS metagenome assembly CEVQ01 (sample SAMEA2623756, study PRJEB7988) | marine metagenome | biome: marine biome (ENVO:00000447); feature: mesopelagic zone (ENVO:00000213); material: "saline water (ENVO:00002010), including plankton (ENVO:xxxxxxxx)" | depth 250 m | reverse complement strand
AGATGTTAGAAAAGAAAATAGAAGATAATGAGATTATTTATGGGACCAATACAGGAATAGGAGAGTTTTCAGAAATTGCTCTAGATCAAGAACAATTAAAGGAATTTCAGAAATATTTAATCTATTCTCATGCAGCAGGAATAGGAGATCCTATGGATATTGAAATTGTACGTGGTGCAATGTGTGGTCGTGTAAATGTTCATGCTAAAGGATATTCTGCTGGTAGAAAAGTAGTGACAGAAAGAATGATAGAAGCACTCAATAGAGGAATAACTCCTATTGTTTGTGAAAAAGGATCAGTTGGTGCTTGTGGGGATTTATCTCCTATGTCTCAAATTGCTCTCGCAATAATGGGAGAAGGAGAGGTATTCTACAAAGGAGAAAAAATACCTGCATCTGTAGCATGGAAAAAAGAAAATATAGAGCCGTTGGTTCTAGAAGCTAGAGATGGTTTATCAATAATAAATGGAAGTAATGTACTAACGGCTCTTGCTGCTTTAACGATATATGATACTGAAAAATGGCTAAAATTACAAGACATAGCTGCATCAATGACTCTTGAAAGTTTGATAGCAAATATGAAACCTTATGATGCAAGAATTCATAAATTAAGAGGTTTTAGTGGATCGCAAAAAGTAGCTTCGAACATAAATAGAATTACAGATGAATCTGAAATTCTTGCAGATGAAAATAAAAAGGTTCAAGATGCATATTCTATGCGTTCAACGCCACAAGTAGCTGGAACGTTAAGAGATACCGTTGATTATGCACGTAGTCAAATTTTAACTGAATTAAATGGTGTTGGAGATAATCCGATATTTTTAACAGAAGACAAAGAAGTACTAACTGGAGCTAATTTCCAAGGAACTCCTGTTGCATTACCTATGGAAAATGTTGGGACTGGATTGAGTATGGTTGCTGTATTATCGGAAAGAAGAATGAATCGTCTTACAAACCCAGCATTATCTGCAGGTTTACCCCCATTTCTAACGGAAGGTGCAGGTATGCATGCTGGGATGATGTTATCACAATATACTGCTGATGCTTTGATTGCGGAAACTAGAATTTTATCCCATCCAGCAGCCAATCAATCGATACCTGCTGCTGCGGATCAAGAAGATTTTGTATCGATGGGAATGACTACTACGCAAAAGGTGAGTAAAATTTTGGAAAATTGTTATGGAGTATTGGGGATAGAGATGATGGCGGCTGCTCAGGCTCTTGATTTAAGAGAAGGAAATATGGCTAAAGGAACTAAAGCGGCACATGATGTTATTAGAAAATATATACCTAAATTAGAAGAAGATAGACCTTTGTATAGAGATAATAACAAAATGCTTGAAGTTTTGAAATCCGGTGAGATAATAGACGCAGTGGAAAAAGAAATAGGGAAACTAGATTAGTCTATACTCGCCTCTATTCGTTCTAATGCAGTAGACACTTCTTCTTCAGAAATTATCAATGGAAGACGGAATCGAATTGAAGTTGGGCCTGATTTTAAAGCCAAAATATTATTCTTAAGAAGGTTGTTAATCATAGTATCCCGAATAGTTCCATCAGGGAGTGTGAATGCAATAAGAGAACCGACCCCTCTGACATTGGTAATTTGATTATGTGAGGCTGCTATATTTCTTAAACCCAAAATGAATTTTTGTCCTTGATTTGAAATATTCTCACCTAGGTTTTCTGATCTGATAATATCTATGAAACGTTTGCTTCTGACCATGTCTACAAGATTACCACCCCATGTCGAATTTATTCTAGAAGAAAGAGAAAATACATTATCTTTGACTTCGTCGATTCTATTACTTGCATATATGCCGCAAACTTGTGTTTTCTTACCGAATGCAGCTATATCTGGTGCGACGTCGTGATGTTGCCATAACCAGGGTTTACCAGACCCCCAGAAACCTGTTTGGACTTCGTCATATATCAAAAGAGCTTCGTTTTGATCTGCGTAATTTCTAAGAATTTTGAAAAAATTAGTACGAAAATGATTATCGCCACCTTCACCTTGCATGGGTTCAATTATAATTGCAGCTATCCTATCCTTAAAAGTTTCAAAAGCGTTTTCGATATCTTCAATTGATTTAGATTCTTCAGATTCTATATCATTAGAAATGTTTCCATCTAAATCAAATATTATGGTTGGATTGTGGAATCTAGGCCAATTAAATTTTGGAAAAAGAGCGGTTTTGACAGGGTCAGTGTTAGTAAGACTTAATGTGTAACCACTTCGACCGTGAAACGCATCTTTGAGATGTAGAATGACTAAATCGTCTGCACTGTCTTCTATACTTCTGCCTAGTTTTCTAGCTTTCCAATCAAAGGCAGTCTTCAATGCGTTCTCTACTGCTAAAGCACCTCCTGCAACCCAAAAATGATGATTAAAATTAGAGGGAGTAACGTGAGTAGCAAAAGCCTCGACGAATTCTGCCATTTCCTTTGTATAAATATCTGAATTAGCTGGATTATTCGAACCTACCATTGATAATTTTTCAAGGAAATCTGAATCGTTCATCATGGGGTGATTATATCCAATAGGCCATGAAGCAAAACTAGTGAAAAAATCGAGATAATCTTCGCCTGTACAGGAATCGTGAAGCCAAACTCCTTGTGATTTTTCTAGATCTAGAACTTGAGGAAAACCGTCGACTAATTGAAATTGACTGAGCGTTTCATGGACTTTGTTTGGATTAACCATTTAATCTTGATTGGCGCCTGTGTTTAAATTAAGGTTGTCTAAAAATTTTGGTAAATGTTCAACGCATTGTATTTCATTTTTTGTCAAAAATGACAGTTTTTTTCTGAAATTATTGTCCATTATTAAATCACATGAAGTACTGTGATCTTTGATTAAACGATAAAGATTTCCACCAGTCCTATCCCAATCTGTTAAAATTATAAATTTGCCTTTTGGACCTAAAAGATGAGATAAATCATCGACCACTTTGACAATAGAATGGCCTTTATTGATTATTATTATTTCATTGGGAATATTTAATTTTCTAAGTGCCTTTTTATCACGGAGCCCTTCTACCAATATTGGATAAGGGGAGGAAGATAGTTTATCCAATATTGTATGAATTTCTTCTGATATTCTCAGAGAATAGGATACGTTTTTATTACGATTCATTGTATGCCGAAGTATAAAGAAACTATAAAGTTAGGTTTCTCGGTGAAGTAAAACTTAGAAGGTACAATGATTGAACTACAAAATGTTACGCGTTTATATGGTAAAACTGTAGCCGTGTCTAAACTTGATTTGAACATACATAGAGGAGAAATATTCGGTTTATTGGGAAGTAATGGAGCAGGTAAATCTACCACTATGAAGATGGTTTGTGGATTATTAAAACCTACGAATGGAAGTATACATGTTGGTGGAGTAGATGTTAGAATCAACCCATTAGCAGTTAAAGCGAAAATCGGTTATTTACCAGAGAATGCGCAATTATATGAAAGATTGACTGGTAAAGAAAATTTAGAATTAATAGGCGCTCTTAGAAAATTATCATCTAATTTGATAGAGGAGAGAATTGATTATTATTCTGAAAAATTGGGATTGGAGAAACATATTTTTTCGGAGGTTGGTTCTTATTCGAAAGGGATGAAACAAAGATTAGCTATTGCTCAAACATTGATACATGACCCAGAAGTGTTAGTATTAGATGAACCTGCAAGTGGACTTGACCCTAGATATGTTAAGTTGTTAAAGGAATGGATTAGAAAATTAGCTAGGACTGGTTGTACAATAATACTATCTACACATATAACTGAAATAGCGGAAAGTTTGTGCGATAGAATAGGAATAATAAACGATGGTAGATTGGGCGGTATTGGAACCGTTTCTGATTTGATGATAGCTACAAATTCTAAAAATTTGGAAGATTGTTTTGTAAGTATAGTTGAAGCAGATTCGACTACTGGAATAACTGAAGGTAGATTTTATAGAACTGATTAAAGATGAAATCTATTATATCTTTTTGATATTTCGGAAATAATATGTTTGGCCCAAAAAAGTTTCTTTTTTTTAATCTGGGGAACAGAAATACCTGTGTATTTACCTATAGAATCAAAACTAAAACCCAGTAATGAAACACTTTTAGCACCCAAAGAAAGAGCCATTAGAATAGAGCGATCGCCATCAGTGAAACCACCCCAGCATTCTAAAGATTTGGAGGGATATGTTGAAGTGAGTGTTGTAAAATTCATTCGTGGAACGTGTTCTATTAAACGTGAAAGATTATCTCCATGGCCATGTATTACAAGAGAAGAACCGTTTCTAGTAGCCCAATTGATATCTGAGGGGTAACCATCTAAATCACTAACAATGACATTGGGTACCTGATTTCTTTCTCTAAACGCCTTAACCGCCCCATCGGCTACAATAGTGAAATCTTTTGGTAAAATGATATCTGGAGTTATATCGGCTCCGACTACTACAACGTTTTTTCCAGCTATATCTAGATTATTGGAAGGGATTTTTTTAGAAAAACGTCTGAGTAATCTCTCTGCTACTTTCTCCCTCTTGATATCAAAATTGAAATCACGATTTATTCTATCCTGTAAATCCCACCACCAAGCAAGGTTCATGAAAAGATAAAACTATTAGAGAGGATTTCCTTCGTCATCGCAAGGAACTTCTTCGTCTGTGTCTGGATCTATGTAATAATAAGTTCCATCTTCATCCTCGTAGATTTCGATTTCTTCTTCATCGCCGTCATAATCTAAATCATCTAAATCATCATTTCCTAAACCGCCAGCTAACTCCTCTTCACTGCCCAATAAATCCATGATTGTAGATTCTTCTTTTGAATCGTCCCTCTGCTTTTGTAAATCTTCTAGAGCGTCAATCTTACTTAGTGTATCCTCATACTCTTCATTCATAGCAGTAATCTTCTCTAATTGTTCATCCCTTTCAGTCTTCATTATGTAGGCCATTTGTTCTTGAATCTTAGTTAAATCTTCTCTAGCTGCTACTAAACGTGATAAGGTTTCATGGAATTTTTCAGATAGTTTCTCAATATCTGGTTCCAGTGCTTCTAATTCTTCGATCTCCTTCCTCTGTATCTCTTCCTTTAATTCCTCTTCTAAAGTAGACAGACGCTCTTCAGCTGCTAAATTTTGAGCCTTGACCAATATATCGTTAAAAGCTGAAAGATGTGCTTCTAGTTTAGTAGCAGTGCGGGAAGCGTCGTAAGCTGAAATCTCTAGTAATTCTTCGGTATCTTGTAATTTTTCAAGAGACGCCTCTATAGAATCTAATCTGTCTTGAGCACTAGCAGCTTCACCTTGGAATTTTCTTCTAGATGTGAATAATACAATCAAGCCTATCAAAAGTGCTACGACCAAATAACCGGCGACTAGCATCTGTGTGTTTTCGTCCAAAGTTAATTCTCCTTTTTGTGTACTAATCAAAATTTATGCGACTTAGTATTACGTTACAGATGAGAATGTTATTTAAATTTATGTGTTCTAAAACAGATAGAAAATATTGGACGAAAAGACAAAATTGATGTTTATTTAAATGTAGATGTTCTATAAAAATGTGAAAAAAAAACAATGATGATTTCTTAATTTATAACAAGAGAAGAAATAAATAAGAGATGGAATCGGGAAGTGGGACTTTGTTACTATGTTTGAATTAACGCTAGATGGGCAGGCGCTCAAGATTTCGTCATCAGGAGATGGAAAATCTATTGTAATTGCAGACAGAAATGGTAATCTTAATTTTGTTAATCAGAATGGAGATATTGTTTGGAAAAAGGAGATGAAAGAGGGGTTATGTTGTGTCAATATTACAGAGAAAGGAGATAAGATTTTTTTTGGTGGAAAAGATTGTAGAATGACTGCATTGAATTCGAATGGCAATCTAGAATGGGAACGTGAAATAGGAAAAACCATATGGTCAATTAGTACAGATCCTGAAGGCAATTACATAGCAGTGGGAACTGGAGACTCAATAGGATTGTATAGTTCTAATGGAGATAAGATATGGGAATATGAAACTGACAGAGCGATGATAGGTATTTCAATGTCCAGAGGGGCTGAAAAAATTGTTGCCTGTGGAGATGAATTCTTATTCCTTATAGATAGAATGGGAAATCTCATATTCAAACAGCAAAAGGAAGATTCGTTGTGGGATGTAGACATAAACGAAATAGGAAATAAAATATATTTGGGTGGGTGGGATAAGAAAATATATTGTTTAAACGAAAATGGTGAGCCGATTTGGAATTATCAAACCGGAGGATACATAAGAAGCATAGAATCATTAAAAGATGGCAAAATTATAGCAGGCTCACATGACAAAAATGCATACTTAATATCGGACAATGGTGAATTGATTAAGAAAAATGAATTTACCAATGAAGTTGTTTGTGTTGCAGCGGCTAGAGATGCGAACTCTTTATTTGCTGGTAATGGAGAGAGTGTTGTATTTTTAGATAATAAAACAAATGTAGAAAGTAGAATAAATGAATATGAAAGAGATGTTGGATACAACAGTGTGAGTGAAACTGTGAAAGAGCCGGATGTAGAACCTATGTTTAACTTTGGCATTTTTGATGGTCCAATCCCAGATACTACTGAATATGAAAGTTATGGAGATAGCGGAATTTCAGAATCAACTACAATGGGGACGACGACTTTGAAAGAAGAAGGGGGTGAATTCTCACAATTCATAGCAGATGTTGGGAAAGAAGATGTGAGAACTTATCTAAGATTGGGTCACGCCTGTTGGAATGAGGGGCGTTTAGAAAGAGCAAAGGAGCACTATCAAAAAGCCACTGAAATTAATCCAGAAGAGCCAAGAGGTTGGCATAATCTATCTGTATGTGAATATTATATTTCTCTAAAGGCCAATCCAAATGATTATGAGGGGGCAATCAAAAAATCATACAAAACGCTTGAAAAATCGAGAATGTCAGATTACAGTCAAGCTGGCAAAACGTTGAAAATACTAGCAGACATATTAGATGCTGAAACTGAATTAGACGAGTGAAACTTCCGTTAAAACTGCAACATAATAAGTATAGATGACTGAAAGTGTAAAATTATTTCCATCGTCTGGATCAAAAAAGAAGCCCAAAACGTCATCGGGTGAAGCATGAATACATGTAACGTCTATCGTCCAATTATTATGACCTGTTTCATTTGATGGGAAATTATTTTCAAGCCAAATCCAAGCGCCCGTCTCGGTTTCGAAATGATATATGCCTGGATTATTAGGAATGCCAGTCAAATTTTCGTAATTCGCTTCTATATATTCACTGCTACTCTGTTCAGAAAAATCGTTAACTCCGTTTATTTCGGTTGTGTTTAGTGCTAATTCGAAAGTATCTGGGAAAAAGACACCGAAAATAGAAGCGATTGCATCTATAGCTGCTTGACTAAAACCTAAATCTTGTAAATCTTCTAAAGTTTGAATATCGTCTGTCCATTCTAGAACAAATCTTACACTAGTGAGGTTACTATGCCCCATCCATAAAGTTGTATTAGTTTCGCCCTCTAGCAAACGGTTAGGAGGTGAAGATAAAATGACTGTAGATTCCATCTCTTGAAAGGTGATATTGTATTCATAATTCTTTACAACGACCCATGAAAGTGAAGAAGAAGATATATTTCTTTCATCTGTTACTGTTAGATTTATTGTATAGTTTCCTGCAGCAACGTACGAATAATTCGTATACATGCCTGAACTGGAAGAGCCATCTCCAAAGCTCCAACTATAATTCAAAGAAGAACCTTCTGGATCTGAAGAATCATTGCCATAAAAGAAAAATTCTGTATTTACTCTGCCTAATTGAACATGTCCGGCTTCGTTCAATATATAAGATGAAGCGATAGGTGGTAGGTTTGGATAGAGTACTTCTATCTCTTTTACATATTGACCTGTATTGCCACTGTTAGATACTACGGTTAAAGATACTTCGAAAATTCCCTCTGTTGAATAAATGTGCTCTGCTGATGTACCGCCAGCACCTGAACCGTCGCCAAACTTCCAGAAAAATGAGCTTCCTGAAGGGTAATCAGAGCCATTAGTAGAGAAAAAAATAACCTCACCCCTAACTATTTCCTCGTTTTCTATACTGAAAGTTACATTGTCTATTTCTTGAGAAGTGTTATTCAAACAACCAGATGTCAAAGATAAAAAAATCAGAATCGAAAGAGCTTTGTTCACAAAAACCTATTTTTAATCTATTTAAGTAATTAAAGGTTGATGAATGAAACGTAGAATAAAATGACCCATATCCTTTTAGAGGTATACAATCGATGGTGGAAGAGTGATATTTTATGCAACCAGGACATATGGCTTATGACCGCGCAATAACGGTGTTTTCACCAGATGGTAGATTGTTTCAAGTTGAATATGCTAGAGAAGCTGTAAAGAGAGGAACAACTACCTTGGGAATAAAATACAAAGATGGTGTTGTTTTACTTGTTGAAAAAAGAGTTGGTTCTAGATTAGTTGAACCGGACAGTATAGAGAAAGTTTTCAAAATAGATGAAAATGTTGGTTGTGCAACTTCGGGATTGGTAGCTGATGCAAGGGCTCTAGTTGATAGAGCCAGAGTAGAGTGTCAAACCAATCGATTCAATTATGGAGAAGAGATGCCTATTGAGGCATTGGTGAAGAAACTTTGCGACTTTAAACAATCATACACCCAATATGGTGGAGTTAGACCGTTTGGTACTGCATTAATTATAGCAGGTGTTGATGAATACGGAGCGCATCTTTACGAAACTGATCCATCAGGTGCGATGACTTCGTACAAAGCCATTGGAATTGGAGCAGGTAGGAATGAAGTAGGGGAAATTTTTGAGAAAGAATATAAAGAAGGAATGACAGTTAAGCAAGCTATTGGATTAGGAGTTAAAGCCTTGAAAACAGCCAATGAAGAGAAATTTGATATTAAGAATGTAGAAATAGCGAATGTTTCGAAAGAAAAGGGCTTTCATAATCTAACTCAAGAAGAAATTAAGAAACATACTACTGGCAAAAATTAGATGGTAACCGTAGAAGAAGCGGTGATAGCCCGGATAGAAACTGGGGGGCAGAAATTTGAGATTTTAATTGAGCCAGATGCTGCAGAGAAATACAAAGAAAGTAAAGAGATAGATTGGGAAGAATCATTGGTGACGGATGAAATTTGGAGCGATTCGAAAAAAGGCGATAGACCTTCAGAAGAAGCCTTGAATGAGGCGTTTGGAACTTTAGAAAAAAACGAAATATTTGAAATTATATTGAATAAAGGTAATATTCAATTAACTACTGAGCAGAGAAGAAAATTAGTAGAAAGAAAGAGTAAACAGATTATTGCACACATAGTCGCTAATGCTATGAATCCTCAAACAGAAACACCGCACCCCCCACAAAGGATAGAGAATGCATTGAATGAAGCACGATTTGTTATTGATCCTTTTGCAAGTGTAGAAGTACAGGTAGAAAGAGCAGTGAATGAGATAAAAATGAAAATACCAATTTCCATGGAATCTTTTGATGTGGCTGTAAAAGTGCCTAGTAGGTATGTTGGAAAAAGTTATGGAGAGATAAAAGAATTCAGTAAAAGGATTAAAAATGAAGAGTATATGAATGATGGAACGTGGATAGCTGTAATCGACATTGCCGCTGGTTCTTACAAGAAATTAACAGACCGATTAAACAGCATAACCAAGGGAGATGTAGAGACAAAGATTTTAAATTGAGTAGTCTAGGTCGACATCCACATAAGAAATAATAAAAAACGAGATTTGGTTTAAATGAATAGTAAAACAGACGCAGATAATAAAAGTATAAGTAAAGAGATTTTTTTTCCGAATGACGAGATAGGAGTTTCTGGTAAAATAGGAGATGGAGTCTTCAAAAAAAAGGATAAAATTTGTTCAGCTTTAGTAGGTACTGCAAAGCAAAGTGGAAGCTACATTAGCGTATCAGCAATGAAGGGTCGATATTATCCAAAGGTTGGTGACGTAGTAATAGCAACTTGTAGCGGAATAGGCCCGTCGCATTGGTATATGGATATAAATTCTTCAAGTGATGCTCTGTTGCACTTTTCAGAAACTGAATGGAAAGTTGGAATAGGTGAAACGTCTAAATTTATGGGTATAGGGGATGCCTGTATAGCTGAGATTTTCTTTTCGGGGACTGGATCATATCAAGTTTCATTCAAAAAAGGTTTTATTGGTAGAAGATTATATGCTGGAACTATTTTCAAAATTGAATGTAGAAACGTATCCAAAATTATAGGAAAACAGGGGGCGAATATAGAGATGATAAGAGAAAAAACAAATACGAGAATACAAATTGGACAGAATGGGATGATTTGGGTAGATGGAACTACAGAAGAAATAGCTAAGGCTATGGGAGCGATAAAAATGATAAATGAAGAAGAAGGAAAGATTGAAGGTACGAAAATGATAGAGAAATTTCTAGAAGGAGATAAGTGATACAATGGGTGGAAAATTTGATAAAGAATTTATAGATAAAAAAGGAAAAAGAATAGATGGTAGAAAACCGAACGAACTAAGACATTTGAAAATAGAAGCAGGAGTCTTAGATGAAGCGGATGGTTCATCGTATTTAGAATGGGGAAACAACAAAATATATTGTGGAGTTTTTGGACCTATTGAATGCCATCCTAGACATAAACAGAAACCAGATAGGGCAATAATACAGGCCAGATACAACATGGCACCATTTAGTGTTGATGATAGAAAAAGACCTGGGCTCGATAGAAGATCTATGGAGATTTCTTTACTGATATCTGAAGCTCTTGAACGTGTGGTTATGGTTGAAAAATATCCAAAAGCCGCTATTCGTGTAGACATACAGGTTGTAGAAGCTCATGCAGGAACAAGATGTGCAGCTTTAACCGCAGCCAGTGTAGCAGTTGCTGATGCAGGAATACCAATGAAAGATTTGATACCTTCATGTGCCACTGGAAGAATAGATGGTAAAGTAGTATTGGATTTGAATAAAGAAGAAGATAATTTTGGTGAAGCAGACTTGCCAGTTGCAGTAATACCATCAACGGAAGAAGTAGTTCTAATGCAGATGGATGGAGAATTGACTCCAGATGAATTTGAAGAAGCTTTCAACATGGCGATAGATGGATGTAAACAGGTGTATGAAATACAGAGAGATGCATTAAAACGCAAATATGGAGGTAAATAATGGCTCAAGAAGAAATTACTCCTAATTTGATGAAAGGATATTTAGAAGAACTAGCTTCCAAAGGAAAACGGATAGATGGAAGAGATTTTGATGAATTTAGGGAGATAAAGGTAGAGAGTGGAATTATAGGAACTGCAGATGGATCTGCAATGGCAACTATTGGAAAAACAAAGGTGATTTGTGGAGTTAAATGTGTACTTGGTACACCGTATCCAGATTCACCAGATAGAGGTGCGATGATGACTTCTGTGGAATTAGCTCCTTTGGCATCTCTTGGCTTTGAAGCTGGACCTCCGCGTGAAAATAGTGTTGAATTGGCGAGAGTTGTTGATAGAGGAATAAGGGAATCTGGAATGATAGATTTCGAACAATTATGCATAGAAGAGGGTGAGAAAATATGGATGGCTTGTATTGATCTTCATATAATGGACCATGGAGGGAATCTATTTGATTGTTGTACAGCAGCAGCAGTAGCGGCATTGCATCAAACAATGATACCTAATGTACAATATGAAATAGGTGAAAAACCTAAAGATGAAAAAATGAATATTTCTCTAAAGCCTATAACCTGTACATTCGCAAAAATTGGAGATGCAGTTGTTTTAGACCCTAATCTAGAAGAAGAAAAAGTAATGAGTGCAAGACTTACTGTGTCGCACGATGAAGATGGCGTTATGAGGGCTATGCAGAAAGGTAAGAATGGTGCATTTACTGTGACAGAAGTTAAAGATGCTGTCCTGAAAGCAAGAGAAAAGGATAATATAGTTCGTAATGCGATAGAGGAGTCTCTCAAATGAGCTCTAGAACAAAAAAAGCAGGAAGCACCGGTAGATTAGGAGCGAAGTATGGCGTTTCTGTACGAAGAAAAATTGGAGAAGTTGAGAAAAGACAGAAAAAAAATCATGAATGCCCTCAATGCACCCATGTTAAAGTTAAAAGAGTATCAACAGGAATATATGAATGTAGACACTGTGATTATAAATTTGCAAGTGGTGCATATTATCCAACAATCGCGGGGGAGAATTAATGGTTCAATATAGATGTTCTAATTGTAAAACACAGTTAGAGATGGATTTAGAGACTCTAGGTCTAACCTGTAGGAAATGTGGAAATAAGATTTTTTATAAGAAACGACCTGCTAGTAAGAAAACGGTAACGACCGATTGATGAAAGCTATTGTTAAATTACGAACGGGCAAAGCAACTGAAGCGATAGTTAGAGCTCTTGCGCCAGAAGCAGAAGGAGACATACCTAAAGTAAAAGTTAATGTAGAGAATATAGGTAATCGTCTAAAAATGGAGATAGAGGCCGAAAGTATTTCAAGTCTAAGGGCTTGTTTAAATTCCTTTCTTAGTTGGGCTAAATGTGCACATGAAGTAGCGAGGGAATGAAAACATGGAAACGATTGAAGAAATGCAACAACAGATGGCTTATTTTCAACAACTTCAACAGAGATTTCAAATGTTATCTCAACAACAAAGTCAAATGGAAATAGGTTTACAGGAAATAAAAAAAACTATAAATGATGTCAAAGACTTGAATCCAGAAAATATAATCTATAGAGCGTCCGGTTCAGTTATGATTAAAGTTGATGATTATAAAAAACTTATAAAAGAGTTAGAAGAAGAAAGTGAATCTTTAGAACTGAGAACTAAAACTATTAAGAAAGAAGTGGAAGAAATGAATAAAGAAATGGAAAAAATTCAAAAAGAATTAATGCCGAAAATACAAAATCTTCAAAACTCTGGTGAAAATAGTGTTTCCGAATAAACGAAAATTAAAAGAAGCGTTTAAGAAGCG
>CEVQ01132086.1_pt1 | contig 12987 bp, 11 predicted proteins | sample 356551 | NCBI WGS metagenome assembly CEVQ01 (sample SAMEA2623756, study PRJEB7988) | marine metagenome | biome: marine biome (ENVO:00000447); feature: mesopelagic zone (ENVO:00000213); material: "saline water (ENVO:00002010), including plankton (ENVO:xxxxxxxx)" | depth 250 m | reverse complement strand
TACAGCAATTCCTATATGATCAATTTCTTTAACAAAGCATACCTGTACATCATCCATCATATTTACCAAAAACCTTTCTAAAAACATCTGAGATTTCACCAACTGTAGCATAAACTTCAACGCATTTAATAATAAAAGGCATTGTATTCACATTCTCAGCAACAGCGGCTTTTTCTAATTCTTTTAGTGAAGTTCTTACCTCATTTTGATTTCGCTTCTTTCTAACACCATATAACCTGTTTAGGTGTGTATTAATATCATTTTTATCTATATTTTGCCCCTGCATGATATTTAAATTATCTGATGACTCATACTTATTCACTCCGACTACTACATTTTTGCCATCTTCTATGTCTTTTTGTAATTTATAAGCACTATTATGAATTTCGTTTGATTGAAACCCGTTTTTAATCGCGCTTATAGCTCCACCCATTTCTTCAATTTGATTAATGTAATCAAACGATAACTTTTCTAACCTATCAGTTAGATTTTCAACAAAATATGAACCTCCTATAGGGTCAACTGTATCAGTTATTCCCGATTCAAATGCAAGGATTTGTTGGGTCCTTAGTGATAACTCAACTGATTCTTCCGTAGGAAGTCCAAGCGCTTCATCAAATGAATTAACATGTAAAGATTGAGCCCCTCCCAAAATAGCAGCAAGAGCTTGAATAGTAGTTCTAATTAAATTGTTTTGCGGCTGTTGAGCTGTAAGAGTAACTCCTGCAGTTTGAGCATGAAATCGCAAACGAGCACTTTTAATATCAACCGAGCCAAATCGATCTCGTACAATCTTTGCCCAAATTCTTCGTGCAGCACGAAATTTTGCAACTTCCTCAAGTAAATTAGTTTGAGCTACAAAAAAGAATGAGAATCTAGGAACAAAGTTGTTTATATCTATGTCTCGTTCAAGGGCAGATTTTACATATGATATCGCATTTGAAAACGTAAAGGCCAACTCTTGTACAGCTGTTGCTCCGGCTTCACTCATATGGTATCCACTAACACTAATTGTATTCCAAAGCGGTAATTCTTTCGAGCAATATGTCACTAGGTCTGTCACTAACCTAACAGATGGTTCTGGTGGATATATATATGTGCCTCGAGCAATAAACTCTTTTAAAATATCATTCTGGATAGTTCCTCGTAATTTATCAAGACTAACACCCTGTTTTGTAGCTAATACAATATATAAAGCAAGCAAAATTGGTGCAGTTGCATTTATAGTCATCGATGTACTAATTTCTTCAAGAGGGATGTCTTTAAATAATATTTCCATATCTGCCAAACTACAAATAGGTACCCCAACTCTTCCAACTTCACTGCTTGCTATCTTATTATCTGAGTCATATCCCATTTGAGTTGGCAGATCGAATGCGATACTTAAACCAGTCTGTCCTTGAGTTAATAAATATTTATATCTATTATTGGAAGCTTCAGGCGAAGCAAATCCTGCATACTGACGCATTGTCCATAATCTACCTCTATACATATCTTTCCAAATTCCTCGTGTATATGGAAATTCACCGGGAAGATCATTATTGATATTCTCATTTTTATTAGGTTTTGTGTATACGGAATCTACTTTCAATCCTGAACGAGTAACTCTTTTTTCTTTTAATTTATCATCCATTTCATTTGAGTCTTTCAACTATCCACATTAAACATTTTGACCATTTGATCCCTGTGTGTTGTAGCTAATGCCTGAAACAATCTTTGAAATTCTAAACTATTTAACTTAGGTGACTTCATAATAAAGGCATCTTCTTTAGTGTCTGCATAATATTTTTTACGTCTTCCCTCTATAGAGAATCCATATTTATTATACAAAGATATTGCTATGTAATTAGAAATCCTCACTTCTAACGATATAGTAATTGTACTCCAAATTAACGATTGCTCAATACTGGCTATCAATAATGCTTCTCCAAGACCTTTACCTCTAAATTTTTTATCTACTACTAAAGCACGAATTTCTACTTCATCCAACACACAAAATAATTCAACTAATCCTATAATAAAATCTGTCTGTTTTAACATTTTATCTAAAGCCGATTTTTTTGTAGAAGAAAAATAATCTGTAATTGATTGTTGACTGACAACAAAAACATTGGTTTTGTTAATATCTGTGAGAGAATGTCCTTCTTCCTGTTTTAAACAAGAAGGCTTTAATGAATTATCCCAGAGTTCATTGCAACGTTTAATATCACTTCTGGATGCAACGCTCACTCCTCCATATAAGTCACTGTAACGCAACTTTGTTTTCTTTGCTAACATTGAAAAAATGAACCTAATAAACAATCAAAACATTTTAGGCTGATTTTGCCCTATTGGAAATTCATATCCGTAGTGATCATATGCTCTTCGAGTAGCAACTCGACCTCTTCTAGTCCGATCAAGTAATCCTGATTGTAATAAAAATGGTTCATACACCTCAACAATTGTATCTGACTCCTCATTGATAGCAGCCGCAATAGTTTCTACCCCTACAGGCCCGCCGTTAAACTTTTCAATTATAGCGCGTAACACCATATGATCGCCAACATCGAGGCCAACAAGATCAACTTGCAATTTATCTAATGCACTAGATGCAATTTTTGTCGAAATGCGACCATCTCCTAACACATCAGCATAATCACGAACTCTTTTTAAAAGACGATTTGCTACACGAGGTGTTCCCCGAGATCGAATTGCAATTTGCTTAATTCCTTCTATGTCCGCATTAATACTGAGCAACTTAGCAGATCTTTCAATAATTAATTGCATATCTTCTTGGTCATAGTATTGTAATCTATGGATTGACCCAAAACGATCTCTTAATGGTGCGCTTAGCATTCCATATCTTGTGGTTGCACCAATAAGTGTAAATTGTTTTAATTTCAAATTCATAGTTCTGGCCTTAAGCCCTTTATCAATAACCCATGATACAAACCTGTCTTCCAAAGCAGGGTACAAAACTTCTTCTACTACACGAGGCAATCGATGTATCTCGTCAATAAATAACATTTCTTTATTTTTCATTTGCGTAAGTATAGAAACAATATCTGCAGGGCGCTCTATGGCAGGGCCAGAAGTTGTTTTTAAATTAACTCCCATTTCAACTGAAAGTATGTTTGCAAGAGTTGTCTTTCCTAATCCAGGGGGGCCATATAACAAAACGTGATCTAATGCGTCATCTCTTTTTTTCGCAGCAGCAATTCCAATTCCAAGGTTTTCTTTGAGTAAAGATTGTCCTATATATTCTTTTAAATGTCTCGGACGTAAATTAACATCAAAAGATAGGTCTTCTTCGTGTCGTTTCCCTGAAACAATACGGTCCATAAAATTTTTACCAACCCTACGCTATACTTAAACAAAATAAACAAGATATGCTTTGTCTTATTTATACAATAACATGATGTATAATTCTACTAATTTTCTCCGTTAACATCAGGAGGACTGAGGTACAAAGGCCATGACCACTCAATTCCTCCGTGCTTAAGTATTTTCATAGCTGACTTTTTCTTTAAAACTTCAGTCACAAAATCAACCAGGTCTCGTGCCGATAAGTCGGTATATCCGTACGAAAGTACCAGTCGAGAAATTATAGCAGCTCTACGTTGTGACCACTCAGCTCTTTGCTTGGCAAATCTTGGTCGAGCTAGACTACGTTCAAGGTTTCGACGTGTAGGTAATAATCGTTCTTCAATAGCATTACGAAGTCGAGGTTCAGATAAATATGTAAATTTTATCTCTTTGTCTTCTAATTTCTTTGTAAACAAATTGATTTCTTTTCTAAATTGATCTTTGTCTCTCTCTGTTACGCCTATTACCCTTTCCATCTCTCTCATGTCTTGTTCTCTAAGATGAATAGTATCTTCTCTCGCAGAAGTTCTGACTCCACCATCTCTCACATATTCAGCGGCACCTTTAATATATCCATCAACAAGCATTTGTGCTGTATCTTCAAATGCTGAATCGTATGCTCGTTGTACTTCTTTTATTGCAAGTCGGCTATATTCATTAACACCTTCTTGTAAAAGAAGGGTGTATCTTGACAAATTATCAGATGTATCTATACTGACATTTTCCATTTGTCCCTTCCACAAACTATCTAAAACAGCCAACGGAGTAATACAATTTCCCGAAATAGAACTAGCTAATACGCCAATCCTATTCATAGTATATCTGGGAGAAATACCAAACATGCCTTCATTCGGATAACGCCTTTTTACTTCTTGAATATCCGATAAGGAGTATCCCTTAGGTAGTTCTCCATCGTACAAATGCATCTTGTCAATTAAAGTAATTCCTCCCTGCACCCTGTCTTCAAAACGAGAGAGTACCGTAAAAACACTAGCCATGGCCAGGGTTAGCGGAGCTAATTCTATCCCTTCTAAGTTGCTATCTTGCATCATTTTTTGGTATATCTTTACTTCTTCACTCACTTTTAGGGTATACGGAACTTGAATCGCAACTATCCTGTCTCTCAACGCCTCAGAAGTCGGCTCCAAAGCAAATGCATCAAAGTCTTTCTCGTTTGAATGCCCTATAATTACCTCGTCAGCATATAATGAACCAAATTTTTCATTTTTTATAATCTGTTCTTGAGCCAACCCCAACAATGTTGTTAATAAATGCCTGTCTGCTTTAAACATTTCAACAAATTCTATTAATCCTCTATTTGCAATATTCAGCTCACCATCTAAGCGGAAGGCTTTGCCTGCAACTTCTCCCCTGTCGCCTGCTAGTTGTTCTGGATCAACGCTACCAATTAATGAGGATGCTCCATCAGGATTTGGGTCAGTTGCAACAAACATCCCGATCCCTACGGCTTCAGGTTCTGAAAAAATGACCCTCTCAACAGGTACTTTTTCCAAATTATTAAGATATTCTGTCCTGACCATGTACAAACACCGTGGACACAAGTCTCCTTCTATATAAATACCATGTGACTCAAAAAGACTTTTCCTCAAAAGCTTTGGCACTAAGTGCAAAGGATCTTCTTGCATTGGGCAGCCCTTAATAGCATATACTGCACCATTAGAAGTTTTTGAATATTCCTCTAGTGCTCTTTTTAAAATATCAACCACAGAGGACTTACCGCTTGCAGGAGGACCTAATAATAGAAGAATTCTCTTTCGAACTTCTAGCCTTTTAGCAGAGGCTGCAAAATATCTAACAATTTGATCAATAGTTTCATCTAACCCAAAGATATTATCTTCAAAAAGACTATAAACATCGCGTCCTTTTTCGTCTATCTCTATGCCTTTAGAAGTTATTGATTCATAGACTAAAGAGTGCGACAACCGAGAAAGAGAGGGGTTTTCAGTTATTATCGTTAAGTAATCACGAAAAGATCCTTCCCATTCATACTTGGTATGTTCACTTTGAGATTTTTCAATTATTGAATCAATAGAAAAATTAGACGACAACGTTTACTCCTGACCATAAAAACAAAATTATGCTATCGGTTTACTCGTGCTACTTTGTTTTACAATGCACCTGTAAGCATACTAAGCCCAATAATTCCAACCAAGATGCCTCCTAATAATGCAAACCACCCGTTCACAAGACGCAAAACACCATACGAAAAAGCAAAGTAGAAAAAAGAAAGCGCTGCTTTAATTGTGAGCGCAAATGACGCAATTGAGAATGCTAACCATGGAGTCTCACCGTAAATTGTTCTAAATTGCCCTGCAAACAAAAGCAGAAGCGCAAATGTTACAACAGCCAAAAACGAACTATAAAACCCAATGGGCCGTTCATCAAAATCAAAAATTCCATGCGCTGCAATGATTAACATATAAATAGCCCAAACAAACATAAGTGCTTTCATAGCAGAACCTACAATCAACGCATGTTTAGCAACGCTTTCTACTACCAATGGATCCATGGTTGTTGTATATAATGTTAAAATACCCAATCCACCAAGGATAATGCCCATGGTTCTACCATCAGAATACATCCCTAAAAGATGCCAGGAATGAGCAAACAAAGCTCCTCCTAAAATAAGAAAAAATATCCCTTCCACTGTAAATCCTCCTTTTTGAAAAATCTGTCGTACAACTATAATAACTAAATTATATATCTAATATCGGCTTTAGATATATTTCACAACATAATAGTAAGAATGTCTAGACATATTCGTACTCACTATAAAAGAATTTGAGAATTATGGGAGTGCGGCAATTGCTGTTACTTCTGCCAAATAACCAGGGTCAGCTAGGCCTGCAACTACAAGCAGTGTACTTGGAGGGAAATCACCCGCCGGATAAATGTTCGTAACTATAGAATTTCTTTTTTCTAAGAATGCAGGCACATTATCTGCTCCTACAATATATGTTGTAAACTGAACAATGTTTTCAAATTTTGCATTCACGCTGTCTAGTGCATCACCTATATTCTGATAAATTTGCGTCACTTGTACAGCTATATCGTTCTCTCCAACTAAAGAGCCTTCCTTGTCTACCGATACTTGTCCCGCCAAAAAAATTAAACTTGAACTCTTTACTTCACAAACTTGTGAATATAGTCCTAACGGCCTAGATAAAGTGTTCGGGTTGTTTGTATCTCTAGAATATGTGGCAGCCATGTAGTTATATCTCTCTACTTTTTATTATCCAATAATGCTATTGGCTTTTCTATATATCTTTGGACTCTTCTAAAAAATCCTGCAGCTACAGCTCCATCAATTACCTGATGATCAACTGTAAGGCTTAATATTATCATCTCCCTAATAACTATTTCATTTCCAACAACTACCGGTTTGTTTTGTGTCCGACCTACTCCTAAAATTGCACTTTGGCCATTATTTAGAATTGGAGTAAAACTGTCTACCATTCCTAAAGAACTCACCGTAAAAGTTCCATTGGTTAAGTGGTCAGGGTCAAGCTTTCCTTTTCTTCCATTATCCGATAATTCTTGTGCTTCCTGAGAAATTATTTCCACTGATTTCTTGTCAGCATTCCTAATGACGGGCACAATCAACCCTTCTTTCAAAGCAACTGCAAGCCCAACATTAACCTGATCAAAATAATGAATTTTACCCTCATGGATAATAGTGTTTAGATCAGGATATTGTTCTATAGCTTTCGTACATGCTTTTATTATAAGGCTTGTAAGTGAAATGTTTACACCATCTCCAGATGAATAATCACGTCTTGCTTTTTGTGCATCAGTAACATCTACTTCTAATGAAAATGATAACTGTGCCGCATTTGCCAAGCTTGATTTCATGTGGTCAGCAATAGATTTCCTCATTCCAGTAATGGCTTTGCTATCTTTTATGTCTAAGGTTCCTAACACTTTGCTGGCCCCTGATGTAGCAGGGCTATCTTTAGATTCCATGTGTTTTCTTACATCTTCTTCTACAATTCTTCCCCCAGGTCCTGTTGCTACAAGGTCTCCTAAGTCAACTCCCATTTTTGCAGCCAGTTTCCGGGCTCCTGGAGTAGACTTAACGATTCCAGCCGTTGGCTTTGTGGCATCTTTAGATCGTTGATTTTTTTTTGGAGATTGGGATTGATTAATCACTGAAGTATTCTTTGTTTCTTGCTCAATTTCAGGGGGAGACTCTCCTTCTTCCAACAAATATCCGGCTATGCCATTAACTAATACTGATGCACCTTCTTCAACTATAGGGTGAAAAATCCCGGAAACAACGGCTTCTAATTCATAATTAAGCTTTTCTGTTTCTATTTCAGCTATGACTTCTCCTTTATTAACTAATTCCCCTTTTTGTTTTGTCCAACGTAGTATAGTTCCTTCTTCCATAACCATGCCTAATTTGGGCATAACAATTGCTTCAGCCATTTTTTCCTCCCTTATTCAAGAATACCCAAGGCAGCTTCAACTACGCTCTCCTTTGTTGGTAAATATAACATTTCTAGTGGCAAACTATATGGAACAGGAGTATGTGGCGATGTAATTCTAACAGGAGGAGCATCAAGATAATCAAATGCTTCTTCTGCTACCAATGCTGAAATATCTGATGCAACACTACAACGAGGATAGTCTTCGTCAACTATTACAATACCGCGAGTTTTTTTAACAGAATTAAGTATTGTCTCAGAATCTAAGGGTGAAACAGACAGCAAGTCAATCACTTCCACAGAATACCCCTGGCTTTCTAATTCTCTAGCTGCATCTCTACAAACAATTGTTGTATAACTAATGCCAACTAACGTAATATCAGTTCCTTCACGATCAATATGTGCTTTTCCAATTGGGACTTCATACATTTCTTCTGGAACAACTACCCCAAATCCTTCTCCTTCCCCAATATCTGCAGATTTAGCAGTTCTGCCCATCAATAATTTATGATTGAAAATGATTACGGGGTCATCTGATCGTATAGCTGAAATAAAAAGACCTTTTGCAGTATATGCATCTGAAGGAGCTAAACATGTAAGGCCAGGGAAATGGGCAAAAAGAGAATATAATGTTTCAGAATGTTGTGCAGCAGAAGCGGTTCCAGCACCTGTACTTGTCATTATTGTAAGGGGCAGTGTTATCTTGCCCCCAAACATATATCTCATTTTTGCAGCATTATTAACAATTTGATCAGCACATACACCAAAAAACCCTGAAAACATTAAATCCACAACAGGCCGCATACCTGTAGCAGCAGCCCCTACTCCTGCACCAAGAAATCCAGCCTCAGATATTGGTGTGTCACGCACTCTATCTGGACCAAAATCACCAATAAGGCCTTTTGTAAGCCTAAACGGTCCTCCCCACGCATCTGATTTGCCTTGATCTTCTCGACCAGCTCCTCCAGCAATATCTTCACCCATTACAAAAACTTTGTTGTCAGACTCCATTGTTTGACGCAGTGCTTCATTTACTGCCTGAGCATAAGTTAATGCCCTCTGATCTGTAGCTTGAGCCATTAGTGTACTCCTTAATCATTAATTGGAAATATAAACATCTTCATAAAGTGCTTTGTCTTCAGGAAATGAGCTATCATCTGCAAATTTAACTGATTGTTCAACCTTTACCGACGCACCTTTTTCTAGTCTAGTCAAGTCATCCAGCCCACACACTTCTTCTTCTATAAGATAATTCCTGATCTGCTTAATACAATCATTAGACTTGTAATGTTCTTCTTCTTCTTTTGTACGATAAGATTGAGGGTTCTCTCCGCCAAAATGCCCCTGATATCTGTACGTTAAAGCTTCAATTAAAGTAGGGCCTTCGCCGTTTCTTGCTCTTTCTATCGCTGGGCTCGCTTTAAGAAACATTTCAATTACAGACTGCCCGTCTATCTGTATTCCCGGCATATCAAACCCCTCAGCACGGCTTGAAACATTGCCACCTGCTATCGCATATTCAAATGGAGTTGCCTCAGCATATCGATTATTCTCACATACAAAAATGACAGGTAACTTCCAAATCGATGCGAGGTTCATAGATTCATATAAAACTCCTTGCCCAGATGCACCGTCTCCAAAAAACACAACACTAACATTGTCTGTGCCACGCATTTTTGCACTTAAAGCTGCTCCAGTAGCAACGGGGATATTAGAGCCTACCACTCCATTTGCACCCAGCATCCCTTTGTCAATATCTGCAATATGCATTGTTCCGCCTTTACCTCGATTAGTACCTGTGCTTTTACCCAATAACTCAGCCATCATTTCATTAATATCGACGCCTTTAGCTATGCAGTGATGATGACTACGATGGTTTCCTAATATGTAATCCCCTTCTTTTAAGTGGCCACAAATGCCAACAGGAACCGCTTCCTGACCAATTGAAGAATGCATTCCTCTCAGTTTTCCTAAGTCTGCTTGTCTGCGACATTCCTCTTCAAATAATCTAATGGTCACCATTGTCTCAAAAAACTGCATCAATAATTTATCATCTATTTTTTGCGTATCCAAGCTGGTTCCTCCTTATAAATATCAGTTATTATAAAGTCTGTAGCCATTAACCTCAATGGCAATTTAAAATTCTTGTAACACCTTATCTTGCTAGACTAACATTTTGTCAATTTTTGTAATGACCTGTATTGCATACTCGGCATTAAGGGATTTCCAAGTTCTCCATGCGGAACTTCTGCAACATAGATACTTTCTTCTGTGTCAACAGCAATTCCATGCGGGGCAAAAAACTGTCCAGGCTCATCCCCTATAGGTCGATGCCCTAATCTTTCAATTAATTCTCCAGAAGTAGTATATATCGATATCCTGGGGCCTAAATTGTTACCAATTGCGTTTGATGTAATCCCTCCAAAATATTCTCCAATGAAAACTTTTTGAGGCTCAGTTGGGCTTAAACAAACCGCCCCCGTTCTCGAAAGATTATTCCATTGATCAAGATATTTTCCTTCAGAGTCAAAAATTTGAATTCTTCTATTTTCTCTGTCAGCAACATATACTCTTCCATCACGCCCAACGGCCAAGTTGTGTACTATATTAAATAAACCTGGTTCGGTACCTGACCCCCCCCAAGAAAACATTAATTTACCATCTGGAGAAAATTTGTGGACATGTGCATTGCTATATCCGTCAGATACATACATAGAGCCATCTCTGTAATCGATAGATACATGTGTTGGCTTATTAAACGGAGCCCCCCCCATCAAAGAAGATGGTTTGCCAGGAACACCAATTGTTAACAATAATGTACCGTCAGAAGAAAATTTTCTTAAAGTATGGTCTCCTGCATCAACACAATAAATTTCATCATCAGGTCCAATTGCAACTCCATGTGGAAATGAAAAAACCCCCTCTCCAAAAGACCGTACAAATCCACCCATTTTATCAAAAACTATCACAGGGTGGCCTCCCCGGTTAAACACAACTGCGTTGTCTTTTGAGTCCACTGCGACTGCTGTCGCGTCACGATATATCCAGCCCGGTGGCAAATCGCCCCATTCTTCACCCGTTATTAAATAACGACAGTCTCCCTGTCCTAATATTGTCATCTCGTCCCTTTCTGCATATGGAAATAATTATTATTTGCCATTCAAAATCACATTTACCCCTAAATCATAGAATTTTTGTTTTTCTACTATGTCATAAATCCTATGACACACTGTTATTCCTGTTCCTTCTAGTTGACTGACGATATGTTTTACACATGTTTCTACAGAATCAAATTTTTCCGAACCCACCCGCTCCATATCAAACCTCAAGTCATTAGGGCCAATAGAGACACAATCGACACCCGTAGTTGCTAGCTTTTTTATAGAAGTTACAGCATTTATAGACTCAGCCTGAATCCATAAAACCCCATAATTATTCCACCACTTGGCATATTCATGCCTGTCTACACCCTGGTCAAACCTTATTCTAGATCTTCCGCCCCAACTACGAACTCCAGCTGGAGAATAATAAAAATTAGCTACACTTTCGCTAACTTCTGCAACTTCTTCTACTTGTGGTACTTCTATTCCTGAAACACCTAAATCCAAATAATGACCAATAAGATAAGCATTACGTGCGTGTTCTATTCTAAACTGAACATGCACATCCATTTCTGCCATCATTGCACTATAGTCAGCAATTTTATTTTGGTCGACGGGAGAATGCTGTCCATCAATCCACACAAAATCGTAAGGCCCTTCGGATACTGTTTTTTCTGCTTCATATTTATCTGTTGTAATGCTGGTACTTATACCAAACAATTGATCTCCTTGCGCTATTCTGGATTTGAGAGAGTTACTCATGCTTGAACCTTTCATAATTCATTACGATATAACTTAAAATTAATTTGACGTTATGGCAAACTCAGAAATATAATAACATCACTCCTAGTCGCTTGCATACTAAAGCTAATTTTGAATTAACATGGCCCAAAAATAAATATCAAATGATACCAGAAAAATTAAGCTTACAAAATTTTCTTTGTTACGGAGAAGAAGTTCCTACTCTAGATTTTAGGGAAATACACGTTGCTTGTCTTTGTGGGAATAATGGCCATGGTAAAAGCGCCTTATTAGATGCAATTACCTGGGTTTTGTGGGGCCGCTCTCGTGCCAGAACCCAAGAAGAATTACTCCGCCAGGGGTCTTCAAATATGCAGGTCGAGCTATCATTTTCTGTAAATAACCAACTATATCGAGTTATTCGAAAATATGGTCATTCAGGACCATCAAAAAAAGGGGTTTCTATATTAGAACTATATGTCCATCAACAAGATGCTTCATTCGTTCCTATAACTGGAAACACAATAAAAGAAACAGAGTCAAATATTTGTAAAATCCTGGGCTTAGATTACGAAACCTTTATTAATACCGCATTTCTAATGCAAGGGAAGGCTGATTTATTTACAAGAAGCACTCCTTCCAAAAGGAAAGACTGCTTGTCAGAGGTTTTAGGGCTTTCAGTTTATGAAAAAATTTCTTCCATTTCAAAAACCCGAGCACAAGCAATCACTAAAGAAATATCCGGTGCTTCGATAGAGCTAAATGTAATAGAGTCAGAGGTGAAAGACGAAGAGCCAAATAAAGAATCTATTAAAGTAATAAATTCGTCTCTTTCAAATTTGAAAAAAAACATAAGCACAACTAAAAAAGAGTTTTCTGAGTTGCAAACAAGGCTAGACGGCCTCTTATTGTTAGAAAAAGAATCTGTTCAAACAAGAACACTAATCAAAAACCTAGAAAAAGAAATAGATGCCCTTCATATACAAAAAGAATCTCATAAAAAAAACATTGGAAAGTACCAAGAAACTATCGATAGAAAAAAAGACATTGTTACAAACTATGAGTCCTTACAAAAATACACTAAAAAAGAAGAGGAATTAAGTCAAAAAAGATTTGCTTATGATAAAAGCCTCCGACAAATTGCAGTTATACGAGAAGAAGTTGCACAAAAAAGAGGGGAATTTTCTTCCTTGCTTGAACACCTTCAGAAAACCAAAGAAAACGACTTACTTCCATCGCTTCAAAAGCTTCCATCTTTAGAAAAAAACATTGCAAAAGCCAATTCTTCTCTAATAATGCTCAACGACTCTTTCAAAAAACTATCTTCTTCCTCTCATTCTCAAATAGAAGAA
>CEVQ01016939.1_pt1 | contig 12987 bp, 10 predicted proteins | sample 356551 | NCBI WGS metagenome assembly CEVQ01 (sample SAMEA2623756, study PRJEB7988) | marine metagenome | biome: marine biome (ENVO:00000447); feature: mesopelagic zone (ENVO:00000213); material: "saline water (ENVO:00002010), including plankton (ENVO:xxxxxxxx)" | depth 250 m | reverse complement strand
TGGGGAAAAGGAAGTTCTGTGGACACCATTAGGAAAGCGTGAAGAGTGATCTGCGGTGTTTTTCTTTACAAAATACTTTGAGGGTCATAGAGAGGTAATCAAGAGCATTGATGATTCAGAACGTTCTCCAATTCTAAAAGGAATGAGTAGGTTTCTGGTAAATCTCAAAGTAATATTTGATATGGTATTTACCGTTGTAATTCTATTGATTGCATTGGGTTGGTTGGTTGGACTGATACTTTAGGAATCAGACTGCTTTGCCCATCTGCTGCATGTGTTTTCTCGCTGAGCGTAGTAACTCCTTCTCCTGATTGAAGGTTAGTTGGGCCTCGGCCTCATCAAAATCAAGCCACATGTAGTTAGTATGCTCGTGCGACAGCGTCACATCGAGTTCTTTCGTTTCGGCGATGTACCAGAACACCTGCTTCGGGACACTCCTGCCCCTGCGCATGAATGTGTATTGTGTGCGCGAGCTCCATTCATCATCTATTGTGACATCAGCTATTCCAGTCTCTTCAGACAGTTCCCGGGAGGCTGTGATGTGATGGTTCGCATCTCCTTCCTCAACGTGTCCCTTGGGAAAGCTCCAGTGCCCCTGAGGGTACTGAAGCAGTAGTACGCTGTCGTAATTGACCAGAACGAAGCCGCATGAGGTTTCCATAGGGTCTGGCACGGGGGTCATCCATATCTCAATTGCCTATGCTAACGGAGGTATTGCGTGTCAGAAGGTGGGTTTATCGGACGAAAGCACAATGTGGGGAAGGCGGGGGGTGGCGTTGGATGAGTAGCGAGGCGCTGTCGCTGGACATCAGGAGGATTGTCACAGACAGCGATCTGGATGGTGTTGTTACAGGAGCAATCCTCAGGCGATGGTGGCCCGATGCCGAAGTCGTATTCGGACATCCTGGCGAATTACGAGCAGGGCTGCTGGATGACTGTATGGACAGGCATACTGCAGTATGTGATTTGCCCCGGCATCCTGAGTGTGGATTAAGCATAGACCACCATCAATCCAACGCTCCGGTCGGAGAGGAGGATGGTGTAGTCTCAATCTGGAGGTCGGCTCCCTCAGCGGCTAGAATCGCCTATGATTTGTTGGTAGATGAGGTGGATCTGAGTGATATGTCAGACTTCCTGACATGGGTAGACAAGTTGGATGGGGGGGGTGTGACTCGTGAGGAGTTTCTTTCAGACCATCCTGTGATTTGGCTTGGCAGACTAATTGATGTCGAGTCCGGACTTGCCATGCACATCCTTGAGTCGTTACAGTTGGGATTGGGTGTCGACGACATCCTCTCGCAAGAATGGGTCGCTTCGGCCTTGCAGGAGAGGAAGATGCGTCAGACTGAGTTGAATCGAGCAATTTCAGAAAACATGGAGATTGTGGACAGGTTGGCAATAGTAAGGATGGAGAATATGGGGATGCGTTCGAATGGATATCGAATCACAGCCATTGCTGGTGAAACCTGTGATGCCTGCGTAGTGATTCACGGCGACGTCGGGGCATCCTTCGGAGACGATGATGTCTATCCGGTTTCAGCCTCATTCTACACCAATTCATTCCTCCATTCAGAAGGAGGTTTGTACGATTTGACCAGGTTTGCAACAAGATTCGATTCCGACGGAGGTGGGCATGCCAATGCGTGTGGTTGCCGAATCCAACCAATTGAGGGGGGCGAGATGGCGGAAAGGTCGGTTGAGGTTGACGATATAGATCGGAATCTGAAGGTTTGGCTTGCGATGTGGTCCGAGCGCTAGTCAGAGAATTTTGAGCAAATACAAGAATCCCAAGAACGCGTGGATGATGACCAGTAATAGCATCACATCGCTAATCTTCCCGTGCATCTGCTTGCTTCTGGCAAAGGATTCGCCTGACTCTTTCATTCTGCTAGTAGTTCTACCATGCTTCCTGAGAGTCAGCATGAGAATCAGACCGAGGAATCCGACCCAACCATGGAAGTGATCGGGTACGATGTATTCGTTCCAGTTGACTCCGTCTATGCTTGCTCTGGCTATTTGTGCTGCGAACGCCAAGCCAATTACTCCGATGGTGGCACGCACCATCCACTCTCCTGTGGCCTCATGATCGGTCAGTCCCTGCTTCCTCTGATTACCTCTCAGTAGTTTGCTTTGCTCTCTCCATCTGCGCTGCCGAACAAACATCCAGACCAATGCCAGCGCCGCTATTGGATGCAGCAGCAGGATGGTCGTTCGGAGGAGGTCCACACTCTCTGCTGGGGCTGTGGAGTCTTGAGTTCTCGCTCTAACGCCTTGCATAGCAAGGCGATGTGTTGATGAGTGGAAGTGCATCGGGCGAACTCACGGTGGTATGGTGGAGGATTACCTTCTCGAGTGCATCGATTCGCTTGACAAAGCGGGAACCGACCCGCTGAGACGTAAAAAGACGGTGCAACGCCCCAAGGCGTGGTCTCTGTTGCCAAATGAATGGCGTGCTCTAGCTCTGTTGGCGGCCAGCAATGCAAGCGTAGATGCTCCTTCAATTGAGTCGGGAGGCGGTGCTGGGCGTAGCCGAATTGGTAGGCGAGGAGGTCGTGGAAGGATTCGCGGAGCCGAGGATTGGTTGTCGAGTCCAGAGAAAGCATTGGCTTCTGAGTGGTCTTCCGCATATCGGCTGGCAGTATTACTCGTCCATCAAAATAGAGGTAAAGCCTGGGTTTCTAGTCTAGAGTCTCAACTCGATGATCTGAGAAGAGAGTGTGACTTGGGAATCCATCCGGTTTGGGAAGCACTGGCCAAGGAAGCGCCTATACTGGCAGAACTCGGTAGATTCCCAGTAACTGAGGTCAAAGGACCAGAGATTGATGCAGAGAGTTGGGTCGGAGCGTCTGAAATCGACCCTCAAGACCCCATTCAAGTCAGAGACTGGTTATCTCTAGAATTACCGTTCAGAACCAACTCCGAACAGGATCACGCTCTTCACGCCATTCGCAGAGATCTTGCCGATGGTAAGCCACGAATGAGTATGTGGTTGCGAAAGATGAAGCCAGCACTAAGGGGATTGCGGGCGGAGGGTGCTCTGCTAGAGGGAATCTTGCTAGCAGCTAGTTCAAGTGATCAAGCATTAGGGGTACTCGAGGGTATTGAGGGGGGCATGATTGGAGTTGTTGCAGAGCAGCAAGCACGACTAGTCAGAATTCGCTCTGGCGAGATGACTGATTGGAGAGAGAGTGCTCTCAGAGAAGGTGAGGATGGTCTTTCCACGGCTATGCGAGTAGCTGCCTGGAGAGAGGCTGAGCATTGTGGAGAGGTTTTATCTGCTGATGAATTGTTTAGAGGTGAAGCGATTCTAGCTGAAGTTGACGAACAATTACCCAATCCAGTACTATGGCAGTTAGCGAGTAAACTAGTCACCGAAGATAGGTTTGCCGCGGCTGTCGAGATTGTCGAAAAAGCAGAAATTGAGAGTTCTGAACATGTCTCAACTGCGCTGACCCTAGTATCTTCTATTGAGTCGGATCATGTATCTCAAGCAATTCTTTCATCTATTCCCGAGATGAGTGAAGATGGTGTTGTCTCAGTCATCGCTGGGGAGGGTGTTGGGATTGATACCAGAGTCGAAGCTGCTAGAGAGTTGCTCAAGAGAGATTCAATCAGACACACAGACCTGGTGCTCAACACCTTCGTCGAGGCTGCAGACGTAGATGGTATGCTGTCAGTTTTCGAGGAGTCGCCCTCTCTTGCCAGCGTATACCCTCAGAGGGTTCTGCTCTGCTGGCACCTGTATTCTAGTGGCGATATGGCCGACAAAGGAGGTGTCTCCAATCTTAGAAAAGTAGCTCTGTCCTCGATTGAGGGCTCTATCAAGGACCCATATCTGAGCGATACTTCTGTCGCATTGATTTCTCTGCTAGACGGTTTGGCTCAAGAAGTTGAGTCAATTCATGAAAAACTGGATTCCGATGGTCTGCGGTCCTTGAACGAAGTCAGGAGAGCCTTGTCGGTGGAAGGTGATGGGGTGGTGCGTGAGACTCGTGTTAACAGCCTCCTGGAATCTGTAGGCAAGGCCAATCTGACAACTCTAGAGAGGCGCTTGTTTGAGGCTCTGATTGTTTCTCTCCAGTTGAACAGATCATCCATGGATTTGCAGATTGGTCGACCAAAGACGAGGGTCGAAGCCGCGGTTAAGTCGCTGGGTGATCTATCCTGGCAGAATGGTGTGACAATGAAAACCGTTCGGACCGTGACTGATTTAGTAGTCGAATACAACATCGGAGTACCGGCTCTTGAGGAATGGTATAGACAGCATGCGAAGGCATCACCTGAGTTGCAAGTTGTGCGTGCGGCAATTCTGCGTGAAAAGGGAGATCGTCTGAACGCAGCACGGGCGTACAAGGATGCCGCGGGCAAACTCGGCGATGATTTTGAAAAATCTTCGCTTGTGATGCGCAAGGCTCTCATTGAGTTCGCTCACTCTGCTGGATGGAATGAGGCGGTCTCAATCATTGACTCCAACCCCGCTCTAGCAAGCACAGTTACTAGCCGATTCAAGTTGTATCTCAGAACTAGTGACCATCATGTTGCCGAAAGAAGGAATCAGGCCGGTTCTGAGTTGATTGCTTTCGCAGCTAATCAGGTGGAGTCGAATGGCGAGGTTTCTGTCGCTGAGGATAGGGGGTCCGTGCTAGAGAGTCTGCTTAGATACCCGGAAGAGCATGATCTCCCATCGGAGCCATTCGTTGGTAGAGTAAAAGCAGCAATGAAGAATCTCAGTACGGTTTGGACAGGTAGACAGAGCGATATCGAGAGGAGGGTTATGATTGAACTCAGAGGTAGACGAGACCCCAATGAGGTTACTAAGTTGGCAATGGGTGTTGCCGAGGAGGATCCTTTCGGAGGACTAAGGATTCTTGAGAAGGCAATATACTCAAATCTGCTTGAAGAGGGTCAGTCAGAGACTCTCAAGAAGACTCAAAGAGCCCTATTCACTAGTCACAGCGGCAACATCCCAATCAAGGAGAGGCGGACACTCAAGGGGCTCTCTCTGAAGCCTCTAATTATCGTTGATACGAACATCCTGATTGAAGCGCTGAAGGACGATTTATTGCGTGAGCTCTCTGTGGACAACCTTGGTAGTCTAGATTGGACTGTAGAGAGGGCATTTTATTGGATGCTGCGCAGGAGGTCAGAGGAAGGAAGAGTGGCTCTGCATGTCCCTCCTGCAGCCGAGGGGGAGTTCATGCATAGAGCGAGAAACTCGCAATCCGTGCTCAAACTGTTCTCAGATATGTACATCGAGAAATCGGTTTGGGATGATAGGATCGATGATGAGTTCCTTGTGAAGCGTGCGAAATCCGTTCTAGCGACTTTCGACAACTGGAGCAAGGGCGCTGGGAGAGGGGATTCTGTAGAACTGGATGGTTTCCTTACCAAGCACAGAGATGTATTCCTTCTAATCGACGAGCAGAAGAGGAAAATCGGCAGGGCTCCGGCGAGGACTTCGATTAATGGTGATGAAATTTACCCTGAGAAGGGTGACCGGGACATCATGTCTGACGCTGCTAATATTGCAGCCGCTTGTTATGCAGACATCGGCAGTGTGCTAGTGGCCACTAGGGACTCCGATTTCCGACTGGTGTCGAGAGCGTTAGAGGAAGAGTTCGGCTTCGGTGTCGTTGGTGATGCTCAACAGCTAAACGACAGGGTCCTGTGAAATCTCAAACAAATGGGGCCATCTGAGTTTGATTCTCCTGAATAGCATTCTCGATAATACCATGGAGAATAACAGGAAGATGATGGATGACCACCACGGAGTATCTCCACTCGTGGCTAAGAACCAAGTCACTACTAGGATACCTGCTCCATAAAATGCTCTGAAAATTGAGAAGATTAGGAATGTCCTGAATAGAGGGTTGGAGAACATTTTCTGCATAAGTGAGGGAGGGTGAGAGGACATACTACTCCGACCGGTCTTTGAGATTCGGGTTGTTATTCAGCGATTCACCCAATCTACTCATTATCGTGGTCGCGGATTCTATGCTACGGACTGTCTCGACGCTTTTGCCTGCCGACCATAGATCCTTGGCCGACTTCTTCTTACCTCTAGCCAAGGCCCTCATCCTCCAAAATGAGATTCCGGTAATCAATACCCTTGTACGGTGCTTAAATCGGCTATTCAGTAGCTTTCGAACTAGCCAGTTGCTGTGCTGTTTCACCCCTTTGCCATCAATGATTGCAATCGGAACACCTGTCAATTTGGTCGTCCAGGTTATGTCATCCTCTGATGCATTCACTATTGCATCTTTGTAGTCTTGAGGTGTTGTACACTCATCGGTAGCGATGAATCTGGTACCCATCTGCACACCATCATAGCCCACCTCCAATGCTGCATTCAACTCCTCCTCGCTGCCTATTCCGCCCGCACAAATCAGAGGAACTTCCAGATCAGATAGCTCCTCAAACATCTCCTCCATGGATTGGTCACCGAGATGTCCTCCTGCACGGTTGTTGACGCAAATTAGGCCATCTGCGCCGCATTGAATTCCCTTCTCTGCATGGAATCTGTTGGTAACATCGTGATAGACTACGCCTCCGTGCTTGTGGACTTTCTCACACACCCAATCCGGCTTACCCAGTGAGGTGACGAAGAATCGAACCCCCTCCTCTAGTGCGATGTCAATCCACTGAGACATTCTCTCGAAGTATTTCTCGCTCCCCTTCTCGATTAGTGCGTTGAACCCAATTGGTTTGTCGGTCAACTCTCTAATGTACCTGATTCCGTTCCTCAGGCCCTCGTTAAGATTGGGTTCGTCGTAGCCATGTACCATCGTCATGGAAACCGGTTGGAGAATCGCTAGCCCACCTCCCTCAGCAGCCGCGGCTACTAGTTCTGGATTGGAGCAGGGGTACATCGCTCCGCAAATGATTGGGTGCTCGACACCCGCATCCTCTGTTAGACGTGTTCTGACCATCGCCTCACCTCAGTCCATCACTAGGAAGTTCCACTTGAATATCCATTCGGAGACGATGTCCCCGGACGAGTCCATTCCAACTGCACTCATATCACACTCAACCGATTCCCCTGTCGAGGCACTCATCTCAATCGCTTCTTTGGCAGCACTAACATCATTGCATGTGAACGATATTCTCCCCTTAGCTCGCTTGGTGAAGGTTGCGTCGGTTCCGACGACGAACATTCTGAGCTTCTCTGTCATAGATTTCGACATCGCGAATGGAGCAGCCCCGGTAGCCAGTTCAGCTCCCATTCCCTGAACTGCCCAATACATCGTCTTGAATGGGTTCTGAGAACGCCAACCCCCTGGAATCGAGGTCACGCACGTGGTTTCATCCAGATGATCCATGCGTAACCCTGCGAATCTAGCAGCAGGCATGGAGACGAGTGAGAACAGTCTGAACTTGACTGGGCCGAGAAGGCCTCTGAACTCAGACTTGAGTCTGTCCTCGTCAATCGGCATGGTTCACTCCATCAGGGAGTCAACTAGTTCGCAATATCTCTGCATCGCGTCTACCTCAGTAGTTCCCGAAACTCTGTTCCATGCCTTCCACTTGGCTCTCTCCTTGAGGCCGCCTCTAGCCTTGCCCTCACAGTCGCCCTCGGTGGCCTGTTTGAACAGTGCGTACATCTCCAAAAGTTGTTCGTTCGATGGTCGGGTGGGTAATTCCCAGGCTTTTTTGGTAGCTCTGTCAAATCTCATTCTTAGGCTTCTGCTAGCGCTTCCATCAGACATCAGAACATCTCCACTGGGTAGTCCATCAAGGGCTTTGGCCCCGACTGGATTTTTGCGGCCAGGCTGACAGTCTCAGGGTAAATCCGCTTGAAGAAGAAGCGCGCGCTGGCAAGTTTTGCATCGTAGAAGGGGTCACCTTTCTTCTTCAAACATATTTTTGCCATCCTAGCCCACATGTAGCCTAGAAGGATATTGCCGAAGTACCTGCAGTAGTCTGTGGCGCCGGCTGCTAGGAAGTGTGGGTTGGCCATACCTTCGGCAATCATCAGCAGGGTAATCTGCTGCAAGCCCCGTACTCCTTGATGTAGGGGCTTGTTGAACTCGGTCATCTCAGGGTCATTCCTGTTCTCCTCGATAAACTCAGATAGGGGCCACATCAGGTGGCGAAGATTCTTACCGAAGTCCTGAGTAATCTTTCGCCCTGCAAGGTCGAGAGCCTGGATGCCGTTAGTTCCCTCCCATATCTTGGAGATTCTGACATCACGATAGTACTGCTCGACTCCGTACTCACTGCAGTAGCCAGCACCGCCCATAACCTGCATGCAGGTGCTGACGGTCTCACAGGCGAGATCGGTGAAATGGGCCTTGATTACCGGTGTGAATAGCGCTACCAAGGCCGTTGCCTGCTCGGAAACTTCGGGGTCATCGCTGTGCATTTGGTCAAGGAGTATTCCTGTCCAAGCTGCGAGCGCTCTGCATCCTTCATTGTTGACCTTGGCCTCAAGGAGCATGCGTCTGACATCTGGATGAACTAGGATGTTGTCGGCGGACTCATTGGGGTCCTGAATTCCTTTGAGATCTCTTCCTTGTCTGCGATCTAGAGACCATGCAAGTGCATTCTGGTATGCAATCTCTGCGAGCCCGAGCCCCATCATACCTGTAGCCACTCTCTCTCTATTCATCATCTCAAACATCAGAGGCATCCCTCCGTGGAGTGGCCCCACTAACCAGCCGACGCTGTCGTCGAAGTTCATCACGCAGGTCGGGCTTGCGTGCAGGCCCATCTTCTCTTCAGTGCCAGAGCAAGTCACTCCGTTATTGACAGCCTTGAGTTCGTTGGATACTCCCTCTAGGCCGCCCTCCTTCCAGTCGATTGGCAGGTATTTGGGAACCAAGAAGAGCGAAATCCCCTTAGTTCCCTCTGGCCCACCGGGAGCTTTTGCTAGGACCAAATGAACGATGTTTTCGGACAAATCGTGCTCTCCGTAAGTGATGAATATCTTGGTTCCTGAAATCCTGTAGGATCCATCTAATTCGGGCTCTGCCCTAGTGCTGATTATGCCCAGATCGGTTCCCGCATGGGGCTCAGTCAGGCACATGGTGCCAGCCCACTCTCCGATTGCTAGATTAGAAGCGAAGTAATCAACCAAGTCTTGCCTGCCATGAGCGACTAGGACGTCGTACACTCCCAAGGAGAGAGCAGGGAGAACACTTAGAGACATGCAAGCTGAGGTGCCGAACTCGGCCCATGTCACTGCCTGGAAGAAAGTTGGTACCCCCATGCCTCCATGCTCAGGCTTGCATGCTGAGGCCAGCCAGCCCTCGTCGATACCTCTCCTGTATGCGTCCTTGAATTCCTGAGGCATGGTGATCTTGCCATCTTGGAAAGATAGGCCCTCCCTATCTCCGAGTTCATTTATTGGAAGCCATACCTCCTTGGAATGAGTGGCCCATCCGTCAATCAACATGGCTAGGAAGTCTGCATCAAAGTCCTCAAAACCCAGTCCTTGAATTGAGTCAATTGCATCGAAGACCTCGTTGAACAGGAAGTCATACTCGCGTGCCGGGGGTTCCCATACTGCCATCATTTCACCTCAGTTCCTCAACGGCTTGCCCGTCTCCAGCATATGCTCCATCCTAGCTAGGGAATCGGGCTGTCGCCCAAGCCAACCAATAGCTGCCCTCTCCATCTCGAGGATATCGTCCTCCTCTAGTGACTCGGTTATGTCGGTATCTCCACCGGTCAGAATACGTGCCAACTCTCTAGTTACTACAACGTCATGTGGGGTGGCTTGGCCCGAAAGTGCGAGGTCTTTGACTGCCAACTCAAGCGCTGTGAAGCCAGTACCTCCTGGAAGGATATAGGTTCGGGGCTCGGGTGGCTCGTAGTCCTCAGACATCTCCAATACCTTCTGCTTAGCATCGGCTAGGAGTCTGTCTCTGTTCATTGTGATCTTATCGTCTGGGCCGAGGAAACCCATCGAGCGGGCCTGCTCTGCAGATTTCGCGACTTGTGCGGTTCCGATGTACTCGAAAGCCTTCATCACCGCCCCCATCGGCCCCTCGGGCACTAATCGGAAATCACGCAGGCGCCCGAGCAATTCCTTGCATCCACCCCAAGCGGGAATTATTCCAACACCGACTTCGACGAGGCCAATGTAGGACTCGGAATGAGCCTGGATCGCATCGCAGTGCATCAGAACCTCTGCTCCTCCACCTAAACACATGCCAGCGGATGCTGCGACAACAGGAATTTCGCAGTACTTTACAGCCTGGTATGCATCTTGTCCGGCAGCGATGAAATCCTCAACATCTTTCCACGCAGCTAGGTTGACGGCGAAAAGGACCAGTCCAAGATTTGCTCCGGCAGAGAAGTTTGAGCCGTCATTGCCGATAACAATACCTTTCCAATCGCCCGACTCGGCCATATCTACGGCATCGACCAGCATCTCCACGATGAATGGGTCAACAGCGTTCATCTTTGAGTGATATTCGACTAGAAGAACATCGTCACCCATGTCCCAGATGCTTGCAGAGCCGTTGCGCTTCAGTGCCTTACCGCGCCTCTTCAAGTCGGCTACTGTGAGTGTTGATTCGGGGCGTTCTACTGTGACCATAGAGCCGTCTGTTGTAAGTCGGTTGATTTCTCCGTCTTCGATAGCGTAGAATGAACCTCTCTCAACGGCCTTAACCAGCATTTCAGGTACGTTGCGTCCAGTGGCCTCTAGGCGCTCGGCCATGCTGCTGACTCCAATCGAATCCATCATCTCAAACGGCCCCTTCTTCCAGTTGTATCCGACCTTCATGGCACCGTCAATCGAGTAGATATCATCGCTCACCTGAGGTGCTATGTGCGCGGCGTATGACAGAGTGTCTAGTAGGACATCGGTAACGAACGCAGCGCCCTCATCGGGGTAATCCATCAGTCGAGCTAGGCCTTGCTTGCCCATCTTAGCTGAGGAGAAAGCAGCCCTGCGGTTGGCAGGTGCGTACTCGCCTGTGGAAAGGTTGCGGGCCTCCTTGACTCGCTTACCTCCTTCCTTGTTGAGCCGGTAGAATCCTCCCTTGCCCTTCCTACCTGTGTAACCCTCAGCAATCATCGTCTCAACAATATCACCGCCGGTCCCGGCGATGTCATGGAACGGATCGTCTGAAGGGAGGTGCTCTAGCATACTGGAGGTAACGTGTGGGACTAGGTCGATTCCGACTAGGTCCATCAGTCCGAAGACTGCGGTCTTAGGAACGCCGATTGGTCGACCTAGCATGGCATCGGCCTGCTCCACTGTTAGGCCGTGATCGAGGGTTGCTTTGAGTGCCCTTTGAATGAAGTAAATCCCTAGTCTGTTGCCGATGAACCCCGGCGTGTCATTGCACATCGTTACTCTCTTGCCGAGTCTCTGGTCTGCGAACGAGCACAGTCTCTCAGTGACGGAATCATCTACCTCGGGAGCAGTGACAATTTCGAGAAGAGGTAGATAGCGTGGTGGATTGAAGAAATGGGCGATAAGGAACCTAGATGCCATATCGTCTGACATGCCTTTGACTAGTTCGGAACGAGGCAGAGTTGAGGTGTTCGAGGTAACTATGGTGTTAGGTCCGATGTGCTCGGACATGCTGGCGTAGAGATTCCTCTTGATGTCGAGATTCTCGATTACTACCTCGACTACCCAGTCGACTTCAGAGAGTTTGGCCAAGTCGTCCTTAATGTTGCCAGCAGTGATGAGTTTTGCATTTCGCTTGTGCATCAACATCTCAGGGTTCGACTTCATCATCTGCTGAATTGCTGAGTTTGCGAGCGAATTGCGATCATTCTCATCTCTGACGATATCCAGCAGTAGAACTTCACAACCAGCATTGGCACAGTGTGCAGCAATTCCTGCACCCATCACCCCGCTACCGATTACGGCTACGCGCTCTATGCTGTCTGACATTCTAACACCTAGATTTGTTCCAATACTGTTGCCATTCCCATTCCGCCACCCACACAAAGTGTGGCTAGAGCGTGTTTGCCGCCGTTTCTCTTCAACAACTGAGCAGCCTTGCCTGTAATGCGGGCTCCGCTGGCTCCTAATGGATGGCCGAGTGCAATAGCCCCACCCTCTAAATTGACCTTATCGCGATCAAGGCCAAGCTCGCCGATGACCGCAAGTGATTGTGCGGCGAAGGCTTCGTTCAACTCGATTATATCGAGGTCTTTGAGAGACAGCCCGGCCCTGTCAAGTGCTTTCTTACTAGCTTCGACTGGGCCTATTCCCATGATTTCAGGAGCACAGCCTGAAACAGCTGCGCTCTTGATTCGGGCCATGGGCTCGAGATTGTGCTCGGCAGCGAACTCCTCTGAACAAACGAATACAAAGGCGGCTCCATCTGTTAGTGGAGAAGAGGTGCCGGCAGTCACGGTGCCGTTAGCATCGAAGGCAGGGCGTAGTTTGGCTAGTGCGTCTGAGTCAGTACCTGGCCTGATGCATCCATCTTGGTCGACGGTACCACCTGATGTCTCGATTGGAACAATCTCTTCTGCGAAGGATCCGGACTCTCTGGCTGCGGATGCCCTGGCATGACTCTCAATAGCAAATTGTTCCTGCTCATCTCTGCCAATCTTATGCAGTTTCGAGAGGTTCTCGGCGGTGACTCCCATCGAAGTCATTGCCTTTGAAGGAAGGCCGGGGTTTGGCATTGGATTGAACCCGGTCATCGGGATACGAGTCATACTCTCAACACCGCCTGCGATGAATGCATCACCATGACCTGCGTTGACTCTAGCTGCAGCGTCGTGGATAGCTTGCATTGAGGAGCCACAGAATCGATTGATTGTCACGCCAGGAACGGTTTCGGGTAATTCACTGAGGAAGGTGATGATTCGAGCTAGATTGTATCCCTGCTCGGCCTCTGGAAAGGCACAACCGACTACTAGGTCATCAACCAGTGAGGGGTCGATACCGGTATCTGATAGAAGATTGTCAATTACTACAGCAGCGATGTCATCAGGCCTAGTCCTTGCCAGAGCCCCTTTCTTGGCTGGAGTGAATGGTGAGCGGGCATAACCTGCGATTACTGCGGG
>CEVQ01012907.1_pt1 | contig 13037 bp, 14 predicted proteins | sample 356551 | NCBI WGS metagenome assembly CEVQ01 (sample SAMEA2623756, study PRJEB7988) | marine metagenome | biome: marine biome (ENVO:00000447); feature: mesopelagic zone (ENVO:00000213); material: "saline water (ENVO:00002010), including plankton (ENVO:xxxxxxxx)" | depth 250 m | reverse complement strand
GGAAGAGTTCACACTTCTTATCACCAAGCAGTAACAGCAACTGGAAGATTGTCATCATCTGATCCAAATTTGCAAAATATACCAATAAGGACAAAAGCAGGGAGAAGGATAAGAGAGGCATTTATTGCATCACCAGGATCTCAGCTTCTCGCAGCAGATTATTCACAGATTGAGTTAAGAATTATGGCACATATTTCTAGAGATAAAGGGTTGCTTTCAGCATTCAAGAAAGACTTAGATATACATAGTGCAACTGCTGCTGAGATTTTTGAGCTAGGAATTGAGCAAGTGAGTAATGATCAAAGAAGATCTGCAAAGGCCATTAACTTTGGATTAATTTACGGGATGTCAGCATTTGGTTTATCAAAACAGCTTAGTATCGGAAGACATGAAGCACAAGATTACATAGAACTTTATTTTTCTCGTTATCCAAGTGTTAAAAAATATATGGATCAGACTAAAGCGAAAGCTAGAGAAAGAGGTTACGTAGAAACAGTATTTGGGCGACGATTATACCTCCCTGATATTGAATCCAAAAACTACCAAAGAAGACAATATGCAGAGCGAAGCGCAATTAATGCACCAATGCAAGGAACTGCAGCAGATTTAATAAAAATGGCAATGATTGACTTAAATCATTCAATTAATGAAGAAACTCTAGATGCAAAGATCATAATGCAGGTTCACGATGAGCTTGTTTTAGAGGTCAATGAAGATCATCTAGAAAGAGTTAGAGATTTAACCGAATCTATTATGACTAAAGTTGCTAGTTTGGAAGTTGATCTTAAAGTTGATATTGGGATTGGTGAAAACTGGGAGCAAGCACACTGACTCTGTTTACTTAATCAGAGTTTAACATCGATGTGATTTCTTCTCTTGCTATGCTCACACCAATTTTTTTTGTACCTGAAAATAATTGTATGGTTGCTATGGATCCAAATAGTTCTTCTGTCTTATTTAAAATATATCTTTGTTGCTGACGATTTATTTTATCTGTCTTAGTCAGAATAATATGCAAACTTTTATTTAGAGGGATGAAAAAATCTAAGAACATCTGATCCATCTCTCCAACCCCTCTTCGTATATCAATAATTAGAACAACGCCCCTTAAGCTTCGTCTTTTTTTTATATAATCTGTTACAAGCCTACCCCAGGATTTCTGTTTGTCTTTAGAGGCTTTTGCATAGCCATAACCAGGAAGATCGACAAATCTTACATTTTCATCCAAATTAAAAAAATTGATTAATTGTGTTCTTCCAGGAGTTTTACTAGTTTTCGCAAGATTTTTTCTATTTGTTATGACGTTTATAGTTGTTGATTTTCCAGCATTTGATCTTCCAACAAATGCTACTTCTGAGCCTATGTCATCAGGCGCTTGATTTATATTGGAGATACTTTTAAAAAAATTTATATTTTCGAAGTCCATTAATTACTTAATTGGATTGTTAATTTGCAAATCATACTTTAATTAAAAAGTTATAAAGGTGATAATAACGAATTCTGTCATATAAGTGGAATGACAATAAACAAGAGGTATTTATTGTGAAAGGAAAAAGTTTAGGTTTTGCAACCATCTGTATTGTGGCTAACTCAATATTTTTTTTTCAACCGACGCTTGCACAAGGAAATATTGAAGAAGGCAAATCAAAATCGATGCTATGTTCTGCATGCCATGGACAAGATGGAAATAGTATTAATCCCGAATGGCCTAGTCTTGCAGGCCAGCATGAGAAGTATTTTGTAAGCACACTTAAGGCTTATAAGAATGAAAGCAGAAAAAATGCAGTAATGTACCCATTAGTAATGACATTATCTGAGCAGGATATGATGGATTTAGCCGCCTACTATCAGGCTCAAACACCAAAAAAGCTTTCATATGATTATGATTTAGCTAAAAGAGGAGAATCATTATATCGAGGAGGCAACTCATCTGGAGTGGCCGCATGTATAGCATGTCATGGCCCCAGAGGAAAAGGAAACCCTGGTGCTGGATATCCATCAATTGCAGGACAGCATGCAACTTATACTAAAAACGCATTAATTGAATATTCAAACGCAAATCGAAAACCTGGGATTAATGATATGATGCAAACTCTAGCTTCAAGGATGACCTCAGAAGAAATGGGTGCAGTTGCAGAATATATTCAGGCTCTTGGATCAAAATAATATGACTAAAAAACTCATAACAGCTATTTTATCGTTATATTTTTTGTTAGTAGCCGCTATTATTGTTGCAGATAATCATTGGCAATTTGAAAATAATAAGCACTATAGAACCTTATCTACATCAGAGAATTTATCAATTACAGAAGAGAAGATAGAGGTTCTGGAGATATTCGCTTACTCTTGCAACCATTGCTTTAATTTTGAAACATATTTAGATCAATTTGAAAAAAGTAAAGAGGACTATATAGATTTTAAAAAAATGCCGGTTGTATTTAATGATAATTACAAAATGCATGCAAGAATCTACTATACAGCTGAGTCATTAGGGAATTTAGATGTTATGCATAGAGAGATCTTTAAGGCAATGCATTTGGATAGGAAATTATTGATGGATGAAAACGAAATCTATGAAGTATTTGCAAAACAAGGTGTTACAAAACAACAATTCCTTAGCCGCTTTCGATCGTTCACAGTTGAAAGCAAGGTTAACCGAGCTCAAAGATTGACAAGTAAGTATAAAATTAGATCAACACCTACGATGGTGATTAATGGAAAATACACAGCCAATGGGCCAGCTGTCAGAACTTTCGAAGACATGTTGGCGGTTTCAAAGGAATTAGCTGAGAGAGAGTTTTTAGCTCGCTAGTTTCTATCAACCAGCGCCTTTTAGCCAATTACTCTCGCCGGATTCATAGATTTCTTTTTTCCAAATAGGAACTCTTTTTTTAACTTCGTCAATAATATAGCGACAAGCTTGGAAAGAATCATCACGATGAGCAGCAAAAACTCTAACTAATACTGCGGTTTCACCTATCTCTAGTTTGCCAGTTCGGTGGACGCAAAAAGCATCATCTATTTTGTATTTTTGTAAGGCTTCTTTCAGAATCAAAGAACCTTCTTTGATTGCCAATTCTTGGTAACATTGGTACTCAAGCTTCTCTACAGTTTTTCCTAAATTATTGTCTCTTACAATACCTTCAAATATTGATTTAGCTCCAACTTTGCTCGAAGGAAATTCTAACTCAATATTATTGGTTCGTATTACTTCCTCAGTGATATGAAACATCTTCATCCACCTGTAACTGGAGGGATAAAAACTAACTTGTCTTTGTCTTTTAGCTCAGATTCCCAAGATGCAAAACTATCATTGATGGCTATTTTTAAATTAGGAGTATTGGGTAATCCATAGATTTCATCTAAATGTTTATAGATATCCTTAGGCGTACTATTTATATCTATTTTTATAGATTCTTTTTCCTTATTTGTCAGGTCCCTCAACCTAGCAAAGTAGTGAACTGTGATTTCAATCATTTGGCGCATAAAATTCTAGTTAGAAAAGATTAATAACATTCTTACAGCAACATATATTACCAGCGCCCCAGTTAATCGGCGAATAAGTATTCCAGGGAGTAATTTTAAGCCTAATCGACTTCCTATTTGACCTCCAAGGAAGACAGCTAAGAAAAACCAAACATAATCAGTCAGAATCATCGCATTAATACTCGTCGTTTGTTTGGTTAGTTGCCCACTAAGACCAGCTATTGAATTAAAAAATATAAATACACTTGCAAAGGCAGCAATTTGTTTAGATGGCAGACACTTTTGAAGATGGAGCAAAGGAGCAAATAGTATACCTCCCCCAATCCCAACAAAACCTGCGATTAGACCCAAAAGAACACCAATTATTGCATTGATTAAAATACCCGATCTTGAAAGGATCCATTCTCTTGGTTTATCTACTTCAGAGTGTCTAATAATCATTGCTAGTCCAGAAAACAATAAGCTAATTCCAAGGATCATGACAAAGATAGATTCACTAATGGCTAGAGTTCCGGCAAAAAAAGCTGCAGGTATTGAGACTGATATTATCGGAATTGCAAAACTCCATGGGACCAATTTTTTTCGCTGGAATTGAATAGTGTTTCCGGTGACCACAATAAGATTACAAATTAAAGCAATGATTGGTATTAGCCAATAATCTATATCAGCAATTATCAGGAGAGCATTATAGGTAGAACCCCCGCCGAACCCTACAGCAGCATATAAAATCGCAGTGATAAAGAATAATAAAACGAAAAGAAGTATTGTTAGCTCCTATCAATTCTTAGTGCTGTCATTCTTGCAATACAACATAAATTTTTGTCACTAAAGACAGTTTCTGATTTATAAATCTTGACTTCCCAGACTTGCGTACGAGACCCTATAAAAATTGGCTTAGCTATTCCTGTGACGCTACCCTCTGTAGCAGATCTCAGATGGTTTGCATTTATTTCTTGCCCTACAATTTTATACTTCTCATTATCAATACAAAGTCCAGCTCCAGTGCTTGCCAAAGTTTCTGCTAAACCCATTGAAGCACCACCATGAAGAAGTCCATAGGGTTGTTTTGTTTTTTCATTCACCGGCATTGTGCCTTGCACATAATCATCACCTATATCGGTAATTTCGATTTCAAGTGCTTCCATTAGTGTTTTCTCATGGACCTTATTTACTTTGTCCAGTCTATTTAAGTTGCTTTGATGCCAAATTTGAGCCATTTCTTCAATACTCCTATGAAAATATAGCAACATTATTGCTTTATTTTGAGAAGGGTGCAAAATGCTCTTTGATGAAAGCCTTATCAGTAAATGATCTCTCCAAGCAATACAAGAACGGAGTACAAGCCTTAAAATCAGTTAATTTTGAGGTTAATCAGGGCGATTTCTTTGCTTTGTTAGGACCTAATGGAGCCGGGAAAACAACTGCAATAGGTATTATTACGTCTTTGGTAAATAAAAGTTCAGGCAGCGTTCAAGTATTTGATTCTAATATTGACAATCAACTAAGCCTTGCCAAAAGTTATCTTGGCGTCGTTCCTCAAGAAATTAATTTAAATTTATTTGATAAATGTATTAATACACTAGTCAACCAAGCTGGTTTTTATGGGATACCTCGTACAGAGGCTAAGAAGAGAGCAAAAGATTTTCTAAAACAAATGGATCTCTGGGACAAAAGAAACAGTAATGCTAGAGATCTTTCTGGAGGCATGAAGAGGAGGCTCATGGTAGCCAGGGCTTTGGTTAATAAACCAAGACTTCTATTACTAGATGAGCCAACTGCAGGAGTAGACATTGAGACTAGACGTATGATGTGGAACTTTCTTCGAGAATTAAACCAGCAAGGTACAACTATTATTTTAACTACTCATTATTTGGAAGAGGCAGAACAGCTCTGCGACCATCTTGCAATTATTGATGAGGGAGAAATTATCGAGAATGATTCTATGCTGAATGTGTTGGGAAAATTAAAAAAAGAAGTTTTTGTTTTAAATGTAGATAGACCAATAAATTTTGCTCCTAAGATACCTAGTTATGAAACGAGCCTAAGATCACCTCGAGAAATTGAAGTTTCTGTCTCACAGTCTCAAGGGGTTAATGACATTTTTACCGAGTTAAAGAAACTTGATATTAAAGTTATAAGCATGAGGAATAAAACAAGTAGACTGGAAGAACTTTTTATCGAGCTAACAAATAATCGAATAAAAGAGGAACAGTGATGAATTCTCAGATGATCAGCATGATTGCATTGGTTCGAAAAGAGACAACTAGAGTCCTTAGAATATGGGTGCAAACACTCATTCCACCTGGAATCACAATGTCATTGTATTTTATTATTTTCGGTACTCTTATAGGAAGGCGTATAGGTGAGATGGATGGATATCCATATATGGAATATATAGCCCCTGGTTTGATTATGATGTCAGTGATAACCAATTCATATGGTAATGTTGTGGGAAGTTTTTTTAACGCAAAGATTCAACGGCATATTGAAGAATTATTAGTTTCACCAATGAGTGAAGCTTCAATTGTTATAGGGTATTTAGCAGGCGGAATTATAAGAGGTTTATTTGTAGCTGCAGTAGTTTCATTTATTGCTATGTTTTTTACTAATCTAAACATTAAATATCCTTTGTTAATGCTTGCAGTGATTATTATGACTGCAGGTGTATTTTCTTTAGCAGGACTTCTAAATGCTATTTTTGCTAAAAAATTTGATGATATTGCTGTTATTCCTTCATTTGTTCTAGCTCCCTTGACTTATTTAGGAGGTGTTTTCTATACAGTGACACTATTACCTGATTTTTGGCAGACAGTTTCTAAATTTAATCCAATCCTCTATATGGTCAATTCAATGAGGTATAGTGTCTTGGGAGTTTCAGATATTGAAATATTAGACGGATTATTGATAATAATTACCTTTTTTATATTATTGCTTATCGCTTCTATATTTCTCTTAAAAAGAGGTATAGGCATAAGAGATTAAAATGTTCTATTGATAATAGATTCAGCCATATACTTAAGAGGCTGAGCATTATCTCCGAAGATAGATATTTCATTTTGAGCCAAATCCAACAATTCATGAATTCTTTTTTTTGATATGTCTAAACCAAATATTATTGGGAATGAGGCTTTTTGTTTTTTGATATCTGACTTCGAAGACTTACCTATTATTTGGGAAGACCCTTCAGCTTCTAGAACATCATCTTTAATCTGAAAAGCTAATCCAAGTGCGTCCACATATCTTTCTAGCGCTGTTTTTTTTTCTAAAGAAATCTCAATGAAACAGGAAGGAGCTAATATGCATGCCCTAAGGAGCTTTCCTGTTTTTTGGCGATATATATGTTCGATTTCTGATTGTTCTATAATATTTTCCTCTGCATTCAGATCTAATTGCTGGCCACCAGTTATTCCACTAGATCCAGTCGCACTGGAAATTAAAGAGATCAAAGAAGTATTAATCGATGGGGTTCCACCAAATGAATAATCTGTGGCTAAGATTTCAAAAGATAATGATAAAAGTGCGTCTGCTGCAAGAATAGCAGTCGCCTCGCCATATACTTTATGCGTGGAAGGATGTCCCCTTCTTAAGTCATCATCATCCATGCAAGGTAGATCGTCATGAACTAATGAAAAGCAATGGAGAAATTCAATTGCAGCCGCAGCAGGCATAAGTTTTTTTGGATCAACTTTAAGTGATTGTGCAGAAGCAAAGGTTAAAAGTGGCCTAATTCTTTTACCTCCATTCATTACAGAGTAATTCATCGCTTGATGAAGATTCTTAGGTGGTATGTCTCCAGAAGGTAATTTAGAGTTTAAATAGTTATCAATTTCTTCTCTATATTCATTAATTTTTTCTTCGAAGGTCGGCATAACTATTCATCCCAATTTCTCTAATTGCTAGAGAGATACAGTATACTACCTCATAAATATTGTTAATTTTAACTTAAGATCAAATTGTCAGAAGTAAAGTCAATAGCACACCCAAATTTTGCACTAATTAAATATTGGGGCAAGGCTGATATAGAGTCAAACACTCCTGCTATGAGTTCAATCTCTATAACTATAGATACACTAAGTTCAACTACAGAAATCTCAAAAAACACTCAATCTAGAGACAATATTTGGATATTAAACGATAGAAAACAAGACAATTTAGAACAGGTACTTCCAACTCTAGATTACCTAAACAAGATCTCAAAAAACAATCATGGCTGTATCATCAAATCCAATAACAATTTCCCTACATCTGCTGGTCTTGCCTCATCAGCATCAGGTATTGCTTCATTAGTTATTGCTTACAACCAACTATTTGATCTAAATTTGGAGTTTGATACTTTAGTCAAAGCTTCAATTCTGGGCTCAGGCTCTGCTCCAAGATCCTTACTTGGAGGCTTTGTTATTTTAAACTCTGGAGCTCAGCTCAGCTGTGAGAAAATTCTACAGCCTGATGATTGGCCTCTTACTGTTATTATTTGTATTACAGATGATAATGAGAAAAGTATTAGTTCAAGAGAAGGTATGGAGATCTCTAGGAGAACATCACCCCTATATAAAGCCTGGTTGGACTCAAATAAAACAGATATACAAAAAGCTAAATCAGCAATTTCTGAAAAGAACATAAATAGCTTGGGAAAAATTGCTGAAGAGAACTGTTTCAGAATGCATCAAGTAATGAGAACTTCCGAGCCTAGTATCAATTATATAAATGAAAAAACAACTCTATGTATTGATGAGATAAAAAAAATTAGAAGCAGTGGGACTGATCTTTTTTTTACTATAGACGCAGGCCCACAAGTTAAGATAATTTGTAATTCTGAGGATAAAGATTTAATCAGGAAAAAACTTTCGGGTAAACCTTATATAATTGATTTACTCGAGGCAAATATCGGCTCTGGAGCTAGGTTAGTTGATGAAGACTGAAGTATCAGCACCAGGAAAAGTATTCTTATCTGGTGAATATTTTGTACTCGATGGTTCATTAGCAACAATATTATCTACTAAGCAGAGAGCTAAAATTACCATTGAAGAAAATAGTGGCCCCAAAAATATTTTATATTCTTTACCCCTCAATGAATCTTTTGCTTTTGATGTAAATGATAACTTTCAGATTCAATGGGATAACAAGGATCCTAAAGAATTTGGCTTAGTAATAGAGCTCGCGATTCTAGAGATGAAAATCAGACCAAACAATACTACATTTACTATTGATACAACTGAATTCTATTTCAAAAATAAAAAAATAGGCATTGGTTCAAGTGCAGCTATTTCTTCAGCATTAATCAATGCTATTGATTCATATTTTGTTATCAAAAGCAAAACCAGTCTAATTGTTGATAAAGCTATTAGATTACATAAGAGGAAACAAAATAATCTTGGGAGTGGTTTAGATATAATAACCTCTATTGCAGATTCAAGATTAATAGAATGCAATATTAATGGAGCAACAAATAGAACTTGGAAAACACACCAATGGCCCTCAAATCTTTTAATTAAGGGCGTCCTTACGAATAGTGAAAGTTTAACCAGAAAAATGATAGAAAAATATAATCAAGGACATCTTCTGAATAAAGAATTTTTTGAAACCCTTAAATTCGAAGCCGATAAAGTCCTGGAGGATCTATCAATGTCGTGGGCAGAAAAAAACACTGAATCTATTCTAAGGTGTATGGAGGATTATAATATTATTATGCGACGCCTTAATGAGAGGTACAGTTTAGGAATATATACAGATGAGCATCAAACACTGCTTGATTTAGCTAATAAATTCGAGATATTTTATAAGCCCTCAGGAGCAGGCGGAGGTGATTTGGGTTTTATTCTTACGGACGATCAAAGTAATTTTAAAAAATTTAATAACTTGCTTATTGAAAATAACTTTCAGACCATAGATTTGATTTAAAAAAGCGAAACTACCTGATTTGATCAACTTCTTCCTGAGAGAAGTCATCAACATTAATTATATCGTCGCATATTAAATTATATTCTTTTAATAACCCAGCTTGTTCTTTTGAAATAACTGATTCATTAACAGCGGAATCTAATAGATCATCAAAGTTATTACCTTTGATTAATCCTTTCTTTTTGGCTGTATGTATTTCTGATTTTATAGGATAACAAGATTCATATAATTCAAGTGCTTTGTTCATTTGAGCATAATGATTTGTAGGCTCTTCTTGAAGATAAATACCATTGATTAAGTTTTCCCTTGTTTTTGTTTTTCTGGATATGAGTTTCCCTATTCTTAATGTTTCCTCAATTGTTGGTCCACAAAAGTTTCTTCCTAATGGGAAAATAATTAGTTTGATAAGAATGCCTATAAATTTATTAGGAAAGTTAGATAAAGTTTGATGTATTTTCTCTTGCGCTTCTGCAATCAAAGTTTTTTGTGTCCAATGCACTAAAGGAAGCTCAGCTTCTTTATCTCCTGTGTCCTCATAATATTTTAATGAGACACTAGCTAGATAGAGTGAACTTAGCACATCACCTAATCTAGCAGAGATAGTTTCTTTTCTTTTTAGCGAACCACCCATTACAACCATAGAAATATCTGTTAGTAATGCAAAAGCAGCGCTAAAACGATTTATTTGTCGATAGTAGGTTGCAGTTTCATCCATTACAGGACTATCTGTAAATTTATCTGTTATACCTCTTACAAAGGCGCTTGCAGCATTAGTTACTGAGTAGCCAATGTGGTTGAAAAAATGAACATCAAATTGTTCTATGGCTTCTGTTTCATCTTCTAAATTGGCAGCTTCGATTTCTTTTAGCACAAAAGGGTGGCATCTAAATGCACCTTGGCCAAAAATGATAAGGCTTCTTGTCATTATGTTTGCACCTTCTACAGTTATACCTATGGGTGCAGATTCATGAGCTGTAGACAAATAATTTTTTGGACCCAGCATAACTGCTTTACCCCCATGGATGTCCATAGCGTCAATACCGATTAGTCTAGCTAATTCAGTAGTGTGATACTTCATGATTGCAGAAATTACAGATGGTTTCTGACCTGCACCTATCGCCATTGCCGTTGTCGTTAATGAGGAATTAATAATGTAAGCTCTTCCTGCTATTCTTCCGAGAGGCTCTAAAATACCTTCAAATTCGGCAATTGGCATTCCAAATTGTTCTCTCACTCTTGCGTAGGGTCCAGTTACAGCTACTGCTGATTTTGCTCCACTCATAGCCCCTGATGGGAGTGAAATAGCCCTACCTGCAGAAAGACAGTCAGTTAACATTTTCCAACCACCACCTGCTTGATCAATACCTCCAATAATAAAATCTAGAGGAATAAAGACATCATTACCAATAATTGTTCCATTCATAAATGGAATTCCAATGGGTATATGTCTCCTACCTGTTTCAAGACCGTCTAAGTCACTTGGGAGAAGAGCACATGTGATCCCATAATCTTTTGTCTCTCCTATTAGATGATCTGGATCTGACAACTTAAATGCCAAACCAATTAATGTTGCAATTGGCGCTAGTGTGATATATCTCTTATTGAAGTTAAGTTTAATCCCTATAATTTCTTCCCCTTCAAAAATCCCTTTACTCACTACCCCTGTATCTGGAATAGAGGTTGCATCAGAGCCAGCATATGGACCAGTAAGTGCAAAACATGGAATCAATTCGCCACTCGCAAGCTTGGGTAGATATTCTTCTCTTTGTTTTTCGGTCCCATAATGCATTAATAGTTCTGCAGGCCCTAATGAATTTGGAACACCAGCAATTGAACTTAATGTCGGACTTCTTGAGCCAATTTTGGCCATTACAGAAGCAACACCAAGAGGGCTAAATTCTAAACCACCATATTTTTTTGGAATAATAAGTGATAAAAAACCTTCTTTTTTTACGAAATCATAGACTTCTTCAGGAAGATCATAGTCTTTATGTATAACTTTCCATTCATCTATCATTTCACAAACTTTGTTTACTGGGCCATCTAAGAAAGCTTGTTCCTCTGAAGTTAAATGTGGTTTCGGATTACTTCTTAAAACCTCCCAATTTGGATTTCCAGTAAATAGCTCTGCATCCCACCATATACTTCCAGAATCAATAGCTTCTTGCTCTGTTTTTGAAATTTTTGGTAATAGGGCTCTATACAGTTTTAAAATTTTTGCGCTGTAGTAATTGCGTCTAATTTCGGGAATATTTAATGAAACCAATAACCCAAAACTCACCCATAATAAAACAAGGTAGAAACCTGATGGGCCCCCCATAATGCTATATAGAATCAGTAAAATGCCTAGCGATATTGTGCTTTCACGCAATGCAATAGACCTATATGCAAGAACTACAATTGTAGTTATTGTCACTAAAAGCCAAAATAAAAAACTTAACATTGTACTCGATTAGGTTTTAATAGATTTTCTTATCTTTCCTAAAGGTTGGACCGTGGATTCTACTACTTAAGATTGAAGTTGTCTAAAGATTAGAGTAGGTGCTTAATAGCCTCTCGCTCTTCCAGAAGTTCTTGTTCGCTAGTTTTAATTGATTCCAGGCTAAACTCATCTAAATCTAAGCCTTGAACAATTGAGTATTCTTGATCTTTACAAGTAATAGGGTAAGAAAAAATTATCCCTTCAGAGATTCCATAACTCCCGTCACTAGGTACTGCCATGCTAACCCAGTCATCTTCTGAACTTCCGAGTTCCCAATCTCGCATATGATCGATTGCAGCAGAGGCCGCTGAAGCAGCACTTGATAAACCTCTAGCTTGTATAATTTCTGCCCCTCTCTTTTGAACTCTAGGTATAAACTCATTCCTAACCCATTTCTGATCTAGAATATCTATGGCTTTTTTAGAATCGATTAAAGCATTGGTAATATCAGGATACTGAGTTGTAGAGTGATTGCCCCATATTGCTACTTTATTAATTTCGCTGTTATGAATACCTGTTTTTTTAGCAAGCTGGGCAATTGCTCTATTATGATCAAGACGCATCATTGCATTAAAAGACCCAGGATTAATGTCAGGAGCATTTGTTGATGCAATCAGAGCATTGGTATTTGCTGGATTACCCACAACTAGGACTTTAATATTTTTATTAGCATTTTCATTAATGGCTTTTCCTTGGGCAGAGAATATCTCTGCGTTTTCTATCAGAAGGTCGCTTCGTTCCATACCGGGCCCTCTTGGTTTGGCACCGACAAGAAAAGCAAAATTAGTATCGCCAAAAGCCAAGGAAGGATCATCCGTTACGGTAATTTCACCAAGCGATTTAAAAGCACAATCCTCTAATTCCATAGCAACACCCTTAAGCGCTTCAAGAGCCGGGTTTATTTCTAGAAGTTTGAGATTGACTTTTGTTTTGTCTCCCAAAAGCTGACCTGACGCAATTCTAAAGGCGAGCTGATAGCCTATCTGTCCGGCTGCTCCTGTGATTGTAATCGTTCTAGACACTGATTTATAAAACCATTTAAATAATTATTTATTGTTTTTTATTGGGAGTTATATGCTCTAACAGCTGCATTCCATTCATCGGCGATTGCAGTTTCTTCCTCGATAGAGCCATCATGTTTTTTAACTATCATAGATACTAATTCATCATA
>CEVQ01034360.1_pt1 | contig 13050 bp, 14 predicted proteins | sample 356551 | NCBI WGS metagenome assembly CEVQ01 (sample SAMEA2623756, study PRJEB7988) | marine metagenome | biome: marine biome (ENVO:00000447); feature: mesopelagic zone (ENVO:00000213); material: "saline water (ENVO:00002010), including plankton (ENVO:xxxxxxxx)" | depth 250 m | reverse complement strand
GTTGATGTTGCACAAATAATTTCAAGAAAGACCGAAAATGCCGGATATGAAATCGGGCAGATATCCATCGGCTCTGAAGCCTTAGAGTCACAAGACGGTAAGACAAGAAATGTTTCAACAATCGAAATCGAAGTAAAGAGAAATAACAATTAATCTTTACTAGTTTTCTTTTTTATTTTGAGTATTTTTTTTCTAATTTGCTATATTTGGATAACTCTACAATGTCATTAAATTGATCAAATCGAACAAGATTATTTTTTAATTTTATAGTTGTTCCATTATTTTTCAATTCATGCAAGATTTTTAATGTTGCAAATGTGTTTGCGTATAAAATTGATAGGGGGTATAAGATTATCTTGTATCCCATTTTATTCAATTTGGATGCTGAACTTATAGGAGTGGCTCCACCCTCTATCATATTAGCAACTAATGGGGCATTTATCGATTTTCCAATTTTTTTCATCTCTTCTAGAGATTTTGGTGCTTCAACAAAGATTACATCTGCACCGATTTTTTTGTAGTAATTTCCTCTATCAATGGCCTTGTCTAAACCTTCAGTCGCCCTTGCATCTGTTCTAGCAACAATAATGAAATCTTTACTAGATTTAGCATCAATTGCAGACTGTAGCTTTTCTACATACTCCTCTCTTGGAATAACATCTTTTCCCTTCATATGACCACATCTTTTTGGCCATTTCTGATCTTCTAAAAATACACCTGAAACACCGGCATTTTCTAGCTCCTGAATTAATTTTCTAACGGTTAATGCATTTCCATACCCAGTGTCAATATCAACAATTAATGGCACTGATATGGCATCTGATATCCTTCTTGCATTATCTAGTGTTTCTGTTGCACCAATAAACCCATAATCTGGCATTCCAAGTAATGTGGCTGATGTACCATAACCTGTTTGAAACATCGCCTCAAAACCAATCTTCTGTGCAATTTTTGCTCCAATTGCATCATAAACTCCTGGAACTACAAGTGGTTTTTTCTTATTGTTAATTAGGCTTCTAAGATTCTTCATGAATGATAATTCCACATGTTTTATTTATCAATTAATGTGATCAAGAATTATTTGGGCTTTGAAACTTCATCAATTTTTTTTAGTTCAGATTCTAAAAACTTTCTATATTTTTCAGCTTCACTTTTAGTCATTTTTTCAACATTTGAGCTAAGTAAATTTCCCAAAATGGTCACTCTTTCTAAAACGTCCATGGCAACAAATTTTCCAACATTCCCAACACGGAATATTGTATCTAATTGCTTTCTTATTATGTCATTGAATGATTCTAGATCATTTAAGGTGTTTTTCCCTTTTTTTGATACTTGATATTTGCCATTTTTTGCCTCTTCAATCAACTCCTCCTCTAGTAATCTGCCCAATAATGGATAAATCAAACCGGGTGAGGGTTTCCACCTACCACCACTCTGTTTTATTGCAGTGTCAATGATCTCTTTTCCTGTATGTGGTTTCTTTTGTAATAATTCAAGAATATAGTATCTAGAAAAACCTCTAGGAACTGAACTTCCAACTCTTTGAAACCATTCGGAAATCATCACTAGTGATATCACTAGTGATATATATTAACCATTCGATCCAGAGATTTTTGTTATAATACATAAGTAACCTATTTGAAATCAACACATTAGATGTCTAATTCTATAGAATATGATTTGATCATTGCGGGTTCTGGATTGGCAGGATTACGAGCAGCCATTGAAGCAGCAAAGAAGAGTGATAAAATCAGGATTGGTGTTATTGCAAAAACACAAGTAATGCGTTCTCATTCTGTTTCAGCCGAAGGTGGTACAGCTGCAGTGATTCAAGAAGATGAAGGTGACACAATCGAGTCCCATATTTATGATACGGTAAAAGGCAGTGACTTTTTAGCTGATCAAGATGTAGCTGAAAGACTTTGTCAAATGATGCCAGATGAAATTTATCAATTAGAACATTGGGGCATGCCATGGTCACGTAAGGAAAATGGAAAAATTGATCAACGAAATTTTGGTGGATATAGTTTTGCAAGAGCAACATATGCAATTGATAAAGTTGGTTTTTTTGAGATGCAAACACTCTACGATACTTGTCAAAAATTTGATAATATTGAATTTCTTAATGAGTGGTTTATCACATCCATTGTTCATGATGGAAAACAGTTTTGTGGAATAACTGCAATTGAATTATCATCAGGTACATTTTACACAATAAAAGGTAAAGCATTAATTGTTGCAACTGGTGGTGCTGGACGTATCTATAGTTATTCAACATATGCGTTATCATCAACACCTGATGGACTTGATATGGCATATCGTGCTGGAATGGCATTAAAAGATATGGAATTTGTGCAATTTCATCCAACTGGAATACTTCCATCTGGAATTTTAATTACAGAAGGCGCAAGAGGTGAAGGCGGTTATCTAATTAACAATCAAGGTGAGCGCTTTATGAAAAACTATGCTGCAGGAAAAATGGAACTTGCACCACGAGATATAGTATCCAGATCCATTATGACTGAAATTAATGAAGGCCGTGGATTTGATCATGAAACAGGAGTTCAATGCATGAAACTTGATTTGCGACATATTGGTGATGAAAGAATAAAGGCAAAATTAGGAGGAATTAGGGAAATTTCAATTAAGTTTTCAGGCGTTGATCCTGCAAAGGAAATGTTAGACATAAGACCTGTCTGCCATTATATGATGGGTGGAATACATACGAATATTGATGGTGCAGCAGAATTACAAGGAGTTTGGGCTGCAGGAGAGGCAGCATGTAATAGTGTTCATGGTGCAAATAGATTAGGTGCAAATTCCACATCTGAATGCATTGTGTGGGGAAAAATTACTGGTTCACTTGCAGTTGATTATATTGAAAAGGAGCATTCAACACCGCAATTTCCTAATCATCTTGTTACTGCTGAAGAAACTAGAATTTACGATGGAATTTTTCGTGGAAAAGGTGAAGTTAACCCATATGAAGTAAAACAGGAAATCAGTGACACATTAAATGAAAAGGCATATGTTTACAGGACAGAAAATGATCTTATTGATGGTCTAAAAAAGATTAGAGAACTAAAAATAAAAACTTGGAAACATGTTGATGACCAGGCTAAAGAATACAATACAAATTTCTCAAACGTTATGGAAGTTGATTCCATGTTCAGGGTTGCTGAAGTGGTATTATTAGGGGCAATTAATAGAAAAGAGACGCGTGGAGGCCATGCTAGAATCGATTATCCAACTAGAGACGACACTAATTTCTTACATCACACTTTAGCATATTATGATCCAAGCGAACCAATTATGAAGAAGCACCCAGTCACTATTACTAAATACAAACCAGTGGAGAGGAAATACTGATGGAAAAAGAACCAAAATCAAGAGAAGGCATCAAAGGATGGATAAATCCTGCAAAGTATGGTAAATTTGGTATTGAAAGATTTGCTTGGATTCTGATGCGAATAACAGGTTTGGGTTTGTTGGCATACTTTATCGCTCATATCTATGAAACAAGCAATATTCTGAACGGAAAAGAAGTTTGGGACGAGATGTTAGCAATGACTCAGACAACTGAAGGTCATATTTTCTTAGCACTTGTAATTGGCATGTGCGTTTTTCATACAGGAAACGGTATACGATTAATGTTAGTTCAGATGGGTTATGGTGTAGGGAAAGCACAAAGACCAGACTATCCATACAAACCTCAATCGCTTAATATGAAAGGAAAGGCGTGTATTTATGCAACTATTGGAATCGCTGCATTGGCAATGTGGTATGGAATTACAGTGATGTTCGGATGATGCTAATGAAAGAAAGCGTTGTCATGAAAATTCACTATGGTACAGCACTAGGTGCAGTATTCCTAACTGTCATTCACATTCTAATGCGAATGACTCAAGACTTTCATGAATCATTGGAATTTGAAAATGTCTTAGCAAATTATGAAATGCTTGGATACGCAATTTTACTTGAGTTACTTTTAATCTTAGTTTCGGTTCATGGCTTCAATGGCCTACGTGTAATTCTTTTGGAAATAAAGCAGGGTCCAACATATGAAAAAGCGGTTAGCTATGGATGCGTTGCAGCCATGGCTATATTAATTGCATATGGAACCAGAACAATATTGATGGCTCATCTGGGGATGGTATGATGAGTTCAGTATCTCAAAAAGTGTCAGAGGAAAGATCACAGACAATTGTATCATCCACAAAATCAATAACTCTTCGCATTAAACGGAGTAATCCAACAATTAATTCTGAAGAAAAGTTTGACGAATTCATTGTTCCAATTGAAAGTTGGACTACAGTTCTAGATGCATTATTAGATGTGAAATCCCATCTTGATCATTCAATTGGTATTAGATACTCTTGCCGACAAGCATCATGTGGTTCATGTGGTATGAAAATCAACGGTAGACCTGCACTAGCTTGCTTTACAAAGATTTCTGAATTAGATACTGATAGTATAACTGTTGAACCAATGGATAATTTTCCAGTGGTTAGAGACCTTGCAGTTAATTTTACGAGGTTAATCAACAATCATAAAAAAATCATGCCTTATGTTGTTAGTAAAGACTCTGAAATAACACCAGGAGAAGGAATTAAAGAATCACTTCAGACTCCTGATGACGTAGAGAAATACATCCAGTTTTCCAGTTGTATTAAGTGTGGTCTCTGTAATTCGGCTTGCCCAACAATGGCTATGGACACAAGTTTTGTTGGCCCACAAGCCTTAGCACAAGCCTATAGATACATTGCAGATACGAGAGACAAAGGAAAAAAGACTAGACTAAAAATTATTGATGAATCTCATGGAATTTGGCGATGCCATGCTGCTGGGTCTTGTAGTCAAGTGTGTCCAAAGGGGGTTGATCCAGCCATGGGAATACAGATGCTTAGAAGTTATCTGTTAGGAATAAGGGATTAATCCTTCTTGTGAGGATTTGGGCTATTATTTACTTGATTGTTAATCTGTTCTGCCATAAAATGATTTGAGACATTTACTTTGACATCATCTATGCCATCTATGCTAAGTAAATTATCATGTATGTCTTGACATATCTTAAAACCAAAAACAGCTGGACAGAATGGACTTGTTAGATGCAGATCTATCTTTACTGATTCGTCTGCAATATCAACTTCATCAATCAGTTCTAGTTCAGTTATCGTTGTGTTAATCTCAGGGTCAACAATTTTGGAAAGCTCATCAAAAATTTTAACTCGGAGTTGTTTTACATCTTGTGCCATTGAGCTTAATCCAATGATGCTATATATAGCGATTTTGGATTCTAAACCATGTACCGTTCAAGACTTGGAAAAAACCTTGATGACATAACTTTAGGATACGTATCATCCATTTCTGATGATTCAGATATTGCATTTTATGACATAATGGGGAGTGAGGCACATGTAATAATGCTGTATGAGAATAAACTCTTAAACAAAAAAGAACTAAAAAACATTCTTTCATCTTTAGAAGATCTTAAGGGAGGAAATATTTCTCAACCAGATTTTGAACCAGAAGATATTCACGAGTTGATAGAATCACTTGTAATAAAAAAGACTGGATTAGAAATTGGTGGAAAAATGCATACCGCTAGATCACGAAATGATCAAGTTGCTCTCGATATACGAATGAAGATACGTGACGATGTAAACATTCTTTCTCAATGCTTGATTGAAACAATTAATACATTACTAACTCTTGCAGAGAAACACATCAAAACAATAATGCCATTGTATACCCATTTACAACAAGCACAGGTTGGGCTTTTTTCACATTATCTTATTGCATACTCTGATTCTTTACTTCGTGATCTTGACAGATTTCTTTCATTGTATGATAGAGTAAACCAAAGCCCATTAGGTGCAGGACCGGTCGGAGGTACAAGTCTACCTATTGACCGTAATAGAACTGCAAAATTGTTAGGGTTTCCAAATTTAATAGAGAATTCAATTGATGCAACTACCACACGTGATTTTGTGGCTGAATATGTTGCTGCTTCTGCAATCATGATGACAAATTTGAGCCGTCTCTCCGAAGATTTCATTATATGGTCATCCACAGAATTTTCCTTCCTAGAATTGTCTGATGACTTTTCTTCACCATCAAGCGTAATGCCACAAAAGAAAAATCCAGATATTTTGGAACTCACGCGTGGTAAAACTTCACAAGTAATTGGGCATCTTACATCGATATTAACTACAACTAAAGGATTATCCTCTGGATATAGCAGAGACTTGCAACAAATCAAATCATCAATATGGTCAACATCAAAAATTTCAATCACAGCACTAATCATAATAAAATCCATGCTGTCTGATGTAATTGTTAACAAAGAAAAAATGAAAATTACTACAGAAGAAAGTAACCTTGTTGCATTGGATTTGGCCGAAAAGCTCGTCCAGAAGAAAATTCCTTTTAGGATAGCGCATAATATTGTTGGAAACCTAGTTCAGATTGCTTATGTCTCAAAAAAGAATCTATCAGATCTTAATCTAGATGATATTGACTCGATTTCTCAAAAACAAATAAAATCAAAGAGTCTCTTAGATTTGATTCAAAATACTACCATATCATCATCATTAAAGAATCGTAAATCTAAGGGATCTTCAGGAACATCTGAACAAATAAGAATGATCTCACACAGATCTAAAAAGATCTTGCTATACAAGAAGACTGTTAGAAAACAAAATACTGATGTAAAAAAAGCATTTGACGCATTAACCAAACATGTGAAAACTTTAACAAAATAAATACGGGTCTAGTGGGATTCGAACCCACGACAGCTGGCTTAAAAGGCCAGTGCGCTACCTGGCTGCGCTATAGACCCCTGCGTTTCTGCCGATGCGTATAATTTAGTCTTTTACAAGATTTGTGACAAATTAGAAACTTTAAAACTGGCACTTTTATTATTTGAAAACACTGCCCTTGTAGTATAGCCCGGTCTAGAATTCGGCCCTGTCACGGCTGAGACGCGGGTTCAAATCCCGCCGAGGGCGCCATTTTTTCTTTTTTAGGCGTATTTCTAGATAAGACGATCTAAAATTTAGTTCTGGTTAAAAAATTTAGCCTAGGCTAAATTTTATATACAAAATAACTAACTTGAAAACATGAGAAATACTGTTCAATCAACTAAGATGTTTTTCATGTTAGTCGTTATAGCTGCAGTTTCAAGTTTGTATTTTATTATACCTGAGGTAACTATTGCAGAAGAGACACCAAAGACATTTCTTACCCATACTGGCTTAGTCATAAAAACTACTGGCGATGTTATTGATCCTATAGGATATGACGGTGATGCTTTGGATTTTGATCCAGATGAATTTATGAAAAATTTTGATTATGGAGAGGTTTCTGTTTTAGAAGATGGAACTATACTTCGTGAATTCTACATAACTGCACGGGATGATCAAATCATGGAAGTTTCTCCAGGTGTATTTTATAATGTTTGGACCTTTAATGATTCTGTTCCAGGCCCAACTATAAGAGCAACTGAAGGTGATCTAGTTAGAATTCATTTTACTAACGAAGGTTCAAAACCTCACAGTTTACATTTTCATGGAATTCATAAAGCTGAAATGGATGGTGTATTTGAAAATGTTGGAACCGGTGGAAAGTTCATTTATGAATTTTATGCAGAACCAGTAGGTCTTCATTTGTATCATTGTCATGTTCATCCAGTTGAAGAACATATTGCACATGGATTGTATGGTGCATACATTGTAGACCCAAAAGAAGAACGTGATTCTGCAGAAGAATTTGTCTTTGTATTAAATGGACTTGATACAGACTTTGATGGTGAGAATAACTTTTACGCTGCAAATACAATTCCATTTTATTATCAGCACCATCCAATTGAAATTTCAACAAATCAAAAGATACGTGCATATGTAGTCAACGTGTTAGAATTTGATGCAGTAAATAATTTCCATTTACACGGAACATTGTTCCACCATTATCCTGCTGGGACAGACACTGTTCCTTCTGGATATAATGACATGCTAACAATGTCACAAGGTGATAGGCAAATTCTAGAGTTTTCATACAAATATCCTGGATTATACATGTTTCACGCACATAACACAGAGTTTTCTGAAAAAGGTTGGGTCAGTAGTTTTCTTGTAAAAGAAAAAGCTGATGATTTTGATACTAAAATAGAGTATGATGACATCGTCTAAACCAAAAATTGCAATTAGTGCTATTGCACCAATTGTATTATTAGCAATATTGATTGCATTTCTTTTAGGACCTGCGTCAACATTCTTGCAATTTGGAATTGTGTTACCTGATATATCGATTGAAAAAGTTGAGTTTACTGAAAATGAAATTCGTGCGACTGTAAGGAATACCGGTCCAATTGACGTCAATGTTGTAGTTGCAGATGTAAATGATCGAATACAACCCGCAGCAATAGAACCTGATTCACATCTGAAAAGGTTTGAGACGGGCTTGGTCAGAATTCCATATGATTGGAACGAGGGTCAGCCATACGCCATTGGTATTACTATTGATGACGGCACTAGATTTGAAAAACAGGTTGATGCTGCATCCGCTTCATTAGAACCAAATGCTGAATTATTTGGATTCCTTGGAATAATAGGACTTCTTATTGGCGTTGTACCAATAATGATTGGCTTACTATGGTACCCATTTATAAAAAAATTAGGTAAAAACGCTTTCAATTTTTTTCTATCATTTACTATCGGTCTTTTATTATTTTTAGGATTAGATGCAATAGAAGAGGCATTTGAGATTTCAAATGATCACCTTGCTCCAATCTTTAATGGCGAATTACTGATTGCAACAGTAGTCATATTATCATTCTTGGGGTTATATGGAATTGGAAATCTGCTAATAAAACGAACTGAATTTTCTAAACTATCAAAGGGATTGGCAATATCCCTAATGGTTGCAATTGGAATTGGATTACATAATTTAGGTGAGGGATTGGCGGTAGGTGCTGCTATCGCACTTGGTCAGGTTGCATTAAGTACATTTCTAATTATTGGATTTGCAATTCATAATACTACTGAGGGTCTAGCAATAGCAGCTCCTCTAGCAAGAACAAAATCTTTTGTTGGAAAAATGATTGGGTTTGGAATGATTGCTGGGGTTCCTGCAATATTTGGCACTTGGATTGGTGGATTTTCTTTTTCACCATTTTTCACCATAATATTTCTCTCAATTGGAGCAGGTGCTATATTTCAGGTAGTTCTCTCAATTTTTCAATTTATCAAGGATGAATCAGATTCTTTTTCGAATATTTCTATAATTAGTGGAATTGGAGTAGGACTGACTCTGATGTATTTAACAAGTATTTTTATTTAATCTAAAATAAGAAATCTTGATTTGGTAGAAAAACAACTACATGGTTCCGGCGGCTGGATTATTGCAGATATTACAGAAGAACAAGTAAAATCTGCTGATCTTGGCGTAGGCAAATTATTCATCGCTAAGATTGAAAAACTTGATTTGGAGAAGATGAAAAAACATTTTTGTAAAAACTGTGATTCTGAATTTGATGGCCCAGCAAAAATACATGTTGAAGAGGCAAAAAATGAAGCAATTTCTGACGAGCTAATTTTAGTTGAAAGAGGTCAATATACCTGCCATAAGTGTAATTCAATGATTTCAGAATATAGGGTTTTTTCAAAAAAATAATGATTAAGACATTCTTGTAATATTCAACGCATAAATAGCAATTTGTAAACTTGAAACTGTGAGTGGAAAAGACGAATCAGTTTTCAGTAAGGGCTCACTGATGAGCACAAAAGCTGGAAAAAAGGTAATGAAACAGGGGTTGTTTAAATCAAAAGGATACAAACAATTCAATCAGTACAAGGAAGAGACAGAACAAAAATTTCCAGAATTTGCAAAGCGATTTACAAATAATTTACTAGAACAAATTAAAAATGATTCCTCAGCAAATTCTACACAACAAGAGTTTGCCGAAGAAGTAGGTTCTACAGAGATCATATTAGATTCATCAGAAATTGATCCTATCCGTGCAAAGCTTGAGAACTTTGATGTCTTACACGATAGAGTCCTAAGAATTCTAAATTCAAATTTTGTAAAGATGACATTTCCAGTATTTAATGCGCTTTTTGATGCATCAACAAATTATTTTGATGACAAAAATGAATCATCATTAAGGGAAGATATTGTAGATGGTCATATTATAGCGATTGATCTTAGTGAACCTATGGATAGAATTGTTGACAAGGATGAGGATCTTGATTATCTAGATGATTACAAGCTAATGAATCCGTACATATTGAGACTAGCAAGAGAAAAAATTGCAAAGGGTGGTGATGAAGTTTTAAAAGAATTTGAAAGTGGGTTTAAGGATGCACGTGTTGGACAATACCTTGATACTAAACTAAAAGAAAAGCCTACTGAAATTACTGAAGAAGAATTGGCTGAAAGTTACAAAAAATATCGTTCTGTTATGGGAACTGCGGGAAAAAATATGGCATTATCAAGAGAGCCACTCGGTGATATTTTTTACACTGGTATGGCAAAAGCAGCAGAATCTGTTGGATGTGGAAACGAGATTGAAGACACAATTAGAGATAAAGCAGTAAAGATTCCATCATGGCCATTGTACTACTCACTATCATTAAACAACGTTCAAGAAGGATTTGAAATGACTATGAAGAAAAGTGTAGCATATTTACAGGAAGCAAGAGGCGCTATTGATAGCCTACCTAACAATTTTACTCATAAGGAATTCTTAGAATTTTTATTCCTAACTGTAGAACATTATAATGAATTTTGGTACAAAAGGTTAGAGAAAGAAAATATCTGGTCAGAATTATCATCAAATCTTCCAAAGTGATAGAAAATGATGTGGTCAGAGAAATATCGCCCGCAAAGATTCACGGATCTTCTTGGAAATGAGGATTCAAGAAAGTTTTTTCTTGGATGGTTTGAAAAATGGAAGAAAGGTACAAAGCCATTATTACTTGTTGGACCTCCGGGGATTGGAAAGACAACACTAGCAAATCTTGCAGGCAAAAATTTTGGCTATGATATGATAAGCCTTAACGCTAGTGATGTAAGAAATAAAAAAAACATTCAAGAAATTCTACAACCCGTACTGGGAAATCAAACAGTTCTTGGTAAACCGATGATCTTCATAGATGAAGTTGATGGAGTTCATGGAAGATCTGACTATGGTGGCGTTGAAGCATTAATCAATATACTAAAAGAACCAACTGTCCCAATAATTCTTGCTGCAAATAATGATTCATCAGATAAAATGAAAAAAATAAAAAAAGTTGTTAAGACAATTTCATTACGTCCACTTCCTCCACGATTATTACGACTTTATCTTAACATGGTTTTAGAAAAAGAAAATGCGAACATTAATCCTGGAAGACTGTTTAAATTGGTTTCAGAATCAAATGGAGATATTAGATCAATGCTTAATTCTGCGCAAGCACTAGTTACTGGTTTTGAACCTTCAACAGAAAGAACATTTGAATCATTAGATGTGGAAGAAGGAATCAACGCATTTTACAAAGCACAGTCAATTGATGAGGCTAGAGCAGTTCTGTATTCCATGCGCATTGATCCTAGAGAAAAAATCAGTGCATTTTATTCTAGCATAATTACAAGTAACATTTCTAATTCAGAAATGGAAAAATTTCTACAGGTAATTTCGGAAGCTGATATGCTATACGGACGTATAATGAAAACACAAGAATGGAGACTGTTACGATACTTGGATTCAATATTACTTGGTCTATACAAAAAAGATATTGCAGTTAGATATTCTAGATATAATCTATCATGGCAAGTTCTTAACCGCTTGAGATGGGATGGTTCTAAATTCAAATCAATTTCTAGTAACTTCTCCAAACAATTACATATTTCATCAAGCATATTTGCAACATTTTATCTCCCATACATGCTACTTTGTATGAAAAATAACTCGATAGAATTAGATTTTGGTGATGATTACACTGAACTGATTGAAAAGGAGATTGAATTGTTATAAGCTGGATCAAAATCACAATGAAGTTTGATGGCACATGTATTGTCTGTAATGAAAAAGTTAGTGCTAATGAAATTGGATTATGGTCAAAAGGGATAGGTGTTAAACACGAAAAATGTGCAGAGATAATTGAGCTCAAATGTGTGATCTGTGATAATCCAGCGGGATGCCTCCAATGTGAATTTTCTGATGACTGTGATCGATCACAAGTTTCACAGATGTGTATTTGTAAAAAATGCGAGAATCAGGGCAATACATTTGAGCAATATCAAGCATCAGTCAAAGACAGGTTTCACTTTTAATTTTGAACTTATAGTTTTTTTCAACTTTAAATTAATATATACAATAACTGATTTTTAATTCGCAGGCATGCATTCTGATAAAATAAACGAATATCAAAAAAAGAATAAAGAATCCAAACAAGGTGGCGGTCAAGACAGAATAAAGGCTCAACATGATAAGGGTAAACTTACTGCCAGAGAGAGAATCTATCTACTTCTAGATGAGGGTAGTTTTGTTGAAATTGATGCCCTGACAACACATCATTATCACGATTATGATATGCAGAAAAAAAAATTCTTCAATGATGGTGTAGTAGGTGGTTATGGCACCATTCATGGACGTCAAGTCTATGTTTTTGCATATGATTTCACAGTTCTTGGTGGAACACTCAGCCAAATGGGTGCAAAAAAAATCACAAAGTTAATGGATCATGCAACTAGAAATGGTTCTCCTATAATTGGAATTGCAGATTCAGGCGGTGCAAGAATACAAGAAGGAATTCTAAGTTTAGATGGATTTGCAGATATATTTTATCATAACGAGCTTGCATCTGGCGTTGTTCCACAAATCACTGCAAGTATTGGACCATCTGCAGGTGGAGCTGTTTATTCACCTGCTATGACTGACTTTGTTATTATGGTGGAGAAAGCTGCAACAATGTTTGTCACTGGACCTGATGTTGTAAAAACTGTACTTGGCGAAGAGGTATCGTTTGATGAATTAGGTGGAGCAATGACTCATGGAACAAAAAGTGGAGT
>CEVQ01130467.1_pt1 | contig 13060 bp, 7 predicted proteins | sample 356551 | NCBI WGS metagenome assembly CEVQ01 (sample SAMEA2623756, study PRJEB7988) | marine metagenome | biome: marine biome (ENVO:00000447); feature: mesopelagic zone (ENVO:00000213); material: "saline water (ENVO:00002010), including plankton (ENVO:xxxxxxxx)" | depth 250 m | reverse complement strand
ATTGACCCTTTTTATCTTTCATGGAAAGCAAAGGAATACAATACTGAGGCAAAGTTTATCGAATTAGCTGGTGAGATTAATCGGAAAATGACTGAAAATATAGCCCAACGTATTGGAAAGGCATTAAACGATTACAAAAAGAGCGTCAGGGGTAGCAAAATTTTAATCTTAGGGGTAGCCTACAAAAAAGACATCGATGACGTTAGAGAATCACCTGCTTTGAGAATAATGGATCTGCTTAAATATAAGGGAGCCGAAATCAACTATCATGATCCTTACGTGGAAAGCATAGCTTCACTGAAGAGTCTAGATTTAACGAAAAATATCATAGAAGAACAAGATGCAATTGTAATAACTACGGATCATACCAGTATTGACTATTCCTTACTGGGAAAATATGCCAGATTGATAGTAGATACCAGAAACATAATGGCAACCGTGAAGAATCCAAAAGCCCGCGTGATAAGGGCTTAGGTATGGAACCATTTCAGACGATACGTCAAGGAATCATTGAGCGCTACAGTATTTTAGTAGATAATCCAACGGAATTCGCAGAAGCTATCCATAAACCACTCAAACAATCATTCCGAATTAACACCCTCAAGGGAGACAAAGAGAATATACTGGAACAACTCAGGAATTATGATCCTGAAATAACAGAAGTTCCATGGAATAATAACGCGTATGTATCCCAACTGAATAATCTAGGTAGCAGTCTAGAACACTTTGTCGGCCAAATCTATATTCAGGAATTGACTTCCATGATTCCTCCATTAGTTGTAAAGGATTTGACTGACAACAATACCATTCTGGACTGTTGTGCAGCCCCTGGCTCAAAGACAACCCAGATAGCTAGTATGATGCAGAATCGGGGCCACATAATAGCAAATGATTCAAGACATGCTCGATTAAAATCATTGAGGGGGAATCTGGATAGGTTAGGAGTGACAAACACTACTGTTACACTTAGGGATTTCAAATCCTTTCCAAATACGGAAGCCGATCTGTACCTAGTTGATGCGCCATGTAGCTCAGAAGGCACGATACGCAAGAAGAATGCTGTTGTCAGAATGTGGAAAGAAAAAGATTATAAGCGTTTTACCAAGCTTCAGAAAGGCCTATTAAAAAAGGCCTGCGAGATGGCACCTTCCGGAAGTACGATTGTGTATTCAACCTGCACCTTTTCTCCCGAAGAAAACGAGAGGGTAATCAGCGAGATTATTGATAATCAGCCAGTCAAAGTGGAAAATATTGGGATAAATGGTCTAAAAACTAGTCCAGGTATAACTGAGTGGAATGGGAAACAGTATAACAAAGAAGTAGAAAAATGTATGAGAATCTGGCCTCACCATAATGACACGGATGCCTTCTTTGTCGCGAGGTTGGAAAAATGTTAAGAATGCTTGATTTTGAGCGAATTCGTTTAATTCAAGAATATTGTCTGGAGCGTTTTGGAATCAATCAAGAAAAATTAGAAAACTACAGATGGTACCGAGGCTCGAAGAATAGAATCTACATCGGACCTGAAGAATTAAAAAGAATTAAACCAGAAAGCATTGGACTATGTGTTTTCCGTTTGGACAGAACACCCAAACCGACAACCAATTTTCTACAACTATTTGGAAGGTACGTTACAAAAAACATTATTGTTCTGAATGATAATGAGACCCTCAATTATTGCAGTGGAAAAGACCTTACCCCTGAACGTGAATTAGACGTCGTTCCGGGTTTCGTAATGGTAAGGCACAGAGACAGATTTATAGGATGTGGACACTGGAATGGAAGTCTGCTCAAGAACCAGATTCCAAAATCGAGATTCTGCAAGATTAACTTTCTCTAAACTGGGGAGTACTGCTTAATTATTGGCACTTATAGCCACTGAATGGGTCAAACGACCTTTGAATTTGGAACTGAAACAATTGAACCTGAAGAGCCTCAGGTAGAGCACCCCAAATCGGAAAAGAAAGAAGCCAAGAAGAGAGTAACCAACAAGAAAACGAAAGCTCACCAGCTGGCCAAGGAACAACGCGATATTCCAGTCTCTGAGTTCTTTGAGCAGAATCGCCATATATTGGGTTTTGACAATCCGACTCATTCCCTGATAACAGCTGTCAAAGAAGGGGTCGACAACAGTTTAGATGCTTGTGAACAGGCTGGCATTCTTCCCGAACTAAAAATTGAACTTGAAAGCCTAGCAAGGGATGAGTTAAGCATTGCAATAGAGGATAATGGCCCTGGGATTGTAGAGCAGAATGTCCCGAATGTCTTTGGAAGGTTGTTGTATGGTTCACGCTTTGGAAGTGGGAAGCAATCCCGAGGACAGCAAGGTATTGGAATCTCGGCTGCGATAATGTATGGTCAACTGACGACGGGGAGGTCTGCTACTATCAGTACCCGGATATCAGAGGAGCATCTAGCTATACGCATAACTATGAAACTGGACACTCGTAATAATCGGGGCAACGTTGAAAGGACCGAGGACTTTGTATGGAAGAATGAGAGTGCTGAACCCGATGAGGATGGGATTTATCCTGAGAAATATCACGGTACAAGGGTTGAATTCGCAATCAAAGGAAGATATCGAGAAGCAAGACCTTCAGTCTTGGAATACCTAAAATCAACCGCTATAGTAAATCCTCATGCCAAAATAATTTTCACCAATCCGGAAAAAAATACAACCGTTTTTGAGAGGGCCAGTCAAGAAAATCCAAAACTACCCAGTGAAGGCGTAAAACCACATCCACATGGTGTAGAGTTGGGTCAGCTGATACGCATGGCTCATCACAGTTCAGAACACCAAATGGCCCGATTTATGCGGAATGATCTATCATCCATGGGTTCAAAGAGCATTAGTGGTGTACTGGAAAAGGCAAGACTATCTCCTATTGTCAGACCTCAAGATATCACCAGAATTGAGGCGAAAGGAATGATAGATGCTTTCAAAACGACCTCAATCAGAACTCCGACGAGTGGAGTTCTAGTCCCAATTGGCCCAAAACTAATCAAACTGGGATTGAAACAGGTACTGGATGAATATCGACCCGATTTTTACACACTACCGATTAGTCGCTCTCCATCCGTATTCTCAGGAACTCCTTTCCTAGTGGAGGTCGGGATGGTTTACGGAGGAAATCTTCCCAAGGATCAGCCAGTTCAGATTCTCAGATTTGCCAACCGTGTTCCACTGCTTTACCAGGCTGGTGGTTGTGCAATTACTAAGGCCATACAGGGCATAAATTGGAGACAATATGGTTTGGAACAAAGAGGTGGCAAGGGAACTCCGAATGGGCCTGCCATAATTCTGGTACATGTAGCATCAACGAACATCCCATTCACTTCCGAGGCCAAAGAGGCCGTTGCAGATATAAGTGAAATCAAAAAAGAAATTAAATTAGCTCTACGTAACAATGCAAAGACCCTATCAAGGCACCTGAAGAAACAGAAAAAGAGGGAAAAGGTAACTGAAAAATTTGACTTGGTACAAAAAATATTGCCGGCGATTGCGGAAAAGGCATCAAGTGTCGTTGGGCAACCTGTTCCAAATCTAGACAAGGTGGTTGCGGCCATCATGGACGTGGTCTGGATCGAAGAGGAAATTGAATTCAGTAATGGCCTAATCGAGATTGAAATAAAAATAATAAATTATCGGCTAAGATCTGCTAATTTCAAGCTCAGAGCTGAAGTTCCAGGGCATGAGATAAAAGATGCGGAACCCAGACCTGGTAAGAGAGAAGGAAACCAAGTTGTCTGGTCCATCGGGTTGCCAACCACCGAATCAACCAAATACAAATTCACAGTTCCTGAAGGTACACGAAGTAGCTTTGAAGGAATTGAACTCTGGGTAGAAGGAATGGATTCATCAAATATAATAGGGGCTGAACCATGGACCGGAATTGTCGATCCTGGAATAAAAGATGCCATAGAAGCTGAAAAACAGGGACTTGCCTGATTATGGCATTGCCTGATTACTTAAGAAAAAAAAGAGGCTTTTTGGAACTCAAGAAGAACAAGAAATGGATTAGCTGGAATCCTTATCACTCCAAACTTTCGGCATATGTTCTAGCTGATGGACCAGAATGGCCTTTTGAAGAAAAGAGCAATATTCTCTATCTGGGGGCTGCGGAGGGTAATACTGTTAGTTTCTTGAGTCATATATGTCATGGAGGGCGAATAATAGGTGTTGATATCTCATCTGTAGCAATGGCTGAGCTACTTGTCCTTGCTGAGAAAAGAAAGAACATAATTCCATTCCTAGGTGATGCTCATTTTCCAAAAAAATATGACCCCCATGCCAGCATTCCAGATATCTTGTATCAGGACATTGCTCAAAGAGACCAAGTTGAAATATTCATCCGGAACTATGATTTTTTTGAGCCAAAATGTGGATTTCTTATGCTGAAATCTAGGTCTTCACCAGGAAAGGATAATGAGATTTTCCGAGACTCTGAAAGAAAAATGGAATCCAGATTCAAAAAGGTGAATGCTGTGGATATTAGAAAATGGGCTAAAGGACATATGGCCTACTATGTAGAATAATGGAGCCACCGGTGGGAATCGAACCCACGACCTGCGCCTTACCAAGGCACCGCTATACCCCTTAGCCACGGTGGCTCTTTTTTGCGACCGAAGGGGCCTAAAAAAGAGTTTATCATCTTTTATTGAATTTGAAGTGCAGACCCATAATCTATTACACCCTTCGCTATTCTGCGGCAGATAACGTTTCGAAAAACATGGTAAATTACATTACTGATAGAAGTAGCAAAGAAGAAGTACTGGGTGGATTCGAACCACTTATTCAGAAATGGTTTAATGAAAGATTTGAAGATCTGACACCGCCGCAGGCAATGGCTGTCCCATTAATCTCCAAAAAAGAAAATGTACTAGTCTCAAGTCCAACGGGCTCAGGAAAGACCCTTACCGCTTTTCTCAGCATATTAAATGACTTTTTTAGAATACATAAGGATGGGGTTCTAGAAACAGGAGTACATGCCATCTATATTTCTCCTCTAAAGGCATTGGCAAATGATATTGATAGAAATCTCAAGCAACCTTTGAACGAAATGATTGAACTGGCAGCTAAGGAAGAAATGGATATTCCTGATATCAAGGTAGCTGTTAGATCTGGTGATACCTCGCTCAAGGAAAGAGCAAGGATGGTAAGGAAGCCACCTCACATTCTTATCACCACTCCTGAAAGTCTGGGCCTCCTTTTATCATCAAAGAAATTCAGGGCCCACTTCAAAAAAACGAAGTACATCATACTGGATGAGATACATGATCTAGCCAATAACAAAAGAGGAACTCACCTCTCCCTTTCGGTAGAGAGACTGGCACAGATTATTGATGGAGAACCTGTAAGAATCGGCTTATCTGCAACACAGGCCCCAATCGAAGACATAGCTGGTTTTCTAGGTGGATACAAAAACGGAAAACCAAGACTTGTAAACATCGTGGATGTTAAAGAAAGAAAACATCTAGATCTAAGAGTTATTTGTCCTGTCGACAATCTAACACTCCACTCTACTGAAGTAATTAATTCAAAGATGTACGATCTACTGGTCGATCTGGTCAATGATCATCGAACTACCCTAATCTTCACCAACACCAGAGCTGGAACAGAATCGATTGCCATGCAACTGAAAGAAAGAGGTATAGAGAAATTAGCAGCACACCATGGTTCTTTATCCAAAGAAATGAGACTGGATGTGGAAGAAAAACTCAAAGCCGGTGAAATGGATGTCGTGATTTCTTCGACAAGTCTGGAATTAGGAATTGATATCGGGTACCTTGATCTCGTTGTCCAGATAGGATCGCCTAAATCAATCGCTAAAGGACTCCAGCGAATTGGAAGGGCAGGACATGCCCTTAGGGAAGTTTCCAAGGGAAGATTGGTTGTATTTGATTCCGATGACCTAATTGAATGTGCAGTCCTGGTCAGATCTGCATACGAAGGGCAAATAGATAGAGTTTCTATTCCTGAGAAGGCTACCGACGTACTGGCCCAATCCATCATTGGAATGTCCCTAGATCGCAAATGGGATAGTGATGAAATGTATGAGCTTGTTAGGTCTGCATATCCATACCGCAACCTATCCAAACATGAGTTCCTTGAAGTTCTTGATTTTCTGGGAGGGAATTCACTAGAGAATCACGGGGTCTATCCTAAAATATGGTATGATAAGAAATCAAAAGAGATTGGTATCAAAAGAGGGTCGCGACAAATCTATAACATGAATATTGGGACAATACCACAAGAAATCAATTATGCTGTCGTACTTGAGGGTAGAGGCGTACAATTAGGGAACTTATCAGAAAAGTTCGTTGAGAATCTTTCGAGGAATGACATATTTGTGCTAGGCGGCAGAACTTATCAATTCATAGAGACAAAGAGATCAACCGTGATAGTAAAAGATGGTCTGGGTAGGAAACCTACTGTCCCATCATGGTCTGGAGAAATGTTACCTCGCTCTTTTGATCTATCTGAGACCGTAGGAAAATTTAGAGCGGAAGTAGAAGAGAAGCTTGAAAAGCCTGAATCGGAGTTAATCGAGTGGTTGGAAAAGGATTTTAGACTGGACCAAGGGGCTGCTAAAACAATAATCTCCCATCTTGATGAACAAAAGAAAATTTGTGGATTTGTACCCTCTGACAAGAGATTGATGGTCGAGGGATATATTGACAATAGGGGGCGCGCCGGAGCGATCTTTCACTTCCCCTTCGGGAGAAGGGTCAATGATGCCCTTTCCAGAGCCTTTGCTTATCAACTTGGAAGAGAGACTGGAAGCAGCATAAGAATCTCATTAAGCGATGATGCGTTCCTGCTGACCTTTCCTAGCAGACTAGCAATCGAGGGTTTGGCAGATAGACTGATGCCCAAGAACCTTGAACCTCTGCTCAGAAAGGCAATCAAAAACACCGAAATATTTGCTCAGCGCTTCCGCCACTGTGCCAACCGTTCATTCATGGTTCTACGCAACTACAAAGGGCGTGAAATATCGATGCCTAGGCAGCAACTAAGAACCTCGCAGGTACTAGAAGCGATTAACCAAATTGATTCATTCCCAATGCTCGAGGAGGCTTACCGCGAAATTCTACATGATGCCTTTGACCTTAGTAATGCTCAGCTCGTACTGGATGAGATTGAGTGTGGAAAAAGAGTTATTGAACATCGAAGTTATGCACCAGTACCTTCTCCATTTTCCCATTCCTTGATACTTTCGGGTCTTAGCGACATAGTCCTGATGGAAGACCGGTCTGCACTCCTGAGAGAGTTGCATGCTCAGGTCTTAGGAAGAGTGTTAGAACAAGGGGACGGAGACAAACCAAGATTTGAAAGAGAATTGATAAACAGCTACTTCAATGAAAAGAAACCGATTGTCGGTACGAGAGAAGGTCTTGTGCAAGCTATCCATCAAATCGGTGGAATCTATCTATTGAACGACAAAGAAAAATCAATCTACCGAATGTCTGACATGGCTGTTACCGAGATGCAAGAATTATGCCATGAGATGATTGATGAGAGAATTGTTGAATCTGTCTGGACTGGAGAAAAAGAACCTCTCTATGTAACTCCCGAATTGATTCCCTACTACAAGACAATCTATGGTTCTGACGAAAAGTTATCAAGAGAAGCGGAAAAGGTCTACAATAAATTGAAGGGACAGAAAGACATCAAATCGAAAAAGATTAGTGGTGAATTGGAAAGAAATTATCTCGTTTGCAGAATGGTTGATGGATTCACCAAACGTAAAACTGAGAACAGTGCACCATATGAAAAAGCACTGGATTACCTTATTACAAAACATATTGGTTTTGTTGGGCCAAAAGCTGTAGAAGAAATTGCCCTTGAACTCAGATTGCCTGAGGAAGTCGTCAGCCAATCGCTTTACGATTTAGAAGAGCAGGGAACTATTCAAGGTGGTAATTTTGTCCTAAGCCAGAGTACTCCCCAATATTTGATGGCTGAAGATGTAATCTATCTAGAAGCACAATCACACGGAGACATAGAGGTCATTCCTGACAGGATTCTGAGAGAGTTTATTGACTATAAGCTATTCAGGAAATTTTCAAGCTTACAAACGCTTTTTGATCAGCACTGTGACGTCGCCTCTCCAAGAACTGCATTTCATAGATTAGACAAACCCGATCTTGAGGAATGGTGGGAGTGGAGAGATTCAGATGCGATATTACAGGGAAGGTTTTCAGGAGGAAAATTGAGGTACATACCTGCCAATAAAGTTGGGATGTACCAAGCCTTGTTCAGAAAAGAACCTGAGGGAAAAATCCAAAGTTTGATTGTGGACATGCTCAAAAGAAGCCCACCTGTAACAAAAAGCGAAATAACCAAGGAACTGGAGCTGAAACCAGAACTGGTGTACGGAGCACTAAGAATCTTAGAGGAAAATCTGATGGTACACCGTTATAACCGGAATCGGAATCCCTGGACAACGCACAATCGATACCGATTGCTGACTGAATACGAAGCTCCTGAGGAACCTGAAAAAAAACTGGTCATCGACCAATTGCGAGGCATAGGTCCTCTTACCTTTGCGGAGTTAAGAAGAGAATGCGGGATGCCACTCAATGTTACAAGAAATATTCTGAATCAACTACAAGAAGAGAATATAGTTTCTAGAATAGTTGTCGTAGGAGCTACGCGCTTATTCACTTATTGCCTGACTGAAGAAGTTGAAAGTATAAAAAAGACTAAGGAAAAGAGAGTGACGAGGGTTATTTCTTGGAGAGATCCACTCCTCACTCATATCCGAAGAGAAATGTACGCCAAATATGGCGAAGACTGGACACATCCGATTGTATCTGGAGGGATGGTCGCAGGATATATGGAAGCCTGGGCCATGTCTGGGTTGCTAGATGTTAGAGAAGTAGTACTGGATGAGAATCTGGGAATCGAAAAGTTCCTAAACGCTTTGGATGAATTTGCGACATACCAAGAGAACTTTCATAGCAATATTATTAGAGTCAAGGCCTTTGCTGGAACTCGAATAGAAGAACTCGATGCGGCCATAGTAAAAAAATTCGAGAGCAAGGGATATCAGAGAATAAGGGAATGGTTGGTCAAAGGTCCGGTAATTAATCGTTCCTACCAGAAACGGGAGATATACGGCTACTTGCTCTGGAAACAGAGAATAAATCCTGAAAGGAGATTCCGAAATGCAACGGAGGCATTCCGTGAGATGGGAGGTATACGTTCAGAATATGAACTTTCCTTGAGAGTTCAAGGACGTTTCTTTCATCCTCGAGACTACGGTAACGAAATGGAAATTGTGCAAGGTGTGATGATTCCTGGTTACTCCACCTACTGTACCGTAAGAGATGCTATAATCTATCGTGATGCCAGAAATATGGCTTCGCAACCAGAGGATAGAAGGCTGTTAGCTCTGGCAATAGATTCCAAAGGCTTGCCACGTGAGGAACTTTATAGAAGAAGTGGTATGGATCCGGACTCATTCAAGCGGTCTCTGAGCCGACTGTATCAATCCCTTAACCTAGTACGAACCACAAGAGGAAATTATCGTACTTTACCAGTCAACCGAATTTACGAGGCTGATGAGGCCAAGTTTAGAGTTGTCAAGAGACTGATATTATCGTTTGGAATTATCTCTGCAGAGGATCTCGGAATGCTTCTCAAGGGTGAGATTCCAATGGCTGAACTGAGAAAAATACTTTCAAAACTGGAAGAAGATGGAACTCTAGTGAAAGGGTTTCTGAAGGAGGGGAGTGAGACCTTGTACTGGATTGTAAGTGATGATCTAGAAAGGGTCAAAGGGCATCTTTTCCAAGGCAGTTTTGTTCTGACACAAGCTGACAGGTTATCGCATTATCTGAGTGAGGATGTCAAACAAAAATTCGGATTGGGAGCCTGCAACGTAATTTTCAGTTCGACCCGAACGACTGGGGCCTTCAAGATGTCAAAGAGAGGAAAAGATGTTGTGATTACTGAATTTAGAGGTGGGAATCAGGAAAGGCACGTCATAGAGGCATGGTGCAGACAATGGAGAATGAATCTTGAATGGGAACTCAAGACCGACGAAAAAGTGGAAATCTAAAGAAATTCACCATAAACTGAATCTGGCAGTCTAGTATGTATCTCATAAACCTGATCCTCAGATAGAATGTTATTTTCGAGGGCCTTGTGTGTTTTACGAGGTACGGTCTTGGGCCCCATTACGGCACCAGGTCTCTGTGGATCGTCCAGATAATCAGTTTCCAGCATAAATTCGGATTGAGCCGCAATTTCAATATTGGTTGAGGAAGAGATAAGTGAAACCACGATTCCATGTGGGTCCTCAAGTGCACCTGGTCCACCATAGTGTTTGACCAGACGGGACTTGGGAAATTTAGCATTGGAAGCGATACGGGATAAGTCGGCCATAACTTCAGGAGTCGCGGATTCAGTGTGAAGAACGGCTGCCGCATCGACCTCCTTGGCCCTTGATAGAGACTCAGTCAGAACCTCATTCGCCAAGTCCCATACAGGAGGTTCAACTTCGAAGTGAGGGCGGCCTAATTCACCTAATCCAACTGTTGTCTTCTCGTCAACCAGAGATGTACAATAATCCACGGCCTCGAAATAAATCTCTGAGGCTTGGGAAGGGGAATTGAATTCAAGAAGCTTGAGCAATTCGATTGGATGGGGGGCTGCAACCACTGCAACCTTGGCACCTGTTTCTCTGGCCTTCTCTGCCAATTTCAGTGTCGTTTTAACTTGGCTTTGAAAGCTATCTATCTTTTTCCAGGAAGCATATGGTTTGTGGACCAACACCAAACGAGTTCCTCCAGCCTTGATAAAATCCTTAACGGCCAACTCCTTCCTACCGGATGGATCCAAATGAAAATGGTTGTCGGTTATCTCCACGTTATTGTAAGATAGATAGGCACGTATAGGCTTTACTCATTTACCGGCACAAAATTTATATCGTGCGTTGGCTAGAACTAGACCTGATATGACTGGGGTAAGAACTCTAACTTTAGTGACTTTGCTGATTAGTATCAGCTTTTTTCTAGGTGAAGCTGCAGCAGATGAGCATGAATTTGAATTCAGGTTCGGCTGGAATGAGGACGGAACTGGAAATCTTGATGTAGATAGTACTCTGGACCTCAAAGTAGAGATAGAGAATCTCTTTACTGATCCTAAGGACTTTCAGCTAGATATCACCAATGACAATGATTTACAGAGCAACGGATTAAGGGCCTGGTGGAGCTATGATGGTCAAACATCTCTATCATCAGAATCCACGAATTTAGCATCCGTTGATGTCGGAGATAATGGAACTGTCGAAAATATAACTATAACTATTCGGACCACAGAATATGCATTGTATGGGGAGTACAACATAGACCTCAGGTGTAGAGACAATGATGAGAATGATCCGGAGACAACAGAACAGAACATCCAGCTTACTGTAAATGTGAACGAGAAAGCTCAAGTTTCTCTAGTGATTGCCGAGGGAGGTACAAGTGAGGGATCTGTGGACTTAGGTGGGGAAACAACTTATCAAATTCAAGTCAATAATGATGGGAATCGGCAAGATACAATCAGCCTTTCAATTTCTTCAAATGAGTGGGATTCCAGTTTTAGTGAAAACTCTGTCACAATAGATGCATTCTCAAATCAGATAGTTACCCTGACAGTTAGCTCGGATAGCAGTGCAGAGTATGGTGAAAGTGATGGATCGACCATCGCCGCAACTTCAGGAAACTCGAATGGCGCCACGGACACATTGGACCTAGACACCTACGTCAGAGTCCACTACGGGATTGAGCTGACCGCAATTTCACAAAGTGGATCTGGAGAACCAGGGTCGACTGTTACATTCAACTTTAAAATACTGAATAAATGGTCTGAGAGTATTGAGTACGAAATTCTCAAGAAGGATTGGTATCGTGGAACTCAAGGTAATCCGCCCCAAGGCTGGACATTCACGGATGGTGGTGGAACTCTGGACGCTTTTGAGGAGATTACAACTTCCAGTTCATCCAGTGTTAAGGTAACCATCTCTTCTGGTGCTGACGCAGGAGAGGTTGTGACCATTATTGTACAGGCCAAGGTTACTGATGACAATGACAATGTAGGAGCCGTAGAACTGGAGATTGAAGTTCGAGTCGAAGGTGAATACGATGTACAGCTAATCGTTCCTGCTAGTAATCAGGTAGATTTGACTGTAGGACAGACCTATAGTCTTTCCTCTTATACGGATGAACGCGATGAAGATGGTGAACTGATAAGGATTATCACGCTGAAGAACCATGCCAAGGTAAATGATCTGGTTACTATAACTGCCACATTCTCACCGGGGCAAGGAGCGGACTGGATACTGGTTCAGACAGAACCGATTGCTATTGAAGCCTCAGGAGAAAAACCTCTTTACATAAGCGTGACAGCCCCAGAGAGTGCTGCTGGTGGCCAGGCCACTCTGACAATAAGGGCTGAATCAGGAGGTGATCCTTCAGTATTTAACGAAGCAACCCTAACCTTCAGGGTTAACACCGTCGCAGCAGCCTCGGGACCTGAAACAGATCAATTATCTGAGGAAAGTGATTTTCCTGTTGATCCCATCTGGTTAGTTTCCATAGTCCTGATAATTGGGTTGGGAAGTGCGGCAGTATTCGGTTTACAGCAAAAATCAAAGGGTGCATTTGGCGGTTCTGAACAGAACGTGGATGATTTCAGTGATGAATGGGCAGGTATGGAAGATCCAGCCTCACCTAGTACTGCTGCAGTTCCCCAAACTCCGCCACCCGCTGCTGCACCACCTCCTCAGCCTCAAGCACCTCCTCCACCGGCTGCGGCTCCACCTCAACCTCAGGCTCCTCCAAGTACTGCTGCTGTGCCACAACCTGAAGCTCCTCCACCTGCTGCAGCACCAGCTGCTCCTACAATCCTAACCGTGACAGTCCCGGATGGTGTTATGGCTGGGCAACAGATACAAATCAAGGCGCCTACAGGGCAACTGGTGAACGTCAAGGTCCCAGAAGGCTGTGGACCAGGTTCTCAGTTCAAAATACAGATCTAAGCAGGCGTGGTCTAGTCTGGTATGAC
>CEVQ01078053.1_pt1 | contig 13092 bp, 9 predicted proteins | sample 356551 | NCBI WGS metagenome assembly CEVQ01 (sample SAMEA2623756, study PRJEB7988) | marine metagenome | biome: marine biome (ENVO:00000447); feature: mesopelagic zone (ENVO:00000213); material: "saline water (ENVO:00002010), including plankton (ENVO:xxxxxxxx)" | depth 250 m | reverse complement strand
GGAACAACCAAAACCTTGGCAGGAGAAGACGAATTGCAACGAACAATAATACGGGCCGGTTTTGTCCCTCAAAAACGGGATTCAGATTACAATAATCTTCGAACCCAAATAATTGAGGAAGGGCTTTTGCCTTGCGCCCCACCTATACAACCTGTTTAATTAGTCTCTAGATTCCTCAGATCTAGCAGATCTGAGTGGTAATTTGCTGATTATTATCTGCTCATCAGTTTGTGGTATAATGATGGGGTTGACCCATCTCAATCTCATTCCTTTCCAAAGTGCATGGATATGAATTTCCCAGTGCAATGCAATAACAGATGAATAAATTGTACCGGGCCACCTTTCTTCCGGCCCGTTGAGTCTAATTGGGAAGTCCTGGCTAGTTTCGTATTGTCCTCTGGCTCGTACTCTCATTGGCTCTAGCAATAGGATACGAGAGTAATCAACAGGCAAAGGAGTAGCTTCTCCAACACCTGTTCCATGTTCTTCTCCACTGGCCAATCTCTTTTCTGGTAATGCAGTTGACATGCCGGGCGGAGGTTGCCCTGTCTCTGGTCGGTTTGCGGTGTTTAGCATAGTTTTCCTCTCTGGAATTGCTACCCCAGTTTGAATCCTAGTCCCGATAAATTTGACACTCTCAGATAATTGTAAACTTTCGATATCCACCCATCCATCTCCTATCGTTAAGTCAATTTCTGGGTCAGATATTGGAGAATTAATGTAGGTGTTCTGTCGGTTAATATCTCTTGAATTTGCAATTATTCGAATAACAATCGGCAGTACAAAAATTGGGAATGTTATGAAAAGTAATTTAGGATAATCCAAAGGTCCGATTTGATACGTCCCTTGGGTAAGCCAAGAAAGAACTGGAATCTTTTCTAACGCTGGCGCAATTGCGTGTAGAAATAAAGAAAAAATGAGTAAAATCACCGTTGGGGCGATTAATTTCCTCGCTAAAGTGTGTAACGGATCTGGCTCAATATACCAACCATTTCTGGTGCGCATTAAGAAAGGCAATGTCGCCGTAGTGGTTACTGATTGAATTCTCGGAAGATGTGCGTCATCTTCGGTAAGGTTTCTCCATTCAACTAGCCAACCTGATTCCGTTCCAATTTTGAAAGGCGTAGGTGGTGGAGAATTGGATTCAACAATTATTTCTGTAATCGGCAACGAACCGGGGTCAATATTTGTGTGATCGAATGGAGGATATCTAATTCTTTGAACCGAGTCCATTTCATTCAACCCCATATTAATGCAGTAGCTACTTTTGAGGCCAAACGTCGAAATTCAGGCACCTCTTTCAGCATTTTTATTCCGAGAGGAATGGGGTTATCTATTTCTCCAATTTCATTAATTAATTCAATTACATCTGGTTGTGCCCAAACCTCAAACAACTCATCCAAATCCTCGTCAGTTGATTCGGTTAGGAACACATTTCGCAACGCCCTAGACTTGTTTTGACTCCTTCTGAGGCTGGAAATTGTTGTGTTCAATTCCTGTATTGTAGTTGGGCTGAAATCGTTAGTTTTGACAGCTTCAACCAATCTCTCCAACATCAAATCTACTTGGTCGAAACCTTTGCCAATCCCTCCTCCAGTAGTTGGTTTGCACAAACCTGCTGCATCACCAAATACTGCAACTCGATTGATCACAGGTTTGTGAACCAAACCGGATGGTACAGGTCCACAATACCTGCCAATTTCTCGACAATTGGAAAATCTGTCGCTCCAAAGTGGAGATGTCATGAGTGTTTCTAGCAAATCCTCACAGGATCTCTCACCTAATTTGTCGGGCAAAGTCCAATTTCCAATTCTAGTAGTTGTCCCAGATGGAATCGCCCAAGCAAAAAATCCAGGGGCTATATCCTCACCAGTGAATAGATCTAATCTCCCTTCCTCTCCCTGATATCCTGTAACTTCAATTTGGAATCCAATCATCAATTCCTTAGGTCGCCCCATTTTGAACGTACGGCGAACCCATGAATGCGCTCCATCGGCTCCACATAGTAAACGGCATTCAAATTGTTTTATTTCGCCATCGACATCTATCGAAATCTCGACGCCGGAATTCTTTACATTTGCATTTATTGGTTTAGAGGATAGTAGTAAATCGACACCCGAATCCAATGAGAGTTTAACCACACGTTCATCGAACAACTTGCGACATACAGACCAGGTTCTTGTTGTCTCAGGTTTACCGATTTGGATTTCAGTCCCAGATGGGCTATACATTCTAGCACCCCAAATTCTAGTCAGAACAGTATCTAGCGCGCCTACTCTCTCCATTGCCGATGGATTTACCATTCCAGCACATTGAAATGGTCTCCCAATTTCTGAATGTTCTTCTAATAAAAGTACGGTTAATCCATGAGTTTTTAACTTCCAAGCAAGATATCCACCAATCGGTCCCGCACCAATTACAATCACATCGTAATTGTCGTTTACCAATCTCCACACCGCCTTAGTCTTGGACTCAAGATTATAGCGTCGTGTCGAACTTACAATATCATTTCTTTTGTTGTCGCTTTCGTGATTGAATCATCTTCTTCATTCGGTCAATCAAGCCGCTAGCCTCATCCTTTGTGATTTCTTCAATCGTAGTGGTATCTGCTAATGCCATTGCGTCTTCAATACTGATTTGCAAGTTTTTAGCCATGGATTGAATTGTAGCAACTTGCTTTTCAGTTGCAGGAGAATTTTTGTCAATTTGAATCAATTCATTGATGACTGCACTAGCAGTCCCATCCCTTCCGCCGGTTAGCTCTTCTAGATCTTGAAGGTCTTTAGAAGCTAGGAGTCGATCTAAATCTACCTTGTTTTTGTCTACCAATCTTAGAATCAATGCCATCTGCTTTTCACTGGGTGGAATATCTCCATTATCTGAATTGTTGAGTTCTTCAATTATTCTTCTTGCATCCTCGCCAGTGAGGTTTTCATACTCTTTTCCATTGAGAAACTGAGACACAGTTTCTTCTGGCATACGGGATAGTCTACTCTTAATGAAATTCATTTGTTTGATTGTAGGTTTTTGTTTGCGTAATTCTAGTGCATTGTTGTGCATATTTCGAAAACCCGATACAAATTGATGCCAAACAATTGCTCCACTGGTATCTCCTTCCTCGACTTGGTCTAAATTCGCCTCCATGAGAGCCGTAAACCTCGGAGTGAACAAACCCTCGGCTATTGTCCCTGAAGAATTCTCATCGGAACCATAGAACGGGACCACATCTATCCACAATGTACGCCCTTGCTCTGTAGGGATTAAGGATGCTCCATCCTTGTTGACATAATCTCGGTCGACAAGTTTGCCAATCGTAGTAAGATATGTCGAGGGTCTACCAATATCAGCGTTTTTCATCTCTCGAATAATCGAACTTTCAGTGAATCTTCTAGGTGGTTTAGTTTGATCTGAAGTTAGTGATGGATTCTCCTCCGATTTGCTGAATAACCAATTTGAACCTATTTCAAATCCAACTTGTGGTGGCTCTGTTCTAACCTCTTTCTCTTCAGAATATACCGCCTCCCATCCAGTATGAATTCGCCATGAACTTGTGCCATATAGCGGCATTTCGACATTTTCAACTGTTGCAACTATGTCCCTTCTTTCCCTAATCGAATCAGACATTTGACTTGCAGCAAATCTTCCCCAAATCAATCGATAAAGTGATTGCTGATCTGCATTGGTCCCTGTCAGAGTCTTTACTTCTGGTTGAGTAGGTCGAATCGCTTCGTGTGCATCTTGCACATTGCCTGCACCCTTTTTGACATCTGAGCCTAATACTCCTGATCCAAGATGGTTAGTTCCATACTCTTTTTCAATTAACGAACGAATACGGTCTCTTGCTGCTTTACTCGTACGGGTCGAATCGGTCCTAATGTATGTGATATGGCCAGATTGGTAGAGTGCAGTTGCCACTCGGTTAGTGCGACCGATTGACCAGCCCATGCGACCATTAGCTGCTCTGAGCATAGATTCCGTGGTAAACGGAGGTTGAGGTTTCCTGTGATTCTTCCCTTCGTTCACCGAAGCAATCGTTAATTGACCTGCGTTTTTTATCCGATCTAAGGTCGATTCGGCTAACTCTTTGTCGAAAGTTCTGTCTGGGTGGTGCTTACCGTCATCATCTTTCCAAGCGTTTTCTTCATCCTTTTCATGAAATCTGACTTTGAAAGAAACTCCATTAGAATCGCCTTTGATTGAATGGTAAGGAATTGGTACATGCGCCTCTCTCTCCAATTCTCGGTCCACGATGAATCCGAGAGTAGGTGTTTGAACTCGGCCCATTGAAGCGAGATTCCATGAGCGACTAAATCTTGAACATCGAAATCCTACCAATCGATCCATGAATCTACGAACCTTGGCGGCGTCAACTAAATCCATGTCAACATCCCTTGGAGAGGAAATTGCCTCCTGAACAGCGGAATTAGTGATTTCATTGAAAGAAACTCGATGGATAATTTCGAAGTCGCTGAAGATTTCTTTCAACCGCCAAGCAATGAATTCCCCTTCTCTATCTGGGTCAGTTGCAATGTAAATCTCCTCTACGGAATTGGATTCTGCTTTCTGTCTGAGTTTGGAAATAGTATTCTCTGCTCTATCTGTCCAACTCCAAGGAGGTTCAGGCAATTCTCCTTCCTTGGATGACCACATTGCTTTGTTATCTTGCTTAGAGCCACCACGGTTTGGTAAATCCTGAATGTGCCCGTTACAAGCATCAACAATCCAACCCTTTCCTAGGTATTTCTTAATGGTACGAGCCTTTGCTCCGGACTCTAAAATCATGAACTTCAATCAATCACTCTCATTTCTAGTCTCACTACGCGATGTTGGCGTACCACGTTTCGCGGTGGCGACATGAACCCTGTATAAACGTGAGTAAACTTAGGGCGATGCAAGGCGCGCGTACACGCGTGCCTGTGGCGCGCGCGTCATGTGTACGCGCGCGAGGGAATACTGGAAAATCTCCTCAATCATCTGACTGTTTTCCGAATAATTTCCTTATCGAAATTTCATCCCAAGGTGTTTCAGCGTCTGGCCCACCACAACCGGTGCAACCTGGATATCCTGCAGATGCGAGTGACATTAATTGAGAATTCAATTGATCAAATCCAATTTGCAAATCCATTGGTATCCAAACTTCGGACTCATCTGGGATATTGGGCCCAATAACGCCGCCAAATCCACCTATGTTCGTTACAATAATTTCTTCCTCGGGGTTGAATTTGAATTCAATACCAAAATACAAATTCGGTGCTAGGTCTGAAATTTGAATTGCCAGATTTTCATCAGCAACAATTTCCATTGGCAATCTAATAATTACTCCCCTTGAACGGAGCATCCTGCGAGCAAGTTCCCTCAAGGACCGGCTACACAATTCTACGCTCATGCTTCGCGTAATGGACACAAGACTTGAAGGATGCCTCATCCGCCGACTGCAGGATGGGCTTGCCGTATCGCTTACTAGTGCGTCCCTCTTTGCGATTTATAGATTCAGAAAAGGCTCACAATCTAAGTGTAAACACACTCACCAAATTAGCAGAAAATCGTGCTGCACAAAAAATTCTCAACTCCGTATATCGGACTCCTAACCTACCAATAACAGTATTCGGACGACTTTTTCGACACCCACTAGGTTTAGCCGCTGGATTTGACAAATCAGCTCAAGCGCTTGGCGCCTGGCCAGCTCTAGGTTTTTCCTGGGTTGAGTATGGTGGAATAACTCGTTATCCACAAGAGGGCAATCCAAAACCTCGAATGTTCAGATTGAATCAGGATAATGCATTGATCAATAGAATGGGATTCAATAATCCCGGTGCCCAAAAGGTACGCGAAGTTCTCTCCAAAAGACAAAACGCGGGAAAGTGGCCAAACGCTCCGATTGCTGCAAATATTGGTCGTTCTAAGACTGTTAACAATGATCGGGCTCCCAATGATTATGCCGAGACATTCGATTTATTGTACGACTTTGCTGATATATTCGTGCTGAACGTATCTTCACCAAATACTCCCGGATTAAGGGAATTACAAGAGGACTCCCACATTCGGGATGTAGTTAGAGCCTGTTCATCAGTAAGAGAAAGAAGGTCAGGATTGAAACCCATGCTTCTGAAATTCTCTCCGGATTTAGAAAGAGACGACTTACTATCTTGTGCGGGGGCGGCATTATCTGCTGGAATCGATGGTTTTGTTGCAACAAATACAACGATTAGTAGGCCACCACCTAAGAATACTAGTTCTCGAAACTTCTTCGCTGAACAAGGCGGCTTATCTGGCCGACCTCTACATGATAAATCAATTCAGATGATTGGTGACTTGTACGACACCATAGGTGGCAAAGTCCCGATAGTGGGTTGTGGTGGCATCGAATCTGGAGAGACAGCATGGAACGCGATAACAAATGGCTCTTCACTAATACAACTGTATTCCGCAATGGTATTCCAAGGCCCATCAGTAGTGGGTAAGATCACTAAAGGATTGAAATCGAAAATTGAGAAAGAAGGATTTAGTGACCTGCAGGAAGCTGTAGGGTACAATAGGAGCTGAAATCATAGTTCAATGCCTTAGGGTAAGCCTATTCAATATCATACGGGACGAAGTACTGTGAACACAAGTCGAGGGGCACGTCTTATGTATGTCGGAGCAATTATGCTCGGCCTTTTGGGATTGATGTTTTTGTCTGTAGACCCTCAATTACAATACACAGTCGACGAAGTTATGGATTATCCAGAGGACCATGATTCGGGGCAGGTTCATGTTCGGGGAATAGTACAAATCCAATCTATTGATAATTCATCTTCGACATTTATCCTTGAAGGAATTGATTCACAAATTCAAGTATCATTCGCCACAATTGCTGTTCCAGACGGATTCGAAGAAGGGCGTATGATTGCAGTGAAAGGAGATTTACATCAAGAAGATGGAGTGTGGAATCTAGACGCACATGAGATTCAAACCGGTTGCCCCTCAAAATATGAAACTGAATGACATGTTCCTGCGATTTTCGGCATATTTAGACAAATATAGACAATCGTTTCGTTCATAGGTGAGTGCTACCCGCGTGAATTGGGCTAGGGGGAGCGTTGACGTGTTCTATCATCCACAAATCGTCGAGAATGGTGGCCTGAAGTCTGAGGGCGGCGAATACGAGCCGACGATGACCCTGCGGTTGACGTCGACGCCTCGCCCCCAAGAGATCCAGGTTGTCGGAGAGCGCTTCCGAAGGGAAGCGTCGACCGTCTCACGCCCGGGAATCAGGTCAGGCGCGGAAGCGAGCAGCCCGACCGGGGATGCTGGATGCCTTGGGATAGCGGGGCTGAGGAGATCGCGGAATTTTCATCGCTGGTGACGATCGTCCACCGAAGACATGCCCACTCAAAGAGTAGAATCGTCTAGTCCACCCATTTGGCAAACTATGGCAAAATGTTCTGCTGAGACTGGTTGCACCGATAGACGCTGTCCTCGTTGTAGTAATGGCATCCCCTCCAAACTAGGATTAGCCCTCAGTTCGGGAAGCCCAACTGATTCCATCTCTGAGATAGCTTCGATGTCAACCATTATCCAACGAGGATTATCTGGTGATGCTTTCTCATCGAAATATTTTGAATTTGGATCTTGTGCGGTAAAATCAGGATATCCTTCTTTGCAAACCTTCGCGACGCCCGCAACATGAGGAGGTTTGCAATTTGAATGATAGAACAAAACCCAGTCTCCAATTTTCATATCATCACGCATTATATTACGTGCTTGATAATTCCTTACTCCATCCCAATGAGTAGATTTATCTTCCACCAATTGTGACCAAGGATATACGTGCGGTTCACTTTTCATCAACCAATAATTTACCATAAAATCACCAAGCATCCTCAGAACTCATTACTAGAGTAGAATCCATGATGTTTCCTTCTTCCTTAGTTAAAGTCCTACGAAGTCCTGCTGCTTTTGCCATAGTGTTGGAACCCCCAGTTAGCGTGATGTTGGCCTTAACCAGTAATGTATAGATTGCAGGTAGCAAAATCAATGCGGAAATCGCGGCTAGGATTAGTAGAATAATAATCACCTTTACGAATGGTATAATCGCAGGAATAGGAATATAGAATGCACAGCACAATCCAAGTACCGTAACAGTAACTGCCTCAGTCAAACTCATACCAGTGCTTGCACATGCAATCCGTATTGCATCAAGCGATCCGCCCAACTCCTTAACCCGGTTTGCAATATGAATTGAGAAGTCTACTCCGACACCAACAAGAATCGACCCTATCATCACCGTAACTAGTGATAATGTCACATTCTCTTGATCCATAACCAACCATTGCATAAACACTGTAAACGCTACTGGCATTGTTGTAAGAATGGCGTAGCGGGCATCTCTGAATACTAGGCCCAAAGTTAGGATTGTAAATAGCAAGGCAACTCCCAGCGATGTCCATTGGGTACTTACTATGAGATTATTCACCTCAATAGTTACTGAAGCAACTCCGACGAGTCTTGTGGAAGTGATACCACCACTGGTATCTTGTGAAGCATAATTATCAATTTGTGAAACAGCAGCCTCTGTACTCTTTACATCCAAAAAGGGCATATCGATATAGATCAGACTCCTCTTGTAGTCATCTGAAATGAATAACTCCCTCATTTCTTTTGTCAGACTGTTATAGAATACATAGATTAGGAAATTTTGGGATTCGGTACCGCCTTGTTGTTGATCTAGAACAGCTAAACTCCACCAAAAAGAACCGTTTCCTGAAACTTCTCGGTCAAATATTAGTTCGGCGACATCCCTTATTTGTGGGGGTGTGTCGTCAGGTAAAAGATCTAAGATAGGATCCCCATCTAGAGTTTCACCAACTGCTATCGCTTTCATTAAGAAAACAATTGATACAGCTGTTGTTTGATTAACCAAGTTACATTTTCCTTCTAATTCTTCTATTCCTTTGAGATTATCATAGGGGTCGTTTTGATCAAAATCTGTACTGAAAAGATCTGCAGAAGCACTAAGATCACCATCAATCAATAGGAATCCGGGTTGGCCTGCCTCAAATTCATTGGAATAAGTGCCCATTTTCTTAACTGCCCCGATATCTTGAGGAGCCATCTCTAACAGGTCAACATTTTCTTCGACATTCGGTCTACTATATCCTGCTGAAATTATTATCAATGTTAGGAAAACCGCCAATGTCAACTTGGTCCAGTTTATTGGAACGCTAACAACAGCCACGAAGGCTTTGGGGGGAGGGTGTGAAGGTTTCTTCAAATCGAGCATCATCGTAAGGTTAGGCACCATGATCATTGTCATAATGTAAACAACTAATATTCCACCAGCTAATGACCACCCCACGGTTTGTATCGGTTTCATCTCTACAAATGTTAACGAAATAAATCCAATAATCGTTGTAATTGCCGATAGCAATACCGCCCTACCGGTTGATTCTAGGGCTTCGGCCATTTTTTCTTGTGGCGTTCCATTAGATTCCGCATATCGATTAGTAATATGTAATCCATAGGAAACACCCAGTGCAAGAATAATCGGTCCAACAATGATTACTGTCATTGTGACCTCATAATTCGTCCAACCGATAATTCCCATGGTTATGAATACCGAACAGAGAGTTGGTAATCCTGTTATCACCAGCACCTTAATTCCTTGGACAAACCTAATCCTTCCGGTCTGCAATAAATCGCAATGGAAAATAAACAGACCAAATGCAACAAACGCTACACCTCTAGGAAATACGCTCCAAAATAAATTGAATGATTCTTCTGTAACTGCATTTGTAATAGGTACTGGGCCAGTAAGCGTCATTACCAGACCTTTAGACTCCCAACCGTTGTCCTCTGCTAACTGATTAATTTGGTCTTGTGTATTTTCAATGAATTGAGAAACTGTAATGTTATTTCCATTTTCATCCCTCAATTCGTCAGATATTCCTATGATAATTACTCCTCTATTCCATCCGAAATCTGACTTAATGTCTGTTTGCTGATCTTTTTGCCAAATTCCTACATCTCTAACCAATTTGTCAAGTGCATTGGGTGGCATTTCCTGTAAAATCCGGTCTACACGATCTTGTTCATCTGGTATTGCATAGTTACCCAATGCGTCCTGATTTTCGTCTATAGTTTGGTTAACTTGTTCTGAAATTTCCTCGTTCCCAATCGCTTGGGAAACACCCGAGAAGAATGATTTCACGACTCTTCCGGCAGAGGAATTAACTTCTTTTATGACTGTAGAGATCGAGAGCACATAGATTACGTTATCAGCACCTCCATCATTTTGTTCTGGGTTCAGTAGGTTTTCTAATTGCTCTATTTCCTCCAATACAGGAACACTGGTAATATTTCTGCCAGAAAGCGGCTCATCTTCAATAGCGTATGATTCGACATAGATTACCATTACGTTGGTGGTCCAATTTTTTTCAACTTCAGCAATTAAGGCAGTAACTTCGGAGTCTCCTGGAAGATATACCTCTAAGTCTCCATTTACATTCATCGATGATTTTCCTTCAATGGGACAGAATCCGTCTCTACAATCGACTAATCCCGATTCCCAAGAGAAAAATCCAGTAACTAATAGACAAACTACAACCGTAACAACTGGGAATTTTGTTAGAATATTGGTGAAATTTAGGTCTGAAGTAATCCTTCGGAATTGATTTCTAGAACGTCTTCCATAGCTTTCTAGAGTGGATTTTTTTAGATCTACATGGGATAGAGCTTCTTTCCCTTTTTCCGTTGCCTTTTGGGCAACACGTGAAGCAATATTGCCCTGATTATCGTCATCCGGCAAGCCTCACCAACTCCAATATGGGTTCACCGTCGCCAACGAAGGTGCTTGAACCCGACGGCTATTGGCTAGACAGAATGTAACATTCTGTATGATAGTGATAGTTTGGGAACGGTCAAGAATGAGATGTTCTAGGAAGGGGTGGAATTTGCGGAGGATGAGTATATGGTTGGCCCTTTGATAGAGGATAAACGCTGGTCAATAGATTTAGAGAAGCGGATTCAGGAAGAGCACTACGCAGATTCTGAAATGTACAATCAAAGATATGGATTCAACCCTGCATCTGGTAAGGAGATATTCGTAGTAGATACACCACCACCATATCCCAGTGGTACATGGCACATTGGTGCAGTTGCACAATATTCTATGATTGATGTGATTGCTCGAAGTCAGAGGTTGTTGGGCAAGGAAGTTTTCTTTCCGTGGGGTGTCGATCGGAATGGAATAAACATCGAATTTACTGTCGAAAAAATCACAGGCCGAAAAATGAAAACATTTGAGCGAGCTGAATTTCTTGACCTTTGTCGAAATACTATTGAAGAATATACTCAAGCAATGAGAGAGACCGCAGCTAGAGTAGGGTTATCTTGTGATTTTGAAAAGGAATACCTCACTGATTCCGATGAGTACAGAGCAGTATCTCAAGCGATATTCGTTGACTTATTCAAAAGAGGAGATATTGTAGAAGATCTCAGACCAAATATCTACGATCCTGTCGAAGGTACAACAATCGCTGACGCTGAGGTTGAAAGACTCCAAAGAAAAACCAAGTTGATCGATGTAAGGTGGACAACGGAAGACGGAACTGATGTGGTTATTTCCACCACAAGACCAGAATTGATTTGTGCCTGTGGAGTCGTAGTAGTTCATCCAGATGATGATAGATACCAAAATTTAGTCGGCAAACAGATTGATTTACCAGTCGAAACAAGTGGTAGGAATAAGTCTGTAGAAATCACCACACATCCCTCTGTAAAATCCGACTTTGGTTCGGGAGTTCTCATGGCATGTTCCTTCGGAGACCAAAACGATGTCGCAGTATTCAGGGAACTTGGACTGACTCCTTTTCAAGCAATTGATTTGGAAGGTAACATGACAGAAGTTTCTGGCCCTTACGCTGGAATGAAAGTAACAGAGGCAAGAGAAAGGGTGATTGAGGACTTAGAAGCCTCTGATAGGATTGTAAATATGATCGATAAAGAGCAGGAGGTTCCAGTCAGTGAAAGGGGTAAAAATCCCGTTGAAATAATCTTACTCACTGAATGGTATGTTCGACAAACCCACATTCAGGAACGAATGCGCGAATTGATTGACCAGATGGAATTCCATCCAGTCAGAAATAAACAATTCTTGTTGGATTGGATGGATAATATTAGCATTGATTGGCCTATTAGTCGCAGAAGGTGGTATCACACTGAAGTGCCAATATGGTACTCTGAAGACGGCAGCAAAATCATCACCCCTCCCGCAGGAGTATACGTCCAACCATGGAGGGATAACCCTCCAAAAGGGAGTCGAGTTTTGCAACGCGATACCAGAGAAGATGTCGGTAGTTGGGATGATTTATCTTCGACCTTAGGAGATGTATTAGGGGAAGAAAAAGTATTCGATACTTGGATGGATTCTTCTAACTCAAACCTATACGTATCGGGATATCTTTCAGATCCGGATTTATTCGAGAATGCTTTCCCAACTGGAATACGCCCTCAGGGTAAAGAGATTGTTAGAACGTGGTTGTATTACACATTACTCAAGAGTGCACTATTGTTGGACTCACCTGGATTCCAACACGTCTGGATTGATGGTTTGGGGATGGACCCATGGGGTCGAAAGATGTCTAAATCACTAGGCAATGGAATAGATGCTGATTCGGTTCTTGAGTGTGGAGCAGGTGGTCGAACCGGTTCTTGGAAGATTCGTGGGCCTGACAAGGTAGTCAATCTGAGAGCAAATAAAATAGGTTCGGAATGTTTTCGTCTTTGGAAGGCTTGTGATGCACAGGTAGGGGACGACTTCCAAATCAATCCCGAAGATATTGAACAGAAATACTTCGGAGTGTTAACTAAATTGTTCAATGTTGCTAGGTTCTCTAGCCAATTCCCTGTTTCATCCGATCTGGAACAACTACCTGAAGGCCTTCAACCGGAGGATGAATGGATACTTTGTGAATTCCAAGATGTAATGACTCGAGTCAAACAAGCTTGGGAAGAAATCGATATTTACACCGCGTCCCAACTCTTGAAGAATTTCGCCACCGGGGTTTTGCCAAGCCACTGGTTAGAGATGGTAAAATCAAGATTATACGATGG
>CEVQ01090406.1_pt1 | contig 13143 bp, 12 predicted proteins | sample 356551 | NCBI WGS metagenome assembly CEVQ01 (sample SAMEA2623756, study PRJEB7988) | marine metagenome | biome: marine biome (ENVO:00000447); feature: mesopelagic zone (ENVO:00000213); material: "saline water (ENVO:00002010), including plankton (ENVO:xxxxxxxx)" | depth 250 m | reverse complement strand
CAATCAGATCCTCACTGATTGATTTTACAAATAATACAGTTAACAAATTTCCTGAGATCCATGCTCAAACACAGAAAGCAACCCATCTTATGGCAGAAAAAAGAGAGCTTTTAAATAAAAATACAGAAAAAATGGAGAATGATTATTTTAGTCTGCTCAGAGTATCAGAAAATTTGTTGAAAGACTGCCGTAAATATGGCACAACACAGTTTTCTACCATGGCTAGAATTGCTTTCATTGGAACAATTCTATTAAAAAGTTTAGTGAGAGAAGGTAAGATAAGCCATATTTTTTATGATAATTTCATGAATTCTATAGAGACAACAGTTACTAGATTTCAGAATGATTTAGAATTGTATTATAGAAAAAAACTTTCAAAGAAAAAATTTCTTGATAAGTATGGTCATTTACGACCAGGCACATATGATATTACTGCTCTACGCTATGATCAGAATGAAAGTTTTTTCAGCAAAACATATCCGATAAATCATACGAACTCAAAAATCCAATTTAAAAAATTTAAAATAAAAAGTTTCAAAGGAAATCCACTAAATTTTAAAACTATTGACTTTCTTGAATTTGTAAAAAAATCACTAATTCAAAGAGAAGAATTAAAGTTTCAATTCACACATAATCTAAGTGATGCTTTGGAGTATATTGTATTAGCCACAGAAAAACTTGGATTATCTAGAGAAGAAATTGTAAATCTGGACATAAAAACAATTTTCAATTCATATAAAAAATTCAACAAGACAAAACTGAAGAAGGTTTTGAAGAAGAGGATTCTTTTAAATAAAAAGAAAAAACTTCTTAATGACTATCTGATTTTACCTCCAATAATTTTCTCTCGAAGAGATTTTGAATTTATCCAATATTATGTGTCAAAGCCTAATTATATCACTTCTAACGCAATAACAGCCAAAATAATTAGTCTAGGAGAAAAAAACGAGTCTCCAGATCTAACTGGTAAGATTGTATTAATTGAAAATGCTGATCCAGGTTATGATTGGATCTTTACAAAGAATCCTGCTGGTCTAATAACAAAATATGGTGGTGTTGCATCTCATATGGCAATTAGATGTGCCGAGATAGGATTACCAGCAGCTATTGGCTGCGGCGAAATAATTTTCGACTATTTATCAACTTCATCAAAGATTTTTTTGGATTGTAAAAATCATCAGACAATGATTGTAGAAAATAAAGAAAATGATCAATACACAGAAGAAAGAAAAGTTCTCAAATCACTTGGATATATTAAATAAAACTAATTTCTTATGACAGTGATGACTAATCGCAAACAAAAAATTGGTGTTTCCTTACGAATAGTTAACGCTCAAAATTATGAAGAAGAAAGAGATGCATTAAGCCACGATTGGACATCACTATTAGAAGATTTAGGATTTATTTCAGTGCACATACCAAACACATTAAAAAATTTAGATAGTTTTTTGGACGAAATGAATTTGGATGGAATAGTACTATCTGGCGGTGATAATATTGGTGATAATAAAAAAAGAGATGAAACAGAAAATAAAATTCTAAATTATGCACTTGAAAGAAAAATTCCAATAATTGGTATTTGTAGAGGAATGCAACTGATCAATAAATATTTTGGCGGTAAGTTATCCATAGATAATTCGACAATTCACTTAGCAGAGAAACATAATGTTGATATTACACACGAAAATTTTCGGGCCTTATTTTCGTCAGAGTCTTTTCTAGTTAACACTTATCATCAAAACATGATTCAAGTTGAAGGAATGGGTAACGGATTAAAACCATTTGCAATCTTTAGTAAAGACGGTTCAATTGAAGGATTCTTTCATGAAGAACTCCATATCATTGGTGTTATGTGGCATCCTGAAAGAGAACCAGATTCTAATAGTAAAATAATCTTATCAACTATTTTTAAAAATAAAAATTTCTTGGAAACTTAATTTTGAAAGCTATAATTTTGGCTGCAGGTCAAGGAGAAAGACTAAGACCACTAACTGAAAATATTCCAAAATGTATGGTAGATTTTTTTGGTCAAAGTATACTGGAAAGACAAATTAAGAGTTTTAGAAAATGTGGAATATCAGATATCTCTGTTGTTGTTGGATATTGCCAGGACAAAATCAATTTTCAAGATATTACGAAATTCAGAAATGAGCAATTTATGACAACCAACATGGTGGAAAGTCTTTTTCATGCAAAAGACAAACTTAATGACTCTGTAATTGTCTCTTATGGTGATATAGTTTTTGAGACTGAAATTATTCAGAAGTTGATGAATTCAGTTCATGATATTTCTGTTGTTATAGATAAAAACTGGAAAGATTACTGGAAAGTTAGATTTGAAAACCCTCTTGATGATGCTGAAAGTCTGATTTTTGATAATGATGGATTAATTCTAGACATTGGGCAAAAAGTGAAGAACATAGAAGAAATACAGGGACAATTTATTGGATTAATGAAGTTTCAAAATGATGGTATTAGAGATATTAAACAATTCTACGAAAAAACAAAAAAAATTGCATTAGGTGGATCTAACCCACTAAATCCTAACGTACCTTTTGAAAAATCATTTATGACTGATTTTCTTCAGGGATTGATTCATGATGATCATAAATTGAATGCAGTACCTGTAGAAAATGGTTGGCTAGAAATTGATTCTATAAATGATTATAATTTGTATAATGAGAAATTTAATAATAATACATTATCTGAACTAATTAATCTAAAAAATTTATAATAGATTTTAATTTCTAAAAGAATAGATAACTTAATTAAAAAACCCATGATTCTTTTCATATGAATTCGTTTAAAGATTATAATATTATACTAATCAACATTGATGGTTTTCGTAAGGATAAAATTGATTATTGCCCAGCTTTAAAATCTCTAAAAGAAAGTAGCTTTTATTTTTCTGAAATGAACACAGTTGCTCCATATACTTTCGCATCGTTGCATTCTGTATTTACGGGAATGTATCCTTCTACACATGGTGTTAATGGATATTATAATATTTTTGACTTTAACAAGGATAAAATTTTATCTTTGCCTGAAATTTTAAAAAAATCTGGGTATTATACTTCTTGTGATATTATTAGCGAAGTAGTAATTCCAAAACAAGGTTTTGATCAATGGAATATTTTTGATGAGGAATCAGTCAATTTTGTAACAAGACACACTGATCTGATTAAGGAATTATCTAAAAAAGATAAATTCTTTCTTTTTTTGCATTACACTCACGTTCACAAACACCTAGTTCGTGAAATTGTACAAAAAGATAAACAAGAATCAGCTGACGATTTCTTTGAATCTAAAGAAGAAAACCACAAAAGATTTGATTCATATCTACCAGATTGTGATCAATATGTTAAAGCAATACAATCCTGTCTACAAGAACTTAATATCTTTGATAAAACCATTCTCATCTTTTTTTCTGATCACGGTACGAGTATAGGAGAAAAGCAAGGAGAAAAATTTTATGGTGTTTATACATATGATTATACAATAAATGTATTTACTATTTTTCATATACCAAACTCTCAACCTAAAACTATTGAAAAACAATGTAGAACAATTGATCTTCTTCCAACAATTATAGAAATTACTGAAAGCTCCCCATCTTTAAAATTAGAAAACATTCAAGGTGAAAGCTTATTTTCACTAATTGATAATCCTAATTCAAAAGATAGAGAAGTTTTTGTGGAAACTGGTGGATTGTATGGACCATGGCCTTCTCCAAATAAACATAATGTTTTTTGTATAAAATTTGATCATCATAAATTAATTTACAATGATACTCCTCAAACATGGGAATTTTATGATCTACAGAACGATCCAAACGAAGATGAAAATTTGTATGATCAAAATTTAGATAAAATAAAATTATACAAGGAACGACTAATATTTTATTTAAATCAGAATAACATAATTACAAATCTTTCACACGTCAGAAATTAATTTTTTTTGATCGTCTTCAATTGCTCATAAATGATTTCAGCGACCAGTTTATTACCATATTTTGATAAATGACCCCCATACTGATTGTCATCCGAATATAGTTCGTTCAAATTAGATGCTTTGAGGAATTTTTCAGTTATATCAATAAAGAATATCCCATTTATGCCATTAATTATATCGATAAAATTCTTATAGAAATGATAATTTTTTTTGATAAATTCTATATCATCTTTCTGAGGAATAAATATAAAAATTGAAACAAAGTTTTCACTCAATCCATATCTTGAAAAGCGTTCCAAGATTTTTTGAAATAAAGTAATAACGTCTGTATTTTGAAATAATCTGAGTCTCCACTTTAAATTTATATCCATTATTATTTTCATTGATTCCCACTCAAATTCAGAAATATCTTTACCAAGTTTTCTACAGAAAAAAATCTTTGTAACCCATAGTAATATTGAAAAATTTCTCTTCATATTTCTGAATATATTAAATGAATAAGGAAAAGTTATTTTCTCTTTCAGAAATTTTTGTTTGTAGAAAAAATCAAATTTCTGTATGTCAACCAGATATTTTTCATAATAATCAAATTTCTGTTGTTGATCAATAATATTTTTGATTATTTTTATTTCATCATTCTTTAAGATGAATCTTGGTTTAAATGCAAAAGTATTTCCATATTCATAGTAATGTTTCCAACTACTAACTATTCTACAGATTGTATCAGGAACAACAGCTAAAATTACTATATCAGTTTGATTATTTGTAAATTCCCGTTCAAGTCGTAAGATACTTTGATCGACTCCATAATTTCCCACTCCAAAATTTTTTACATTTGTTTTTTCTAATTTGGATAAGTAATGTTCCCAGGTTTCATTATCATTTACTTGTCTGCAGAATGTAAATGAGTCACCGTAGCAAGATATTGTGGATTTCTGACTTTCAAACTCTGGATTTGTTCGTGCACCAATTGAATTAATACTCCAAAATGCTTCACCATTCTTATTTTTCTCAGTGTTAGTTGTGTTTGGTTTTCTAATCCAACCTAATTCTGAATCATAGCCATGATGAATAAATTTTTTTAAACCTGTTTTTGATAATTTTGGTCTTTCATCCTTTGAAATTATTAACCATTGAAATTTTTTATTAACCAATTTAACCCAAAGCTGGATTACTATTTCTACAATCGACCAAATGATCGGAATCCAAATAAGGATTATAATCTGCTCAAAATCCATTCAGTCTGTTTTATAATAATTCGAGATAAAAGAATCACTATCTACTTAAACAAATATGTAATAAAATTATAATTCGTTTATAATAGCAAAATGCATAATTCTGACTTGTTTGAGAAAGACTAGTTTGGAATATGGCATAAAAAATTCAAAGTTGGAAGTAATCCATAGGATTAGATATATTCTGTTTTTTTAGACTATAATTATGAGACAAAGTCGTAATAAACCTCGAAATAAAATCCCATTTTTCACACCAGAAATATCAAGTTCTGATAAACAAAAAATCCTAAAAATCCTTGATTCTAAAATTTTGACTAATGGACCAGCAGTTGAGAAATTTGAAAATTCTTTTAAAAAATTTACTAGTTGCAAAAATGCAATAGGTGTATCCAATGGTACTTCTGCCCTACATTTATCATTGATGGCATTAGGAATTGGAAAAACCGATGAAGTGATTGTTCCTAATTTGACATTCTTGGCAACAGCTAATTCTATTTTGATGACTGGTGCCACACCTGTTATAGCAGATGTCAGCCTCTCCGATTATAATATTGATGTTAATTCCTTAGAAAAAAGCATAACTAAAAAAACAAAAGCCATAATTCCAGTTCATTTTGCGGGAAAGGCATGTAAAATGGACACAATAGTTAAGATTGCAAAAAAAAATAATCTAAAAATTATTGAAGATTGTGCACATGCAATTGGGACAAAATTTAAGAAAAGACATGTAGGTACATTTGGTCAGGCTGGGTGTTTTAGTTTCTATCCTACAAAAAATATTACAACTCTAGAAGGAGGAATGATAATTACTAATTCAGAACAGATGGCAGAAATTACAACAATTACTAGAAATCATGGAATTGATAGAACTTTAAAGGATAGATATTCAATTGGTAAACCTTGGGAATATGATATTAAACATCATGGATATAATTATCGGATGGATGAAGTTAGAGCCTCTCTAGGTATGAATCAATTGAAACGAATATCTAAAATTAATTCTACGCGAAGAAAATCTTTTCAATATTACATTAAAAAATTATCTAATATTGAAGGAATAACTCTCCCAAATTCTGAAAAACTTGAAGAAAATGCATGTCATTTATTTATAATTCGTTTTAATAAAGAAAAATTTGGTTTAAGTCGTAATAAAATATTTGAGATGTTATTGAAAATGGGCATAAGTACATCAGTACACTATAAACCTCTTAATTTATTTACAATATTCAGGAAAAAGGCAAAAAAGTATGTTTCTTTAAAAAATTCTATTAAACTATATGATGAAATTCTGTCATTACCATTTTACACGGGAATGACATCTAAAGAACAGGATGTAGTTATAAAATCTATAAAATCATTAAGGCATTAATGTTGAATTTTAAATGAATAATTTAACGCATCTAAGTACCGTTGTGGTGTACCAATATCAAACCATTTTTGTTTTATCCTCATAGCTACAATCTTTTCATTACAATCTATCATAGTTTTAATTGCATCTGTTACCTGTAATTCACTATTGTATCCGTGATTTGTTTTTTTTAATGCATCAAAAATTATAGGTTTAAATGCATACACTGGAAGAATTGCTAAATTACTTTTTGGTTTTTTTGGCTTCTCTTCAACATCGAATACCACATTCTGTCCATTTCTTTTCTTTATCTGTGCAATTCCATAACCATCAAGGAGTTTTTTAGATTCTAGAAGCAGATTACAGGATACTTGTCGATCTCTTTTAAATGACTTGATAAATTCAGGAATGAATTCATAATTTGGAAAATAAGTATCTCCTGCATGGAGTAAAAAATTATTATTGCCTACAAATTCTTTTGCAGATAATAATGCATGACCAAAACCCATTGGTGTTTTTTGATTTACCCAAACAATTTTACAGTTATCAATTCTCTTATATAATTTTGATAATGTTTTTAGAAATCTTTTATCGTGATAATGATCTCTTTTCTTAAGAATGTTGATAAATGATTCATCATTAGTTAAGTGGTTTTTTATCGTTTGTTTGTAACTAGAATTTATTATGATGCAGAATTTTCTGAATCCATTTTCATATAGATTATCAAAAATAATTTCAATTAGCGGTTTAAGTAAGGGATCAGAGTCATAATTTGATTTAGTATAAAGTGGTAGCATTGTCTTAGGTATAGTTTTTGTAATTGTTGCTTCTCTTGTACCCAATCCACCAGTTGTAATAACAGCAGTTTTCATTTATCTACACCAGCTTACTATTATAAAATGCTTAAAACTATCTAGTATGTTTAATTTTTTCATTCTATCTCACAGATCATGTATCTCTTTTGCTATTCTGGTTGAACCAAACCCATCTACCAGATTATGATTTGTTTTTAGACAAGCTCTAGTCTTTCTGAAATTACTAGCAATACTCTGAACTTTTCTAGGTATTGATTTATTGTTCATGCCCAAATTCAATCCAATTTGACGTTTTTGCCATTCTCTTGCTGTTACTAATTGATGTTCGTATTGACAAATCATTGCAAATGGTCTTCGCATACGAGCAAATTCATATGTTGTAATTCCTCCTGCACAAAAACCAAATTTTGATTGGCCTATCTCTTTTCTCATATCTCGTGTCTTCTGAATTACAAAAAGATGTTTCTTATATTTCTGAATTAATTGAGTTATCTCCTTAGTCTTTTTAGTTGATGGACCAAGTATAATTTTTATTTTGAGCTTTACAATATGACTTTCTAATGATTTTAATAGAATTGGAATTATACTAGAGGAATCAAATCCGCCAAATGTTACTAGTATATCAAATTTTTTTTCATTTGAGAATCTATTATTTACATATCTATGATCAAGAATTTGATACTTAGGTCCTAGTAAACATTTTGTGCCATATTTATTTTGAACAATTTTATTTTTGTAGCCTATAAAACCATTGATAATAAGATCTGCATCATATTCAATATTCTTGAGATCAGAAATTACTATAACGCGGACAATTTTTTTTAGTGTTTTAACATATTTATTTGCTAATCCATATTTATCCACAATTAGTAAATCAATTTTGTTTTTCAATATGTATTCTGATGTTTGTTTAATATCTACATTAATTGATGAGCCTGGAGTTAAGTTGAATATTTTTTTAAAACCATATTCTTGTAATAATGTAGAAACTGAACCATAATCTTCAATTAAAAAATGAATTTGATGCTGTTTAAATTCACGACTTAAGTTGAGGCAACGAAAAATATGTCCCAAACCCAATTCTTTTTTGGGAATTCTGCCACCAGAAGTTCTAAATAATATTCGCAATATATGTTAAAAACAATTAGATCATAAAATTGTAATCTTCACAATTAGCCGTAAGTTCTATTTATAACAGATATTTTCTGAATAGTATGGATATAACTATACTTTGTTCATCCAAAGAGCACCCAATTTACCCTCACATAATAGAATGGGCTAATTTAAATTCAAAAAAACATAATATTTCAGTAGTAAATAAAAGTCAAGAAGTAACTAATGGGGATATATTATTTCTTATTTCATGCACTGAGATGATTGGAAAAAATATACGTGATAATTTCAAACACACTTTAGTAATACATGAAAGCGATTTACCATCAGGACGTGGATGGTCACCTATTATTTGGCAAATAATTGAAGGTAGAGACACGATTACAATTACATTATTTAATGCAGTAGACAAGGTTGATGCAGGCGACGTTTGGACAAAAGAAGTAATCCATATAGAAAATCATGAGATGATAGATGAAATTAATAATAAATTATTCCCGACAAAATTAAAATTGATTGATTTTGCAATCGAAAACATGGATAAAATTATACCAACTCCTCAAAGCAAAATAGGAAGTTCTAACTATCCACGTAGAAATCCAGAAGATAGTAAATTGGATATTAACAAATCAATTGTAGAACAATTTGATTTGCTTCGTGTTGTAGACAAAAAAAGATATCCATGTTTTATTGAACATAGAGGACATAGATATAAAATTAATATGGAGAAATTTTAATTAAAGATTTTAAAGATAAGATAATGTCTAATACTATGAATATTAAAAAAATATTTGATCTCACTGATCAGGTTATAATAATTACAGGTGGTGCTGGATTATTAGGTTCAGAATATGCCAAAGGCTTTAGTCAGGTTGGTGCTAATGTAGTCTTAGCAGATCAGAATCTGGCAAAATGTAAGAAATTAGCTAAAGATCTAGAAAATAAATTTAATGTTTCTCCTTTAGCAGTTAAGCTTGATGTTACTAGCCCTGATTCTATAAAAAAAATGGTATCAAAGATAATGAAGAAATTTTCAAAAATTGATGTTCTTATAAATAATGCAATCTTTACCGAAACAGGAAAAATAAAGGGAAGTAAAATATCATTTGAAAATTATCCACTTACAATGTGGAAAAAAGGCCTTGATGTTAATCTAACAGGCACGTTTCTGTGTAGTCAAGAAGTTGGAAAGGTTATGGTGAAACAAAAACATGGAGTAATTATTAACATTAGTTCAATCTATGGACTTGTTGGTCCTGATCAAAGAATCTACGGAAAATCTAAAATTATTAAATCAGCCATGTATGCAGTAACAAAGGGCGCAATCCCTAATTTGACTAGGTATATGGCATCGTATTGGAATAGAACTGGTGTTAGAGTCAATACACTTTCATTAGGTGGAGTGGAAGAGGATCAAGATAAAACATTCAAAAAAAATTATTCATACAGAACAACAATTGGTAGGATGGCAAAAAAAGATGAGTATGTTGGTGCAGTGTTATTTTTATCATCAGATGCTTCATCATACATGACTGGATCTAATCTAGTCATAGATGGTGGCTGGACTACATGGTGAGCAGATTTGGTTTTTCTTGAAATTGATGGGACTAAGATAGGTTCAACAAGTCCTACTTATTTTATTGCTGAAGCAGGATTAAATCATAATGGAAAAATTGATTTAGCCAAAAAGATGATAGATGAAGCGTATAATGCTGGTGCTGATGCAATCAAATTCCAGACATACAAATCAGAAAGTTTTCTATCATCTTCTAGTCAGTACTTTGATTTTTTTAAGAATGTTGAATTATCATTTGAGGAATTCAAAGAGATAAAGAGTTATGCAGATAATTCATGTATAACATTCTTATCTACACCATTTGATTTTGAAAGTTCAGATTATTTAAAAAAAATTGGAGTTCCAGCTTTTAAGATTGCATCCTCTGACTTGACTAACACACCATTACTTAGTCATATTGCAAAAATGGATCTTCCTATGATCATATCGACAGGATTGGGAACAATGGAAGAGATTGAAGAATCCATAAATCTGTGTAATTCTGTGGGAAATAATAAAATTGCAATTCTTCATTGTGTAGCAGACTATCCCGCAAATCCTGAAGAAGCCAATCTTTCTGCAATAAACACAATGAAAGAAAAATTTCAAGTCCCTATTGGATACTCTGATAATGGTGAATCGATGGTTGTTGATGAAATAGCTGTGAGTTTAGGTGCCGATATTATAGAAAAACATTTCACCCTAGATAAAAATATGGAAGGACCTGACCATTCATTTTCAATTCTACCAAATGATCTCAAAGAATTAATCACAAAATTTAGACTTATTGAAAAGATTAAAGGAGATGGAATAAAATCTCCAGCTAATTCAGAAATAAAAAATAAAATTGCAATAAGGAAATCAATTACTTGTTCAAAATTTATTCATAATGGTGACACTATTTCGTCTGATAACATTGCAATAAAAAGACCAGGTGATGGTATAGAACCTAAATATTGGAATGAAATAATTGGAAAAAGATCAACTCGTGATATAGAAAAAGATGAATTAATTCAATGGGATGATGTCTTGTAAACATGAAACCTATTTGTCTAATATGTGCTAGAGGTGGTTCGAAAGGAGTTCGCAATAAAAATATACGAATATTAGGTAAAAAACCTCTTATCGCTCATACTATTGAAAAAGCAGTAAAATCTAAAATTTTTTCTCATGTTATTGTATCAACTGAAGATGCAAAAATAGCTAAAATTTCTAGAAAGTTTGGGGCTGAGACACCATTCATTAGACCAAAAAGACTGGCCACTAGTACAATAGCAATTGAAGATGTTTTTATTCATGCAATTAAAAAATTACAAACACTAGGATATGAATTTGATATATTTGTAAATCTAGACTGTACTGTTCCCTTTATCAAAATTGAAGATGTTTTAGGAAGTATTAAGTTATTAAAAAGAAAAAAATGCGATGCTGTTTATGGAGTGTATCAACAACATTTGAATCCCTATTTCAATATGATGGAATTAAATTCTTTAGGATTTTTAAAGCTGTGCAAAAAATTAGCAAAAAGACCAAGAAGTAGGCAGGAAGCTCCTATAGTTTATCAATTGAATGGTCTTTTTACTTATGATACAAAGAAGTTTTTAAAATTTGGAAAAACATTGATGCCAAAAGCTCTTCCATATGAAATTCCTTTAGAAAGTGGTTTCATGATTGATACTAAAGCTGAATTTAAAATTGCAGAATTAATGCATAAAGAATTTTCTTTGTAAGTAGAAAACTATTTCTTAATTTTGATGTACCTTTTTAATTTTGATGATTTTATAATTGCTAGCGCTATTCTTAACACGTATTCCCCTTTTGATAAATTATTCATTGATTTTTTATTTTTATTAACACATTGAATAAAATATTTTAATTCTTTTACATACTCCTCATTTTTATCATAATTTTTTACTCTTAATTTGGAAATCCATTTTGATTTCTTAAAATCATAAAGTCTCACTTCATTATCTGTAGAATTCCAATAGATTGTTCCCTTTGTTCCAATGATCTTACATGAACGAACTTCTGGTTTTTGGAAATAATCTAAATGAACTTCAGCAATAATATTATTCTTAAATTTCATAATAATTGCCGAAAGATCGCTCGTACTAATATTCAAATTACTAAATTTTCCTGTTAGTGAAAGAACCTCTTTTATTTCTCCAAAAAACCAATAGAGATAATCTAATTCATGTATGCATGTTAATACTACGCCACCACCAAGATCATCCCTGGATGCATATCCTTTTGTATAATTTTCATCAGGATGCCAATCAGGTAAATATGTTCCACATTCTACTTTAACTGAAATAACTCTTCCAATTTTTTTACTATCAATTAGTGATTTGATCTTTTCAATTGATCTATCAAATCTTAAATTACATCCCATCAATGTAACAAGTTTTTTTCTTTTTGTAATTTGTAACAATTCTTTAACATCTTTCATTGTATTGGAAAGTGGTTTTTCTATAAACAAATCTAAACCTAATTTTGCTAATTTCTTGGCAATTGGAATATGATATGCGGTTTCATTTGTAATAAAAGCAGCATCAGGGTTTTCAGAAATACATGATTCTATATCATTGAAGATTTTTACATTTTTTTTAGTTAGTGAATCCAGATCAGTACGTTTTGTATATACTATAACTTCATTATTTGTTGTGGAAATAATATTTGTTAGATGCCTTTTTCCAATAGAGCCTAATCCAACAATTAGAATTTTCATCAACATTGAAAAAATCTTCTAGTAAATAGAACTTACTCTTCATCAATCTAAAATTTATGAGTTAATATTGTTTAGTATCAATTTCATTCTATTCTATTTCCAATAACATACTATATCTAGAAAAAAATAGTTTGTTTAATATGAAAAATTAGTCTTAAAGTTTTTAACATATCTGTGACCGATTTTGAATTAATGCAGAAGAAAAGAATGTTGATAGTGGGAGGAAGTAGCCTACTGGGATACAAATTATTAGATTATGCTAATGATTTTGAACTTTACTCTACATATAATAAAAATCCAATTTATTCCAAAGATCTTGAAGCCATAAAAATCAATATAACACTTGAGATAGATTGCAAAAAAATTCTTGAATTAAAACCAGATATCATTGTTAATAC
>CEVQ01051384.1_pt1 | contig 13180 bp, 13 predicted proteins | sample 356551 | NCBI WGS metagenome assembly CEVQ01 (sample SAMEA2623756, study PRJEB7988) | marine metagenome | biome: marine biome (ENVO:00000447); feature: mesopelagic zone (ENVO:00000213); material: "saline water (ENVO:00002010), including plankton (ENVO:xxxxxxxx)" | depth 250 m | reverse complement strand
TCACTATCTGTTGCAGCAATATTCAATCGTTCGTCTCCTATCGTGGTAGGAGCGTGAGCACTATAAAGGACATCAGCATATTCCCGAAAGTCGTTCACATTATCTCGAAGTGAAGTCTCAGATCTAAGGTCATATTCGTTTATATTCTGTAGGCCGGCCTTTACTGGTACAGCAAGCGGATATTTCAGTCGGGTCATAATCATTCACCCCTTCCGTTAATTTTGAGCTGGGACCATCACTGTTCCAGAAATTACTTGCGCCTTCCCAGGCACCACATCTCCTAAGTGCTCGGATATCCATCGTTGGGCTAGTTCATTAGAGCTATCGCTTGTCTTTTCATCCTCAAATATACTTACTGCTGTCACCAGGCCGTCACCAGCATCAATAACGTAATAAGCTATATATCCTGGCTGATTACTAATAATGGGCATAAACCCATCATCGATTGTTTTCATGAGGGTCGCAACAGAACCTGAGACCATCTCTCTGCTCCGAATGGTTATTACCATGTCAACTCCTTAATTTGGTTCCTTCGATTTTCGAATTACCAATACGATTATTTAGATCATTCAAAAACAACGACCGACCTTAGGACTTCTCCTGCCTCCATCTTATGAAAGGCACTCTCCACTTCAGATAACGATATTGTCTCCGTAACAAATTTATCTAAATCTATTCTTCCATCCAAGTGAAGGTCAATGTATTTAGGAAAATCTCTGGAAGGTAGGCAGTCACCATACCAGGAAGACTTTAAGGATCCTCCTCGCCCAAAAATCTCTATAAGGGGAAGATTGATATTCATGGCTGGATCGGGTACTCCAACTAGGACCAATACCCCAGCATGATCTCTGGCATAAAACGCCTGTTCATAGGTCTTTGGGTTTCCAACCGCTTCAATAGTTACGTCTGCTCCATTCCCATCAGTAACGCTTCGAATGAAGTCCACTGGATCGTTGTTTAGGCTATTCACGGTGTGGGTCGCTCCAAATTCCTTGGCCCACTTTAATTTTTTGTCATCTATATCCACAGCAATTACATCTTGGGCTCCTGCCAACTTGGAGCCAACTATCGCTGCGTTCCCAACACCTCCGCATCCAAAAACAGCAACAGAATCTCCCATCGCAACGGAACCCGTATTTATAGCGGCACCAAGTCCGGCCATCACACCACAACCTAGGAGAGAAGCCGTATTGGGATTAACCGAAGGGTTCACCTTAATAGCCTGTCCTGCGTCAACTAACGTTAACTCTGAGAAGGCCCCGATACCCAGCGCAGGTGAAAGAATAGTTCCATCAGCTAATGACATATCTTGAACAGCATTCCTGCTATCAAAGCAATACCATGGTTTACCTTTAACGCATGATCTACAGAGTCCACAGGGGGATCTCCAGGCAATAATCACGAAATCTCCTACAGAGACGTTCGTCACAGCCTCTCCTACTTCCTTTATATAACCAGACGCTTCATGCCCTAGCAGGAAAGGAAAATCATCATTAATCGCCCCTTCGCGATAGTGCAGATCTGTGTGGCATACACCACAGGACTTTATAGTGACTAATACTTCATTGGGCCCTGGTTCAGGAACCGCAATCTCAATCACTTCGACCGTTTTTCCCTTATCTCTTGCAATTACAGCCTTTGATTTATGCACGTATCCCCCTAAGTATTTACTTCCACTAAATATTCCTCATCCCGACATATTACCAGTGATACAGTCTAAAACCGATAAATCCCAGGTACCCAGACCTTTTATTAAGGGCACAAAAACTTTACCCTGACAAAGGTTTAGGCTCCCTGAAATAAAGCTACGATTCTGAGAAAGAAGTCCCATTGGAACCAAAATAAGGAATTTGATACATGGTTAATTATCAGTGTGATGCTATATATGACATTAAGAAAACAGAGGTTGACTACCTCGTTATTCCGGAAACTGGACAGAAGTACCAAGCCACTATTTATTCCCCGATTCCCAAGCGGGATGAAACCTCTTCCTTATTTCCGATTCTTTTGGACGTACATGGAGGAGCCTGGCAGGGAGGTTCGAGATTCGATGGGGAATACATGGATAAGTCACTTGCGGCTAGCGGGGTTTTAGTGGCCGCAGTCGATTTTAGAATCGCACCAGAAGATCCGTATCCGGCGCAGGTGCAGGACGTCAACTATGCACTACGCTGGTGGAAATCGGCCTGTGGAAATTATGGAGGTGACCCGACCACGTTAGGAGCCCTAGGCCTATCAAGTGGAGGCCACACACTCATGCTTAATGTTCTGAAACCAAACGATCCAATTTATTCACATCATTCTTTGGATTCAGAATATGACGCTTCCGTAGTTTATTCCATTGGCTCGTCCGCTGTTTTGGACTCTCATGCCCGCTACCTATACGCTAAAAAAATAGGCCGCACAAATCTCATAGAGGGATCCCTTGGATATTTTCACGACGAGGAAACAATGAGGGAGGGGAACCCACAATTAGTTCTTGAGAGAGGGGAACATGAATCCTTACCGTCAACCTTATTAATTCATGGAGCCGCCGATGCTGCTGTCCCAAATGCAATACCTGAAAAATATGCTCTTACTTATTCAGATGCTGGTGGCAACATCGAACTGCGTATGTTTGAGGGAATGCATCATAACTTCGCTCGAGAGCCCCTTCCTGAATCCCACCAGGCCATCGAAATGATCAAGAATTTTATCTCGGAAAATATAGCTTAATTCCAATGTCTCTGTTCCATATAAAAGAATTCTATATCCATTTAGTTCCTGCCTAATGACTTGGATTTGATACAATCCGTGCTCGGTTTTGCAGTGTAAGTAAACCGTTGTACATTGGATTAGAAATAGATATGGAGGGTTGTGCATGACCAAGAGAATAAACAGAGTCATTGAATTATTTGAGGACGATCAGCCTGTTTATTACACGGGACTACATTCGTTTGACCGCGACTATCTAACCTATGAGCAGGGTAAAAAAGATGCATCAATATGGGCCGACTATATAAATATAGGCATGGAACATGGTGCCTTCGATATGGGAGGATTGGAAGCCTACATGGATGGACTGGTGGACGGTGGTCCCACACCTTCCGGACACGTAACCCCCACAGTTATTGTTGAACTCCCCGTTCAAGGAGAAAGCGCCGACATAATAAGATATAACGCCTGGCAAATCCGACAAATTTTGGCGAGAGGAGTCCACGGGATATTGTTATGTGAAGCCACGACCCCTGATGCGGTGGCTGCATTTGTGGAATCATGCCGATACAAGATCAACGAAATTGGAGTCGGGTTTGGGCTAAAAGATGGGACTAGAGGGGTAGGCTCCGAATTTAAAGCCAAAGAAAAATGGGGGCTTTCAGATGACAATGATTACAGGTCCAAAGCCGATCCCTGGCCTCTAAATCCAAACGGAGAAATTCTACTGGGCCTGAAAATCGAAACGCTAGCAGGACTAAACAACTGCGAACAAATTTTAAGTGTTCCAGGTATCGGATTTGCAGAAATGGGTCCTGGTGATATGTCTATGTCAATGAAGATTAAAAGAGTTCCAGGATCTCCTCCCGACCCAAGAATCGAGGAAGCATCCGCAAGGGTAAAAAAAGCCTGTGACAAAAATGGCATTAAATTTTTAGAGTCTGCCAACCCTGGGAACATTACCGAGATTATCGATACAGGCGCCAGGGTAATAGCCGGTCAAAGTGAAGAAGCTGCTCAAATAGGCCGCAAATATACGGGACGTCAAATGAAGGTTTAATACGTTTGATTTGATTATTTATTTGACACAAATGTCACGTAAATTTGTCTAATCTGCGTTGTACCAGGGCTATATCTTAGCTTGATAAACAATATTGAAAGGAGTTTCCGCCGCCCTGTGAAACGAGGAAAATCCAGCCTTTTGGAAAACCTCCCCTATTCTGCTCTCTCCTGCCTGGGCACCTAAAACTCTACTCCCGCCTCCTTGGGCAACTCCATTGGCGGTACAAGCAAATGTGGAGGCACCATAAAAAAGCCTCCCCAAAGGACCAAAATTATCTTCAGTATTGTCATTCGCAAAAGGTTCTACGATCAAAACGGATCCACCGGGATTCAGAGACTTTTTCGCCTGTAAAGCTGCCCCATCAGGATCACCCATGTCATGGAGGCAATCCATGAAACAAACTAGATCCAAATCTTTTGTTTTGTAATTATTGGCAGGCGCCACCTCAAACCCAATCCTGTCTCCAACCCCTGAATCCGACACCCTCTGTTTAGCAGTTTCAATTGATCCTTGGTGATAGTCAATTCCGACAAAGCTTGAATTCGGGTATTGAGTTGCCATTATGATCGTGGATGCAGCATGGCCGCAACCTATATCACCCACCCGAATCCCAGACTTCAATCGATCTTCCACACCATCAAGGGCCGGGATCCAACTTTCGGTCAGATTGGCCCGGTAGTTAGGTCTAAAAAAACGCTCTGTAGCCTCAAACAACCGTTCGTCGTGATCACCCCAATGAATTCCGGAACCCGTTTTTATAGCCTCCATCATCTTTCGATCGGCCGCATAAAACACTGAGTAAAATGCTAGTGCACCACCCCCCATATAGACGGGGCTATTTTCATCGGTGAATACGAAGGCCTGTTCATCTGGCAGCAAATACGTTTCATCTGCACTGTCATATTCCAGGTAACCGCCAGCAGCTTGAGACTTCATCCATTCCGTCAGTAATCTCAAGTTAAATCCAGTCTTTGTGGCAACATCTTGTGGGGTCATGGGTCCCGAACCTGCCATAGCAGTAAATAGTCCCAGTTTATCCCCTATGTATGTCAGAGCTATGCCGGTGGAAGCCCCCATATCCGTTACTAATTTCTCAAGGAATATATTTAGCTTGTCTTGATCCATATAAGTAACTCCTAGCGGTGTCTATGACAGACAAAATGTTAAATTCATCACAGGTAACAAACATTTAAACGGCATGTAGCAGTTAAATGTAGAACCCAATATAGGATGCAAATGGAATTTATATAATTTTCAAACTAACGACTAGTTGAAGGCAGAAACTCCAAAGGGTGGATTCTAATCTCCCGATTGGGCATGTTCCGCGACTTGCGCCAACTCATCCATAAATTGTCCATGATCATATGAGATCCCATTGAGATACACGCTATCGCGGGCAACTCCAGAGGCAACAGCAATCGCCTCCGCAATTTCTTCGTCCGAAGCTCCGCCGAGCTGTGCCAGCCCGGTGAGAAAAGGCACTCAATAATCACACCTAAAGGTAGAAGCTGCTCCAATACCAATCAAAGCCTTTGTCTTTGAGGATAAAGCCGTATCTACCATAAGAAAATCTTTCAAAAAAGACCATGTGTGCTCAAGAATCATGTCCCCCATGCCATCCATAAATCCAGGCACGATACCCAATGTGGCCTCAATATCGTTTATTATGTCCTGTCTTGCCATATTTCACCTCACCTCACATTTCAAATATTCCTATTAGGTCAATAATGGTGACAATAGCACAGATATGGATAATTAACCTAAATTTAGAGTGAACATACAATTGTAAGAGATTGGGATATTTAGAATGAAGTGGAATGCAGGGCCCGATATTTCCACTCCTCTTTACAAATTAGTAATAGCTCCCGTAGTGTCGGTTCAAATCAACGAGTGGTGATCACAGAGGAAAATAGTATGAATTCAAATGGCAAACCTGTCGCTGTAGTTATAGGTGCAACTTCCAAATGGCAGTCAGACGGAAGAAATACAAAACTAATACATGGTAAAGAGCTGGACGACGCCCACATACCGGTAGGAATTCGTTGGGGAATCGGCGGAGCGGTGGCTCAAAAATTCGCACAGGAAGGTTTCTTCGTCGTATTAACTACTCGAAACACTCCCAATGCCGAACCTCTTCAGAAGGCCATTCAGGAACAGGGAGGAGAGAGCACCATCATAGAGTTGGACCTCGTATCGAGCGTCTCTATATCGGAAGCATTCGCTAAAATACGGGAACAAGCTGGAGACCCCGACGTATTGGTATATAACGCCGGATACATAGAAGGTCGGGATCTTCCTCCTGAGAAAGAGCTACTGGAAAACATCCCACTGGAAATGTTCGAAACTGCCCAACATATTTCCAGTAGAGGCCCTTTCCTAGTAGCCAAGGAAGTTATGCCCTCAATGAGGAAAAGGGGAAGTGGCTCATTCTTAATTTCAAATAATTCTTCTTCACTCAGAGGGAGAAAACGTATGACAGGACAATCCCTCTACTACCCAAGGGTAATGATGAGAACTCTTGCACAGGTCTTAACTGAAGAATATTCAGAGTTTGGAGTGCATGTCGCCAATGTTGTCATTGATGGCACAATTGATTCCCCTGGAACAAGGGCAATGTCAAGATCACAACAAAATCCTGATTTGATAATGAATCCAATTAAGATAGCTGAAGCCTTTTACTATCTGCACAGTCAAGATAAATCATCTTGGACCCACGAACTCCAACTTACCCCTTTCCCAAACAACCCAAGCTTTTAAGCAATGAAGATTAAAAGCATAAAAGCACTAGCCGGGAAGTTCCCATCACCCACATCAGATAATCCAGTCCGTGATAGTTGGAAATGGGTGGACCATGTAGCCACACCAATGTCACGATATCCAAGGTATAAAAGAGAAGGACTCCTTTGGGCACCCCCATGGGAGGAGACATCCATTTGTGTCGTTACCGCTGAAGATGGAACTTTCGGTGTAGGGATGACTATATTCAGCACACCTGTCAATTCACTAATCAATGACCACTTTGCTCCACTATTGATTGGCGAAAACTGTATGGCAATCGAAAAAATCTGGGACATGATGTTCAGGTTGGCCTCACCTTACAGCGCGGCGGGTATAGCAAGTTATGCCATCACTGCTGTCGATCTGGCTCTATGGGATCTGAAGGCAAAAATTGCCAAAATGCCGGTGTATGAGCTTCTTGGAGGCCCTGCACGAGACAAAATTACTTGTTATGCCACTGGCAGCCAAACAGAATGGCATATGGAGCTCGGTTTCAATGCTACCAAATTGACCTGTTTGTCTGGACCGTCTGATGGCCCCGATGCCTTGGGACTAAATGAGGAACTCATAGCAACAAAACGGGATCTAATAGGCCCGAATGTAGAACTAATGCTTGATTGCTGGATGGCCCTAGACCTCGAATTCACCGTCAGGTTAGCAGAACGATTAAGACCGTATAACCTAAAGTGGATCGAAGATTGCCTTCTACCGGAAGACTACGATGGATTTAAGGCATTGAAAAAAAGGATTCCATGGCAATCAATCGCAACTGGTGAACATTGGTATACATCCCTCCCTTTTTTATCTGCTGTCTCAGAGAGATCAATTGACTATTTACAACCGGACATACAGTGGGTAGGTGGCATGACGGCAATCGTGAAAATCTGCCATATAGCGGAAGCAGCCGGTATATCGGTAATCCCACATGGTGGAGCCAGTACTTCATACGGACAGCATGCCTGCTACGCCATGCCGAATATTCCATTGGGAGAATATTTTATGCAGACAAGCCCAGGGATCCCACTCGACCAATACGACAGAAAAGGAACTGAATTATCAGGAGTTTCAATACCAGAATCCGGATATGTCGTTCCAAATGACGCCCCTGGCTTCGGAATAGAATTGACGCTGGATGACATAGAAAAAGTAACAACTTAACATCCCCGTACTAATTTAATTAGGACAATACAACTTTACTAGCACACTGAAACAGGGAATACAAAATGGATCACATCAACATAGGATTTATCGGATTAGGCAATATGGGAGCGGGTATGTGCCTAAATATAATCAAAAATGGTTACGAAGTTACGGTACACGACATCAACAAAGATTCAGCTGTGTCGGCTCTTGAGATGGGCGCAGTATGGGCTAACAGCCCTAAAGAACTCGCGCAAAAGTCTGATGTCATTTTCACTTCTCTCCCAGGCCCGAAAGAGGTTGAAGCCGTATCAGTTGGAGAACAAAGTATCTTGGATGGTATTGATGAAGGGTCTATATGGGTCGATCTAAGCACAAGTTCACCAAACCTAATTCAGGCACTACATGAAACTTTTGCTTCCAAGGGTGCCAAGGTCATGGACGCACCAGTAAGTGGTGGTGTTACGGGGGCAGAAAGCGGTCGACTAGCGATAATGGTTGGCGGTGACGAGGAAACATTTAACAATCTTAAATCCGTATTAGAATCTTTTGGCGACCGGGTCACTTATACGGGACCAATAGGAACGGGAACGATCTGCAAGTTGATGAATAATGCTTTTCAATACGGCATGGAAGTACTTTTGTCCGAGTCCTTAACACTCGGAGTTAAAGCAGGTGTCAATACGCAAAAGCTGGTAGAGTGCTTGCGAAATGGCGGTGGTGGTCGTGGCAATATACTAAACGTCACATTCCCACAAACCTACCTTAAGGGAAAATTCGATCCTCCACGGTTCAAACTAACCGGAGCCCAAAAGGATGTATCTTTAGCTTTGGAACTTGCACGACAACACGATGTTCCAATGGCTTCAGCTACTCACACTTATAACGAAATGACTTCGGCAATTAACAGGGGATGGGGCGACCTAGACTCCCGAGTGAGCCTCTTACTACAAGAAGAGAGGGCTGGAAATATCGAGGTTCGCATTACCGATGAAGATGACGTCTCTTGAACCTGAAAAATAGGAGTTACGGATGGATGGAAGGCTAGTCGGTATTAAAGCTGTAATAACAGGCGGCGCAGGGGCAATAGGACTGGCAACCGCAAAAATCTTTGGCAGGGAAGGGGCTACTGTCTTTATTGCCGACTACAACAATCTGGCGCTAAGCAGTGCGCTAAAACTCTTAAAGTCGGAGGGAATTCCGGCATCCGGAATCCAGGCAGATGTGACTTCACCTCATGAGGTCTCAACCATGATGGATACAGCTGCAGAAAATATGGGTGGCATATCGACCCTTATTAACAACGCTGGAACCAGCTCTCCAGGCTATTTAGTGGACCATACCAGAGAGGATATCGACAGGGTTCTTGATGTAAATACAAAAGGAGTGATTTTTTGTACCCAATCAGCCATACCTTATCTGCAGGACTCTCAAAATGCCTCCATAACAAGCACATCATCACAAGCAGGTAAAAGAGGCTGGGATCAAAATTCTGTATACAGTGCTTCAAAAGCAGCAGTGATAGGTTTTAGCCGCGCCATGGCTGTGGAATTGGCTCCAAACATAAGGGTAAACTCCATAGCACCCGGCCACATAAAGGATGAAGGAATGGCCTGGGCCTCTTTTGCCAAACGAAAACAAAATAACGAGACTATAGAGGATTTCAGCTCGCATTTAGCCGCTACTGAAATACCATTGCGACGCCTCCAGTCTGCGTCAGATATAGCCAACGGGTTCCTATTCCTCTCTTCAAAAGAGGCTTCAGAAATCACAGGTGCGGTACTGAACATTGGTGGCGGCGTAGTTATGGATTAAATATCCGATCACATATCACCGTCGATTCGTCAAACAAAAATAAGTCTGCACTTATACTGCGACCCATATAACTAAAAAAATTCACATGAGCATAACCCTTTAGGACAAAACCATGAAAATTAGTGACGTGAAAATCTTCCGTATGTCGGCGGAATCTCACAAATCTGACACAAATAACTGGCTATTCGTAAAAATTTATACAGATACTGGAGTATATGGTGTTGGAGAGGGGAGCCTGCAATATAAGGATCTAGGTCTGATAGGTGAAATTCAGGATTTTTCAAAGTTTTTGATTGGGAAAGATCCGTTTGCAATCGAATATATTTGGACGTCGCTTTATAGAAGGGTTACCTGGACGGGTGGCGCTGTAACCATGAGTGCCATCAGCGCTATTGACCTAGCCCTGTGGGACCTTAAAGGAAAAGCCCTTGGAGTCCCCGTTTATGAACTATTGGGGGGAAAGGTGAGAGATGCCGTGCCTGTATACGCAAACGGCTGGTTTGAAAACGCTGACACTCCATCTGAACATGCAGACGCCGCAGTGAAGACAGTAAAGGCTGGCTACCCTTGCCTCAAATTTTACCCTTTTAAAGGTGAGTATGTGACGACCCCAGACAGGATTAACACTGGAGTCGAACTTGTGAAGGCTGTGAGAGAGGCTGTTGGACCTGATATTCAAATTGGAATAGACATCAGGGCACGGCTAGATTATTGGAGCGCAATCCAGGTTGTTGAGGAGCTCAGGCCCTACAAAATATCCTGGATTGAAGAACCCATACAATTCGACAATCCCAAGCTAATGGGTGAATTTGCCAGAAAATCCAGTGTTCCTGTCTCCACAGGGGAACAACTCTACAACCGTTGGGACTTCCAACCACTATTCGACGAGAGAGCTATATCAATCATCCAACCTGATATTTGCCATGCAGGAGGCATTTCAGAACTTAGGAAAATCGCCTCAGCTGCAGAAACGCACTATGTTAGTGTTGCTCCCCACAACTCTAATGGACCGATCTCCACTGTATCCAGCCTCCACCTTGATATGAATATTCCAAACTGCTTCAAGCAAGAGATTTTTGTCAGTTTTCTAGACAGGTATGAATCCGTACTTACAAATCCCATTCCGATATCAGATGGCTTTGCAATCCCCCCAGTTGGACCAGGATGGGGAACTGATATTGACGAATCTGCACTAGAACAATTCCCTCCAGCACCCTACACACCAGTGGAATCTGAGCCATATAGCGATTTCTTTTAGTCTCAACAACATCAGAACGACCAATTAAGCTAATAGAGCGAATAAAGGATTAGGCCTGTAACAAGTTCGATAGACCCAAACTTTTCACCGAGTACCCGCTCATTTTCGCTGTACCTCTCTCTGTGATGTTATATATGCTATTGTGAAATATGGATTTACTTAATACCATATTGCTTTGATTATGATTCGAACATTTAATTAGTATCCAGAACGATTCAGGCGCCAGAAATCGATCTGAAAGATGTTGTTGAAATTTACTTGTTATCTCTAAGAAACAACGGATACCGGACATTCCTAGACAACTTTGATTTCACTCAAAACCCGAAGACGGATATATTATCTGGGTTTACTGTTGCTCTGGCCTTAGTACCAGAGGCCATAGCTTTCGCATTCGTAGCCCATGTGGAACCTTTGGTCGGGCTATACGCCGCATTTTTTGTTGGACTTATTACCTCCATATTTGGTGGAAGAAGTGGAATGATTTCCGGTGCTACAGGGGCAACCGCTGTGGCAATGGTAGGTTTGGTAGTAATTCATGGTCCAGAATATCTATTTGCAACAATGATCCTGACTGGACTGATACAGGTATCAGCCGGCCTTCTAAAATTCGGAAAATTCATTAAATTAGTCCCCTACCCCGTTATGCTTGGGTTCGTCAACGGTCTGGCGATTGTGATATTTCTGGCCCAGCTGGGCCAGTTCAAAATTCCAAAAACAAGTAGTCTGTCAGGGTCTGTCGATCCTGATAGTTCTCACTCGGCACTAAGTGTCGTCTTCAACGGGGGATGGATGGATGGGCTTGAATTAACAACCATGATAGGACTAACCATTCTTACCATGGCAATAATCTGGGTTTTACCAAAAATACCTGTGATTAAAAAAGTGGCCCCCGCCCCTCTAATCTCCATAATACTCATATCAGCTGTAGCCATACTGCTGAATCTGGACACAAGAAATGTAGGTGACATGGCAAGTGTTTCAGGGGGAATGCCTCTATTTCACATACCTTCCATACCCTGGAACCTAGAGACTCTTCTTATAATTTTGCCTTTCTCCTTGACGATAGCAGGCATCGGACTCATAGAAAGTTTATTAACACTAACACTGGTCGACGAAATTACGGAAACAGAAGGCCGTCCTAACTTAGAGTGTGTGGGGCAAGGCCTTGCGAATTTCGTCTGCGGATTTTTCAAAGCGATGGGTGGATGTGCGATGATCGGTCAAACGATGATTAACATAGATTCGGGCGGTAGAGGTCGTCTGTCCGGAATCACCGCGGCCTTATCATTACTGCTCTTCATAGTATTTCTGTCTGACCTTATAGAAATGATTCCTCTTGCGGCCCTGACAGGAATCATGATGATGGTCGTTATAGGGACATTTGCCTGGCCTTCTCTAAAATTACTATTCCGAATCCCCAAAGAAGACGCTATAGTAATCATAATTGTGACCGGTGTAACCGTAATCCAGGATCTGGCTGTGGCCGTCGTTATAGGGGTTATAGTCTCTTGCCTCGTATATGCATGGAAGTCTTCCCAGCAAATTCAAATAACCGAATCCGAATCAATCAATGACGAGACGCACTCATACGCTCTTCACGGAACCTTATTTTTCGGATCCATCTGGAAATTTAAGGAGCTAATCCACCCGAGTAACTACAGCAAAAAGAATATAGTTCTTGACTTAAGCGATGCTAAAATAGCGGACCATTCAGCCCTAGAGGTTCTAGATACGCAAACCGCCAAATATCATGAAAACGGTAAAAGACTGGAACTGACAAATCTCTCTGAGGACTCTTTGAGGATACTACGTAAAGCGGAGAAGGTGACCAGCATAAACGTCGTTTGAACTTTCCGCCCTTAACTTGTCCTCAATAAAAAACGACCCAGCTGCTAGTCAAATCAAGAACCCGATTCTGGGAAACTGTACTTAAAAGAGTAGCCCCTATAAGAAATAACTACTCTTTTAAGTACCTGTACCCTGTTCTACGAAGCCGCGATCTGCGCCCAATCTATTTCATCAACTTCCATGGGTTCGCAGGTAATCATTTCAATCATCTCACCCAGGGTTGCCAAAATGTCTTCCTCATTGTTCGCTTCCCACAGGCAAATAAAGGTATCTGTATTACCATACGGTAGCGGATTCCAACTTTTCACACATTTGGCAGGTGTTTCCCCAGCCTGCATAGCCTTCGCAAATTCTGTTATCGAATCATCTTCCATTGCTTGAGAAAACTGATCCGCAGGAACCTTCAAAGAATGTACGACCATATACTGTGCCACTACTTGTCTCCTTATGCTAATTAAATCTGACCTTAGTCCCTACAAATACTAACAGTTGTCTTCAATCATCCAAATAACATTTCGTAAAAGCCTTTTCTTGGAGTGACCTCATAATCAGTAAATAATGGAATCATATGCTGGTTGTAGGAA
>CEVQ01358571.1_pt1 | contig 13186 bp, 11 predicted proteins | sample 356551 | NCBI WGS metagenome assembly CEVQ01 (sample SAMEA2623756, study PRJEB7988) | marine metagenome | biome: marine biome (ENVO:00000447); feature: mesopelagic zone (ENVO:00000213); material: "saline water (ENVO:00002010), including plankton (ENVO:xxxxxxxx)" | depth 250 m | reverse complement strand
AGGAGCAAAGGGTATTGACAGTCTAGAGGGTCAACCGGGTATTCATCCGGCCCTTATGGAAGACCTTGCAACTGGCAGAATGTCTGTAGCTCAAATTGCACAAAGAATTATCCATGCCGTTGAAGACTCAGAGTCTGGAAAAATACATAACTTTGATACTGTAAAGCAAATAATCAAAGAGCAATTGGATGATATTTTGAAAATTAGAGAGGAATCCGGAGTGTTAAATTCTGATATGAAACAAAGATATCAAGATGCTTACATTATTTCATTGCGATGGATAAAAAATTACACTGAATACAACTTCAGAAGCCTTGGAACATATAGCCATAAGGACCTACTCGAAATTGCTTCATCACCGCCAGCTTTCTAAAATAATAATTTAACTCAATCAGGAGATTCATGATTAAATTCAGTGCAAATCTATCAATGTTATTTACTGAGCTTGATTTTTTGGACCGGTTTTCTGCCGCCAAGAAAGCCGGGTTCGATTACGTGGAGTATCTTTTCCCTTACGATTTCGCTCCTGAACAAATTAGTGATCAATTGACTCAACACAACCTGGAACAAGTATTGTTTAACCTTCCTGCTGGCAATTGGGGGGTCGGCGAACGAGGAATCACTTGCTTACCCGATCGGATTGATGAATTTCAAGATGGAGTAATGAAAGCGATAGATTACGCGAAAGCTTTAGGATGCAAACAGGTAAACGCATTAGCTGGCATACCAGCATTAGAAAGCTCCGAAGATGTCGTAAAAGAAACTTTTATAAAAAATCTACGATTCGCCGCAAACAAACTTGAAGATCAAGATATTCATCTATTAACTGAGCCTATAAACACAATAGATATTCCAGGGTTTTACTTAAACTACACAGAACAAGCAAAATCTGTCTTAAAAGAGGTTAATTCTAATAATTTATTTATTCAATATGACATCTATCATATGCAAATTATGGAAGGAGATCTCATACGAACTATAACCGAAAACCTCCACTATATTAAACATATACAGCTCGCTGATAACCCAGGACGGCATGAACCTGGAACCGGAGAGATTAACTATTCATCAATATTCAGCGCTTTGCAAAAGTTAGGCTACAAAGGCTATGTTGGATGTGAATATATCCCTAAAGAGAGCACTTTGGATGGAATTGCCTGGATTGAACAGTACAGACAATGAGTAACACAAAAACCGCAGCTGAAAATTTAAACAAATATCTTGAGCGTATCCAATCAACTATTTTGTGGTTGTCAGTAAACATTGTTCATCATGCAAATAATCTTCGGGAAACTAAATCGGGTGTTAAAGTGGGAGGCCACCAAGCATCTAGTGCCTCAGTTGTAACAATAATGACTTCACTTTACTTTGATTTTATGAACGCAGGAGACCGAATATCTGTTAAGCCACATGCTTCGCCTGTTTACCATGCAATACAGTACATTCTGGACAATTTAGACGAAAAATATATGAATACATTGAGGGAAATACATGGCCTTCAAGCATACCCAAGTCGTACTAAAGACCCTGATCATGTAGACTTTTCAACCGGTTCAGTTGGAATTGGAGCAATAGCACCTAACTTCGCCTCTCTTGTCGAAAGGTACATAAAGTCACAAGCTGACTCAAAACAATGGGATATTGACAAGGAAGCAGAACGTCGATACATCAGCTTGCTTGGCGATGCCGAACTAGATGAGGGGTCAGTTTGGGAGGCAATTGCTGAACCTACCATGAGTAACTTGGATGACGTTATATGGGTAGTAGATTTAAATAGGCAGAGCTTAGACCGCGTGATACCCGGTATCAGAGTTGGTGCCTGGGGCAAAATGTTCGCAGCTAATGGCTGGACTGTAATAAACGCTAAATACGGCTCTAAGTTGCAAAATGCGTTCAAAATGCCCAACGGAGACCTTTTCAAGGAAACAATCGACAAGATGCCTAATGAGTTATATCAACGATTGCTTAGGGTGTCTGGTGACGAATTAAGGGAATGGCTCCCAAGGAGTAGCGAGGATGCAGATACTCTAAAAAAGTTTATTTCTCAGTGGGATGATAATGAGCTACAAGAACTTGTTAGAAATCTAGGCGGGCATGATTTCACATCGTTGAGATCCAGCCTAAAAAAAGCGGATAAATCTAAAGGTCCATCAGTTATTTTTGCTTATACCCTAAAAGGCTGGATGTTGCCCTCAGTTGGTGACCCACAAAACCACTCAGTCATATTGAGCCAAGAACAAATGAACCAATTTAGGTCTGAATTAAGTATAGGCGACAAAGAATGGCCTAAGCTAGATGATCAAACAGAAGAATGGAAGCTGAAAGAATCTGCGAAAAAGAATCTATCTGAAGAAAGATCCAAAACAGAAATAATCAAACACAGTTTTCCTAAGAGTTTTGGAAGAAGTTATAAAGGTCCTATGTCTACCCAGCAGATTTTCGGATTGATACTTACCGAAATATCTAGAGGTGTTCCAGGCCTATCCGATAAAGTCGTGACTGTTAGCCCAGATGTAGCCAGTTCTACAAACCTAGGCGGATGGATCAACAAAGTAGGTGTGTGGGGCGAATCAGAAGTGCCCAAAATGCCAGAAGATGTCCAGAGAGCGCTCAACTGGCAACAGACCCCTGATGGCCAACACATAGAGCTAGGCATTTCTGAGAATAACTTGTTTATGATGCTTGGACAACTTGGCTTATCTCATGAAATGTTAGGTCAAACCCTGTTCCCTATCGGAACACTGTACGATCCATTCGTTAGACGGGGTTTAGATGCCCTGTTCTATGGTGTTTACTCTGGAGGTAGATTTATATTTGTTGGCACTCCATCCGGAATAACGCTTGGACCTGAGGGCGGTGCTCATCAGTCAATCGTGACGGCATCTATAGGAATAGATCTTCCAGAAACATCCTATTATGAACCATGCTTTGGAATTGAACTTGAATGGATAGTTTTACAAGCTTTAGATCACATTAGACAAAGAACTGAATCAACATATCTAAGGCTAACCACCAAAAGAATAGATCAACAACTGCTGACACTTCCAACGGAAGAAGGTCAGTTGGAGCAATTGAGAGAAAAGGTTATCCAAGGTGCATACCGCATAGTAGACAGATCAACTGAACCAGAATATCTACCTGGAGAAAATGTTGTGAATGTCTTTGCTACCGGCGCAATGATTCCGGAGGCTATTAACTCGAGTATTTCTTTATTAAGCGAAGGAATATATTTAAATGTGATAAACGTAACCGGCCCCGGTAAGCTTTACAGAAGTTATCAAGAATGGTCAACGAGTTCCATCTATGCAGAGCAAGATCAAGTTTTTATGCCAGACCTACTTACATCTTCAGAGAGAAAAGCTCCGATAGTAACCGTTATTGACGGACACTCGCATTCATTGTCATGGATAGGGAGTGCTATTGGAGCTCAATGTTATCCATTAGGTGTCAATGATTTTGGACAATCTGGAGATACTAACGATCTGTACCGCGAATATGGCCTGGATGCAGGTAGCATATCAGCAGCTTGTTATGGTGCTTTAGGATTGTAGGATTGGCTCTGTAATCACAGACCCTTTATGTATTAATATTAAATAATACAAATTATATAAATTTAGGTGATATCAATGAGTAAAATTTTTATTACAGTTCTTGTGCTTGGTTTATCAACTACACTCTTGGGAATGGCATGCGATTCAGCAATCGAAGAGGAAATTGCTGCATTAAAGGCAACACCAACTATTGAAAAAAGTATCAGTGCTGAAGAATCATCTAATGAAGGATTAAAAATGACTACACCAAAACAATATGACTCCGCTCCAGAAATGTCGATCGATGTCACTAAGAAATATACTGCCAAATTCCAGCTAGATGGAGGAAAAGGATTTGTGGTAGAGCTATATCCAGAGGTAGCGCCAATCACAGTCAATAGTTTCGTGTTTTTAGCTAGAGAGGGTTATTTTGACAACACCACGTTCCATAGAGTTATAAGCGGGTTTATGTCGCAGGGTGGCGACCCTACAGGTACTGGAATGGGTGGCCCTGGATACACTTTCGAAAACGAATTCGACCCTGAGTATAAACATGATTCTCCCGGCATCCTTTCAATGGCAAACGCGGGCACCAGAAATGGTCAAGCTACAAATGGAAGCCAATTCTTTATAACACATGGGCCTACTCCTCATTTAGATGGAATGCACACAGTATTTGGAAAAGTTACCCAAGGCTTAGAAATTGTGGTAAACCTCCGAGAAAGAGATCCCCAATTTGCCACATTTAATGGGGAAAAAATAATAACAATAGAGATTGTAGAAGAATAACAAAAAAGAGTTTGCTGTGATAGCAAACTCTTTTTTGTTTTAGAACCGTAAGTTACTGGACGAAGGAATACAATTTACCCCCGACACCGATCCATGTTTTACCAACTAATTCGGTCTTCTTAGATAGAGGTTTGTTGTCAACTCGTACTGAAGCAGATGGTTTATTAGTTTCTATACAAATTTTTCCTTTAGTAAATTTAAATGTGACCTCTTCTAATCCTGTCATTCCTAATTCACTTCCAGAAATTTTATTTTTGAATAGAATCTTACTCAATAATCCACGTTTCATAGTAGCAAAATCAATGACCCTTTCATCACGGTCATTGAACAGGAAGCCTTTAGGTCTAGTTTGTATCGCCCAATTAACTAAGATACTAATTATGGCAATCCCTAAACTGATAGGAAATACAATGACCCACCAAGGAAATCCTGGATTGTTTTGTACTGGTTGATTTTGAGATTGATCCATTAGACTATTCTCATCTGTAATACTTGTAACAGTCAGTTGTTCAACTGAACTAACGTACAAAGGCGTTGCTGTATATATATAGCTCTGTCCACCATACTCTAACTGCAGAGCAAAACTAACAGTTCTTTGACCTGGAGAATCAACAGTCATAAAAACATCAAATATCCAATCTTGAGCATCACCTGAAGATGCATTGGCCTGAATCTCTAATTGACCTTGGGTGCTATCTCCACTCGAAAGATCCCAGGTAAGATTATCGTATGACACGGGATAGGGTTGACCTTCTACATTCACATTTATAGTTGCAACGTGGGTTCTTTGATTTAAATTTAAATCTCCTTCAAGTAATTCGTTTATCTGTAAAGATGGAAAATGTTGAACATCAATGGATGCATCACTTTTAAGTACATAATCGATCTCATTCCAAGACAATTCGAACGTTATCGAATGGATGCCTGTTGAATTGAACGGTCCTACCGAACCTGAAAAATACCCGTCGCCGGCTACTGTATCAGAGTCAATACCCGAATCATTCAGGGTATATGCGAGGGTCTGCCCTTCCGGTGTAGTTACATATGCATGTATTGTTCCATCTTCAATTCGAATAACGTTTGACCCTCTATTTGCAAAGACAACTAACGATGAAGGCTCATTAAAAGGAAATGGCCCAGAGTTATTAATCGTTAAACGTAACTCGTTCTGCGATGTGGTCCATAATGCAAATCGTCCATTAATGCTATTCGCATCAAGCGCCCATGTACCAGGCATGGGGTCTTCAATTTTTATTGATCGAATATATGGAGATTCTAATGTATAACTTCCATCGATTAAGGAAGAATCAAGACCGTTGGGATTAGTTAAACTGATAGAACCATCTGATGCTTCTAAGTAAATAAAAAATTGAAGATTCTTAGTTTCAGGTAAGACATCGACCGAGATTGAAACCATTTCATTTAGCGTCAGTGTTGAATTATTGAGCTCTTCCAAACTCGTATTTGTTACGTTAGAAGTAATTCGCTCTACCACTTTATACATTTCACTGTTATTTTGAATGGCAAAATATTCGCCACCTGAACGACTAACCAGTGCATCTGCAAATTCTTCATTAGTATCTGAAGTCGAACCAACGGTTATTACATGAAAGTCGTTTGACTGGAGGACTAATTGATCAATTAAAGGTATGACTCTTTTATAAGCAGCAGCTGTGTTTTCTGTGCTTGAACCGCTAGTAATGAAAACAACATTACTACCCAAAGCAGGCCGCTCCAGTCCAATGAGTGTATTTGCTTGTACAAGGCCCATGAAAATGTCGGATGCTTCACTATTTCCGGATACTAATTCAGCATCAATTGATGATATTGTCTCAGCGAAGTTAGCAGAACCCAATGATGTAGGGCCAATCACAATCGATGGGCGCTCAGTATCAATAAAAGCTACTTCCCTGTCAGTACCGATAGAAGAGATCATTGCTATTAATGATCTGACAGAGTCTATATCCTCTTCGCTTTCCCTGACTGAACTGCCGTCAATTAGAAGGATAGTCATAGGGTTTTTGGTTGGTTCTGATGCTTCAGTAAGCAACGGAGCACCTGCTAATGCTATAACTATGATTAGTACTGCGACACAAGCTTTAAGTATCATCACACATCTCCAATATTGAAAGGTTTTACATGGTTTCTAATGTAAAATAAACTCAAATGTTCCAAACTTGTCTTATAATAGGCAAAATTGTTCCATATTGGTAGTAGAAATTGGTACTGATTTGAGCAGAAAATCCATGTAGTATTCTTGTTGTTTAAAAATGTTGGTGAAATTAATCCATATGTATAAACCCATTACAGTCACAATTTTTATGATAATTACTGTTTTGCTGTGTTTAAATTGCCTGGCAAATGATAATTCAGAGGAATATATGATTGGAAAAATTATTGATACAGATTCTCCAACAATCAGCTATACAAACTCCGTTACACTAATTGATAGTAACGAAAAGACTTGGGAATTTAAGCTTGAAGATCAATTCAATCATTTCACTCCATCTCACTTCATGAATCATATGATAAATGGAGATTTAATTAAGGTTGTTTTCTACTATGATGAGGATTCGATAATCGTATTAGACATTTCGGACTATCCTTAATCCAGACAGTTTATCTTAATTTAGCAGTTGAATTCCTGATCCTTAAAGCGATATACCCAACTCCAGAAAAGAAAATTAAACTTACTACTATCCAAACGATCGTACCTATTTTGGTTCCCACAATATTCCGATCCTTAACCGAGATTTCCATGTTGAATGTTACAGAGGTTTCATCTTTATTTTTCAAGGAAATAACAATTGTCCAGTTTCCTGGCTTTTTCAACAAAAAATTAGTTTTATAATCTAGCGGGTTTTGAGGAGTATTTAACGCATAAGACTCATATAACTCTTCTTTTGTCTCATCTTCCATACGAATCATAATTATAGAATCTGTAATAGGATCACCACTAACTGCGATTGTCGGAGATAAAGTCAGTAGAATAGTTCCAACTGAAGGCTCAAATGGGCTAACTTTTACCACCAGTCGGGTTCCCTCTTCTTCAAGCTGCGTAGTAGTTTCGTTTTGTTCTATTGGCTGGGCTCTAACAATATTAGTCCCAATACCAAATAAAATGAACGTGAGAAGAATAATAAACAGGATTCTACTGGCAGATTGTAATTTCATTTATATCTCTAGTATCTCCGTTATTTTTGCCTCTAATTCAGATAGAGTAACAAATCCCTCAAATTTAGCGACGATAATTCCATCCTTATCAAGCATGAACGTAAACGGCTCTGAATTTAACCCCCATTCCTCTAAGAAGCCAGACACCTTAAGTTCATATTTACCCTCATCATCCATCTCAGATTGTTCATAAACCTCTATATGAATAATGTTCAATCTGGGTCCAAATCGTTCATTTATTGAAGATATTATTTCTATCTGTGGGCCACAAGTGGAGGTGCGACAAAAAGATGGGGAAGCAAACGTAATAATAGTGGGCATTCCATTATTCATTGCGTCAGAAACCGATATTTTGTATAAATCCATATCCGGCTGTAGAGAGGATGTTATCTGGCTAATATCCGTAACTTCATTAAAAGTTAAGTTTTCCAATGGTTTGGGTTTTGTCCCAACAGCTGGAGAAGAACTAGTTTTATTAACAAAGAAACTAGTTACTCCGAAAACCCCCTTATTAGTAGTCGATCCTTCAGCTTGGATGGTCCATTCTCCTGAAGTATCGAAATTTACATCGGCAATATAAACTCCAGCATTGCCTTGCGGCCAATCATGAAAAACTGCTTCAGTCTGAGTCGTAAACCTATCTGATTCATTTCCCGCAGGTGAGAGTTTTATATTAACGCGTTCAGCAATTACTGGGCCGCTTTTACCGATTATTGCAAATGCCAATCGGTTTTCCCCAATCGCGATATCTGTAACTGCCATAATGATTTGATAGCTTACATCGGATTCTACAGAGGAATCGTACTGTCGACTGAGATTTTGGACATTAATTGAAGCGTCACTACCGCAGTTCACTGAAATTAACAATAAAAAAACAGATGAAATAATAGGAATGAACGACTGAATATAGTTGAAACTGTTTACCAACGATCCGACCTTAAATTAGACAATATTCTCCAACTTTCTACGTTTACTACAATAAAATACTACGCTATATATAGTGGTTTTTGTTGCACTTATACACATGACATGGTATCTTGAAGTTCGTCGATGCTCCGACCCTTACCGCCTTTCTCTAAGGGACCCATTAGGCTAGCATCGGCTCCTCCTCGTGGCCCCCGATGGTAGAACATCGGGGGCTTTTAGATATAAGCCCACTCACTAATATACATTTTACTTGAATTCATTTACTCGTTTATTGAGCAGTCCATCCTCCATCTATTAGCAAAGATGTTCCAGTTATAAAGCCCGTTTTACGTGAACTCAACCAAAGCACAGCTTCAGCAACTTCATTAGGCTGCCCAATCCGACCTATTGGATGTGAATCTCGCCAAACCTTCACCTGGTCAGGTGTCTCTGCGGCAAATCGATCGAACATAGGCGTATGTATGCTTGCTGGAGACACCGCGTTCACTCTTATTCCCTTAGGCGCGTAATTTAGCGCTGCAGATTTAGTTAGTCCAATGACTCCATGTTTACTGGCACAGTAATCGGGCGATGCACTGGCTACATGACCTGCAATCGAGGCCATATTTACAATAACGCCTTGAGTATCCGAGGATTCTAACGGCTTTTGCTTCAACATCTGCTGAATTTGATATTTCATACAAAGCCAAACCCCTTTTAGGTTGATATCAATAGTCCTCATCCACTCATCTTCAGGATATTGGTGAATCGGTCCTCCAACTCCTGTGACTCCTGCATTATTGAAAGCAACATCTAATCGCCCATATTTCTGTACTGTGATTTCAATTAATTGTTTGACTTGGTCTGCTCTGCTGACATCAGCCTTGATAAAGTCAGCTGTACCACCATTATTTTGTATTTTGCTAACAACATTATTGCCCCGTTCAATGTCTCTTCCAACCAATACAACTTTTGCCCCCTCTTTAGCATAAGCTAGCGAGGCAGCCTCTCCAATTCCTGCGGTCGCTCCTGTAACTAACGCTACCTGACCATTAAATCTATTTGATTCATTTGTTACACTCATTGAGCTGTCCATCCTCCGTCTACAGGAATTGAACTACCCGTTACAAATGACGACTGACTAGATAGCAACCAAAGCACACTCGATGCCACCTCATCTGACTCGGCAAATCTACCAATAGGATGCATGGATTGCCATTTTGCTACGAGGGACGGGTCTGTATTTAAAAACCTCTCAATCATTGGTGTCCTGGTTACAGCCGGACATACTGCATTAACCCTAATATTATATTTTGCATAATCAAGGGCAGCTTGTTTAGTCAACCCTATAACTCCATGTTTACTAGCGTTGTATGCAGGGGATGCCCCTCCAACCAGTCCAGCTATAGAACTCATGTTTACTATTGCCGCATTAAAGTTTTTATCTTTTGTAGACTCGTACTGCTTGATCAGTTGTTGTAACTGGTATTTCATACAAAGAAATACCCCTGTTAAATTTAATGCGATAGTAGAGTCCCATACATCTTCTTCGTATGTGTGTGTATCAAAACCTCTTCCTTCATTTCCAGCGTTGTTGCAAGCAATATCCAGCCTTCCGAAAGAATCAACAGTATGGTTAATCAACTCAATCACATGTGCCGTAACTGATACATCTGCTGGAACAAATACGGCTTCTCCACCAAAAGAATTTATGTTACTTACAACCTCAGCTCCACGTTGTTTATTTGTTCCGTTTACTACAACCCTTACTCCCTGCCTAGCTAAATTAATAGCAACCGCTTCTCCTATTCCAGCAGTAGATCCAGTTACTATAGCGACTTTACCATCTAAATCTGGGTACAAAATCAAAATTCCTTTTTAGTCTTGAAAAACTTGCCTGGCTAGCCGATCTTAAAAAACGAGAAGTCAATTGGACCTAAGCGCCTCGGTTGGAGACATGTTAGCAGCCCGCATTGCAGGATAAAAGCCTGCTACGCCTCCAATCAAAATGGAAGAACCAATGCCAATATAAATGGCACTTTGAGGAATCACAATGTACCACCCCTGGGTGCTTGCATAGATAGTTGTGACAATCATACCTGCTATTATCCCCAACGAGCCGCCTACGCAAGCTAGAAGTAAGGATTCTGTTATAAATTGAATTGCTATATGGAACTTAGTGGCCCCTATTGCTCTTCGTAAACCAATTTCACTCCTACGTTCTATAACTGCAATCACCATTACATTTGCGATCCCAATACCACCTACAAGCAGAGCTACCGCTCCCAGTCCCATAAAAAGATTAGTAAATGTTGAGTTTGCAACTGCTCGAGCCTCTAAAACATCTGAAGCACGACTTACCTGTACTTCCTCCGGATTCTCTGGGTTTACCGTAGCAGCAATTACAGAACGAACATCTTCAACATATTCTGGATATGCACGGATATATATGGTGTCAACCTCTCCGTCATGTGAAAAGTATTCTTCTGCAGCTGCATATCCAATGATAGCTGCCCTATCCAAATCAGCTGCCAATGGCAAAGGTTCCATAATACCTACAACAGAAAACCACTCCTCACCTATCCACAAAAGTTTTAAATCAGCAACGTCTTGTATCCCAAGGCGCTCAGCAGCTACAGAACCTAAAACCACTACGGGGTATGTGGAGTTAACTTCATTGAGGAAACTACCATTTTTCATGCTGCCACGTTGGGATTCCAATAAATTCAAATCGGAGGCGATAATAGTGATCCCTTTTGTTCTTCCATCCTGAATAAGATCATTTCTAAAAACCTGCCCGGAAATCCTAGTTACAGTGGCCACCTCATAAACTGGTGTAATTCGACTAACCATTGGCGCCGCTCCACTCGGTAAAGAGGCTTCATCCGACCCAAAACCTTGGCCTGCCTCGACAGTGAGTAGATTGGTGCCTAATGAATCTAATTCACGTATTAAATCTGCGTTACCTGATGCCGACAGCCCCAAAACTCCAACAACAGCTGCTATTCCAATAGTGATGCCTAAGGCTGACAAAGCTGACCTTAATTTCCGTGTTCTGAGACCAGAGACACTGACTTTTAAAATATCGATGAACGTTAAGTGGCTAGTCGGCAGATTACCATTGTGACTGGATGAATTAGGCACTTTGATTTTCCAAGCTGTCATCAATTCTGCCATCTTTAAAGGTGATTCTGCGTGCACTTTCTCGCGCTACATCTTGATCATGTGTTATGAGTATTACTGTTGTACCATCGATGTTAAGACCAATTAGCAAATCCAAAACGGCAGCTGTATTCTTGGAGTCTAAGTTACCTGTGGGTTCATCAGCTAAAACAAACTCCGGCTCATGCACTAGCGCTCTAGCTACTGCGACCCTTTGCTGCTCACCTCCTGACATCTCGTTCGGAAGGTGATTAACTCTGTGGGATAACCCTACACGATCTAATATCTCTCTAGCTCTTTCTTTCCTGTCAGCAGCCGGGAAATCAGTATAGAGCAATCCGTTTTCTACATTTTCCTGGGCCGTGAAACCGGGCAAAAGGAAAAAATCTTGAAATATGAACCCCACGTATCGCGACCGAACACCTGATAGCTCTTTATCTGTTAGGCCTGATGTTTCTAATCCATCGATCAAAACTGAGCCTCCGGTAGGTCTAGTTAAAGTTCCAATAACATGGAGTAATGTGGATTTGCCACTACCTGAAGCTCCGATTATTCCTACAAATTCGCCTTTAGATACGGACATCGAAATGTTAGCGAGAGCGTTAACTGGTGGAGTACCATCATATGTCTTACTTACATTAATCAGCTGTACAGCCGGAATGTTTTTATCGGTACTTTCTTTCATAAGATTTACTAAGGAACTACAACTTCAGTTCCAACATTTATTCCGTCGCCGTTGATCTCTACCCAGCCATCTGCATACAAACCTACAGAGACAGGCACTAACTTTGATGAGCCATTTTCAATAACCTCAATTGCATATCCTCCGCCCAAAATAGCTAACAGGCTTGTTACAGGAGCGGCCAATACGTTTGAGGCTAACTTTTTAGTTACTGAAACCGTAACCGATGCTCCTGTCCACTCCGGGTAACTTTCTGTATCTTCTAGTGAAACAACAATTTCTAGATAAGGCTCTCCTTGATTACCTTGAGGTATGACTGCAATATCTCCTATGTCAGAAATTGTTCCTGAAATGATATTCTCATCTGGCAGTTCTATGGAGACGATAAGGTCAAGGTCGACAAGATCTTTATTCACTACTTCAATTGATGTATTGACCTGTTGCAATGACTTTATAACATCTTCAAACCCTGGCTTACTAATAACTTTTTCTATTGTAGTTAAACTCAAAACTGGATTGGTGGGCACAATACTAGTTCCGATTTCAGTATGAAATTCAGAATACTGGACCACAGAATTCCCTGGAATAAAAAGAACCTCTCTAAATTCCAACTTACCAGTGATAGGCAGTCTCAATACTGACTGCATGTTTTCTATAGCTGTGCTGGTATGCTCATCAAATTCATGATCAATAGCAATAGATCCCGTTTCATCATAACCAAGGGCCACTAAATTTTGCTCCAATTGAAATACATCGAGACCCTCAGCCATACCTGCTTCGAATGTTCGCCATGCAGGTTGTTCTCCATACATCGCTATAGTGGCCTCTATCCCTTCAACTAGTTCATCTCTGGTATGCTTGGCTAATCTTAAAGATGTTTTCGCTGACTCCAATGTCTTATTAGCATTGTTAAGATCAGCTACTGTTGGATCATCATCTAATG
>CEVQ01056940.1_pt1 | contig 13201 bp, 12 predicted proteins | sample 356551 | NCBI WGS metagenome assembly CEVQ01 (sample SAMEA2623756, study PRJEB7988) | marine metagenome | biome: marine biome (ENVO:00000447); feature: mesopelagic zone (ENVO:00000213); material: "saline water (ENVO:00002010), including plankton (ENVO:xxxxxxxx)" | depth 250 m | reverse complement strand
AGCATTAGCACTTCATAGATAACTGCAATAAGTATTTCTTAGTCTTGCTACTAGCACTAGTGGTTAATATGAATTCAAAAGTTGTTATTTTTGGGCTTAGCACTGAAGGTTATGATTTAGCTTGTAAGATTGCGTTAAATGGGCAAGACGTACAAATTATTGATGAATCAACACCATCTGCCATTACAATAAAACCAGATATCGCAAAGACATATCCTAATTTTAGAGCACTAAAAGATGACCAACCAATATTACCCATGACTCCAATAGACGTTGCTGTTTCTAAAGCACAAATTCTGTTTTTTGCGCCAAGAATAAGGAAAACTGGTCAGGATATCAAAACAGAACTAAATTCTAAATTTAAGGATGCGGTATCAAATGTAAAAAAAGGCTCTAGTATCATCAATTGCCTTGGAACAGGATTTGGTGGAAACAGTGAAAATATATCATTACTCGAACATGTTACAGGATATAGAACAGGTAAGACCATTTCATATTTTTACTACCCCATTTCAAACTATAAGCAAACAATTATTGGCTCACATAATGGAAAAACAGATGAAAAATTATCTAGTCTGCTCCCGCTAGAAAAAAATACTAAATTTGTATCAATTAGTACCGCAGAGCACCTACACGCAATTAATGTTTTAAAGCGTTTTTTGAATACCACTTGCATCTTAGAAGTATGCAAATTCGCAAAGGACAGAAATATAAAATCAGATCTTAACACAAATGAACTAAATGAGATTTATCTAGATAACATGATTGAAGATTTGTTTGATTTACGTTCATTAGGAAATTCATTTGAAGGTGCTAGTTCACTAACATACTTGATTAATGGAAGCTTAAAAGGCGTGGACGGATACATCAAAAAATTAATTGATGAAATACGATTAGTCTTGAAAAGAAATGAGTTAAAGGCTAGCCGAACTAAAATTCTTCTTCTTTGGTCATTAGATAAATATGAAATGAAAGGAGAAAAACATGAAAAATTAGAGGAGCTCATTACAAAGCTAAAAGATTACATTGGTGATGTTGAATCAATTGAAAGTTCATTTGATATATTTCAAGATGAAAAGACAACCATCATTGTTGCTTGCTCAAAATCAGACTTTGACTATGTTTCTAAAATAAAAAAAGACCAGGAATTTATTATAATTAAAGCAAATCCCCTATGTCAGGTTGTACATTAAAATATTATTATAGGATTTAATTTTCAGATGGAAGAAGAAACTCAAAATAATGTAATTGATAATGATGATAATTCTACAGTAGAAACTACAACCGAAGAAGAAACTATAGAAAAAGAAACTGAGGTTGTTGGTGATAATGAAGACGAATCATCCCCATGTGAAGACAAATTACAACGGGCATTGGCTGATTACCAGAATCTAGAACGAAGAAGTCAAAACGAAATATCACAGAAAGTTAGGTTACAAACAAATCAACTAATGCTTAATTTCATTGGAATTTATGAGGATTTTCTACGAGCCAAGTCAGCACTAACAAGTGATGGTATCAATACTGAAGGTCTCGAAGCTGTTATAAAAAATATGGATGCATTGCTATCTGAAAATAACATTAAAGTCATTGATGCCATAGGTGAGATTTTTGATCCAAGGCTTCATGAGGCAGTGTCTATCATAGAGGACGATTCATTTGATGATGGGACTATTACGCAAGAAATTGCAAAAGGCTATATTTCTCGTGAGGAGGTAATAAGACCGTCGAAAGTTATTGTATCAAAAAAACCGAAAAGATAAATTGAAAAAAAAACGTGAATGAGTAAAATGGCAGAAAAAATAATTGGAATTGATCTAGGAACCAGTAATTCAGCAGCTTCCGTTATTCAAGGCGGAAAACCCACCTTGATACCAGCAGCTGAGGGTACAACTGTAGCTGGTAAGGCATTTCCATCAATCGTAGCCTTCTCAAAAGACGGTGATCTTTTAGTTGGCGAGCCAGCTAGACGACAAGCAGTTACAAATCCTGAGAATACGATTAGAGAAGCAAAGAGAAAGATGGGAACTGATTTTTTATATAAAATTCAGGGAAAAGACTACAAACCTCAACAAATCTCTGCATTCATACTTCAGAAAATTAAAAGAGATGCTGAGGCATTCACTGGTGATTCTATTACCAAGGCAGTAATTACAGTTCCAGCATATTTTGATGATAATCAACGTCAAGCCACAAAAGATGCAGGTACAATTGCTGGATTAGATGTGGTTAGGATAATTAATGAGCCAACCGCCGCATCACTAGCATTTGGTTTAGACAAAAATAAACAAGACATGAAGATTTTGGTCTTTGATTTTGGAGGTGGAACATTAGATGTTACAATCATGGAGATGGGAGGTGGTGTCTTTGAAGTAATGAGTACTTCTGGTGATACACAACTTGGTGGTTCTGATATGGATAAAGCCATAATTGATTATGTTGTTGACGATTTCAGGAAAAAAGAAGGAATTGATCTTTCAACAGACAGTACTGCAATGACTAGAATCAAAGAAGCTGGAGAAAAAGCCAAAATTGAATTGTCTACTGTTATGGAAACTGAAATCAATTTACCATTCATTGCCCAGGATTCTTCTGGCGCTAAAAATTTACAATTAGTTTTAACAAGAGCAAAATTAGAGGATCTGGTTAACTCTATTGTAGAAAGATGTCAATCTTCAGTCGATAAGGCGATTGAAGATGCAAAAATTTCTAAAAGCGACATTACAAAGATTGTTCTAATTGGTGGCCCAACAAGAATGCCAATTGTAAGAAAATTTGTTGCTAACGCAGTTGGACAAGAACCAGAGTCAGGAGTAGATCCAATGGAAGCAGTAGCGTTTGGTGCGGCAGTTCAGGCTGGTATTATTGCTGGAGATGTAACAAGTGACATTGTATTATTAGATGTAACACCATTAACTTTGGGCATAGAGACACTTGGTGGAGTTAGAGAACCAATCATAGAAAGAAACACTACAATTCCTACCTCTAAGGACAAGACATTCACAACTGCTGCAGATAGTCAAACTGCAGTCACAATTAATGTTGTTCAAGGCGAAAGACCAATGGTGGCAGATAACATTTCATTAGGGAGTTTTAATCTAACAGAAATCCCACCTGCACCACGTGGTGTACCACAGATTAATGTCAAGTTTGACATAGACGCTAATGGAATAATTAATGTGACTGCCAAAGATCTCGGAACGGGAAAAGATGCAAAAATTACAATTGAATCATCATCAAAAATGACTGAAGTAGAAGTTGAAAAAATGAAAGAGGATGCAGAAAAATTTGCCGAAGAGGATAAAAAGAAGAAAGAAGACGTTGATGTAAAAAATGAAGCAGAAAGTTTCATCTATAGTACTGAGAAGCTAGTCAGCCAGGATCTTAAAGATAAGATACCACAAGAACAAGGAATTAAGATAACAGATGCAATAAAAGAACTCAAAGACTCTCTAACTCAGAATGGCGAACAAATCAAAACAAAACTAGATGCATTAAAGGCCATAGTAAATGAGGTTACAACTGAATTATACAAGAACTCTGCTCCTCCACCTGGAGAAGACCAACAATCAAATGAAAGCCAGCAAAATAATGAGCAACAGTCTAACCAAGAGAATAATGATAAAGAACAACCAGAATCAAACAGTTCAGAGCAAAAATCTGAAAATCCCTAAAGTACATAATCCAGCTACATAATTATTGATTATTCATGAGTGCGAAACGTGATTATTATGAGGTTTTAGGAGTCTCAAAATCAGCCTCTTCTGATGAGATAAAATCACAGTATAGAAAACTAGCTTTGAAATTTCATCCAGATAGGAACAAATCTTCGGATGCACAAGAACATTTCAAAGAAATCTCTGAAGCTTATGCTGTATTGTCTGATACATCAAAAAGGCAGCTATATGATCAACACGGGCACGCAGGGGTAGATGGAAGATACTCAACTGAAGACATTTTCAGAGGCGCAGGTGGAAACTTTAATGATGTTTTCAATGATCTGTTTGGTGGTCAAGGAAGAAGAAGTTCTGGTGGATTCGAATCAATTTTTGAGAATTTGTTTGGCGGAGGTGGATTTGGTAATTTTGGAAGACAGAGAGGATCTGACATGTTGTATGAAACATCTGTAAGCTTAGAAGATGTTTTACATGGAAAACAAATTGAACTTGATCTGCAAAAACATGTAGACTGTCCTGACTGTAATGGAACAGGCTGTCAACCAGGGACTTCAAAATCTAAATGTGGTGATTGTAACGGTCAGGGCCAAGTTAGAGTTGGCAGAAAAATGGGATTTTCCACATTCGTTACTGTTAAACCGTGTGGAAAGTGTAGAGGGGAGGGCCAAATTATTGAAAAACCATGTAAAAAATGTACTGGAGGTAAAGTAAAGGGAACAAAACATCTTTCATTTCAACTTCCAGCTGGAATTGATAATGGTGATTATGTAATGCATGGAGAAGGTGAGTCAATTCCTAATGGCGAGAGTGGTGATCTTATAGTTCGTGTTAGAGTACAGGAGCACACACACTTTAGAAGAGATGGTGTTGATATTTACTCCGATGCCAACATTTCAATGATTGATGCAACACTTGGTACTGAAATTCAAGTGAAAACTCTGGAAGATACGGAAAAATTAAAGATTGAATCTGGCACACAGCCAAATTCTATTTTAAGGCTTAAAGGGAAAGGATTACCCGGGCAAAACTCACGCCGACGCGGTGATCAATACGTTCGTGTTGTCGTTGAAATCCCCAAAAAAATATCGAAAGATCAAAAAAATCTCTTAAACCAATTTGAAGAATCAGATTAGTCCTTCTCTTCTGAATCTCTTATAACAAGATCATGTCCTTCACGGACAAGATTATCGTAAACAATTTTAACAATTTCACCTATTTTTGCCTCTGAATAGTATTTTTGATTATATCGTCCAAGGATCTTCTTCATATCATCTAGATATACTTCCCAAAATGGCATATTGCTCTGATGACCATCCACAATTTCAATTTTCCTAATAACGAACTTATTCTAGAAAATTCAAAACAGTGTTGCGGGGGTCGCCCAGCCTGGTCAACGGCATAAGGTTCAGATCCTTATCTCCTAGGAGTTCGTGGGTTCAAATCCCACCCCCCGCATTAATATCTCGGAATTTTGTTATGAACAACTTTAAAACAGTGTAGTTTTGATAATTTGCATGGCAAAAGTAACTAGAGTCAGTGGCAGAGGCACATCTAAGAGAAAAACAGACACTAGCAAAAAATCAAGCTTTTCTGGTGATTCTTATAGAGAATATCAAGAAAAGAGAAGAAAAGCAGCTGGTAATAGGACAATCTCTACTGGAAGAGGAACTGGAAGAAGGAAATTAACTGCAGCTCCTAAGAAGGCATCTGCTAAAGGCAGAACAAGAGTAACTGGAAGAGGAACTGGTAAAAGAAAAGGCACATCTTAGCCAATTTCTTACCAAACAACTAGTAACACACTAGTTTTTTCTATTTTATTATAGCTTTAATCTTTTTAGTTGTAAGCTCGTTTACCAAACTACCAGAAGTTTTTCCTCTCACCTCTTTCATCACTACACCCATTATAGCACTCACTGAGCGCATACCATCTTCTTTGATTTTATCATAATTTTTTTCAATAATTTCATCTAGAATTTTTTCTAGATCAGATTGACTCAATTGAGTAATTGAGGCTTTTTCAACTGCATCTAATGCAGTTAATACTTTTCCAGACATTATCTGTTCAAACACTATCTCGATAGATTCTTTAGTGATTTCTTTTTTCTTTAGCAATTCAAATGTATTAGATATTTCATCAGGTTTCAAAAGTTTAGCGTTAAGACCTTTTCTTTGTAGATTTGTTATAGTCGAGCATAATACTGATGCAACAAAATTAGGGGAACTCTTTCCATCACCACAAATTTTTTCAAACAAGGTAAAATATTCAGAATCAAATATCTGTTCTGATAGCTGAGCATTGATTTTATATTTATTTTGAATATCTAAAAGTGATTCGGCCCACGGTTTTGGAACTTTAGATTTAGCAAGATCTATTTCATCTTTTGTAATTTGTATAGTTGGGATGTCAGTTTCTGGATACATTCTTGACGCACCAGGTCTTGGTCTTAGAAAAACTGTTTCACCAGTTGTAGTGGCAGCTCTTGTTTCAGCAGGTGGCCCATTCCTAGCATCATTAATTCTGTTTATGATTGATTCAACTGCAAAATCAAGCGATGGAATATTTCCAGCAATGATTAGAAATGCATCATTTTCATCTAACGTCAAGAGATTTCTTATCTTGTAAATATCGCTATCATCAATTCCATAGTTTGGAAGTTCATCAGAATGAAAGACTCCTCCTATTCCAAAGAACCTAACTAACTGTCCAATTTCTTTTCCAAGCCTGATATCAGGATAAGGTTCAAAGCCAATTAATCCTCCAAATTTCTTCATTCTAATTGCCTTGATCTGATTTTTGTTTTGCAGTGAATCTTTAATGATTTTTGAATTACAGTCTTTTAGTAACTCAGTAACTGGAAAAACATCACTGATTTTATTAATCGCCTCCAAGGCAATTTCTTTCTCTTTGATCTTGTCAGAAATTATCTTTAAACCATGTTGACGGGTTGCTTCAAACTCTATGATCTTTTCAAGCTGATCTAACTGTTGCACACCTTTTACTTCTATAATTCCACCACCGTCGATTGAGATATTAACATCCTGACGTATTGTCCCAATACCTCTAGCAACTCTTTTTGTTACTCTTAATAGTCTTCCAAGTGATAATGCAATATTTCTTACAGTCTTTGGACTATCAGATACTGGCTCTAAAGCGATCTCAACCAGCGGTACCCCCAAGCGATCCAGACTGAAAAATCTCTTATTGTCTTCATCCTTGATTATTTTTGCGGCGTCTTCTTCCAAGCATATAGACTGAACACCAACTTGTTTGCCTTCAACTTCTACATGACCACCTTGCGCAATAAGCATAGTTCTTTGGAATCCAGAAGTGTTTGAACCATCAACCACTGTTTTTCGCATGACATGTATTTCGCTAAAAATGTTTGAATCTAACGCGGATCCAATTAATAATGCAATATCTTTGGCATCGTGATCCAAGTCATGTGGTGGTTCTTCATCTTTTTCTACCAAACAACTACTATTCGGATTAGCATAATAGACGATTGTTTTTGATTTCGTATCTTCAAAAAGTGCAGCTGGATCAATCTTTCCCAGTTCACTTTTTGTCGCTCTTAATTTTCTACTAAATTTGTCAGTATACTCATCATCTTCAACTGATCTACAATTGCAAAATAATTTCTTTCCAGTGTCTAGCTGTTGATGAATTTCTAATCCAACTTTCAAACCAATTTCATCTATTTTTAATTCAGCCATCTTCAAACACACTAAGAAAATTCTGACGAAATATTGTCTAAGAGTAATTTTTTAAGACCATTGTTATCTTCAGAATTACCTAATGCCCACATTGTTTTTACCAATGCTACTTCTGGAATCATATTTTCTAAAGGAACGATTCCTAATTCTAGCAAATCTCTTCCACTCTCATAGACTGTCATTCTAACTCGACCATCAATGCATTGAGATGTCATACCCAAAAACAAACCATGGTCACTTGCTTTTTTTATAGCACTGTACATTGTTCTACCAACATGACCAAGCCCAGTCCCTTCAAAAATTATTGCTTTAAAACCTAAATCAATAAGAGCGTCTATTTGTTTTGGCTCATACCCTGGATGATATTTTACTAGTGCTACTCGTGTATCTATGCCAAGTCTGGGATTAAACTTCTCCTTGAAAAATTCATTTTCTACATTTTTTATGATTTTCTCATCTAAAATTAGGAACGCTGGATCACTTCCTATCGTTTCAAACGCACTTCTTTTACTTGCATGATTTTTCCTAACCCTTGTTCCAAGGTGACACGAGATTGTTTCATCACTTTCATTATGGTGCATCACAACATAGACGCCATTTACATCTGTCTTTGCAATGAACCTTGCTGCAGCAATAAGATTAGAGGCAGCATCTGATGATGGCCTATCTGACGATCTTTGTGAACCTACGAATACAACTGGAATTTTTAATCCTGAAAGTGCAAATGACAAGAATGCAGAACTATAATGCATTGTATCGGTTCCATGTGCAACGATAACACCCTTGTAGTCTAGGTTTGCAACACTTTCAATCTTCTTTGCAGTTTCAACCCAATGTTCAGGTTGTAGATTCTCAGAATATTCAGAGAATAATACTTCAGCATCTATATTTGCAATATTTCCAATTTCTGGAACAGCGTCATTAAGATCAGATGCAGTTAATGCAGGAGTTACTGCACCTGTTCTATAATCAACTTTACTTGCAATGGTTCCACCAGTTGAAAGTAAAAGAATTTTTGGTAGTGATGAATCTGCTTCCTTTACACTACTTTCCTCTCTCTTTTCTTCAGGAGATGATATTTTTTCAACATCCTTAATCTTATCTAGCTCAATTCCAATGTTGTATCCACTTTTCAGTTTTAACACAATGTGAGAATCCTCACTTGTCTCGTATCGAGGCATAAGGATTCCAGCATATGTTAAATCCGAAATAACTTTTATTGAATCTCCAACACTAACATTTTTCTGATTTAGGTAATCAAGAGATTTTCCTTTGTAGCCTTTTAGTTCAGACATTTAATGAGAATTAACTGATTATTTTATTAAAACTACCTGTAGTAAGAGGCAACCACTTTTTCGCCAATCTTTAGATCCTTTTGCTCTCTGACTTTTTTAACAGCCTCCTCAAAGTGCTTCATTGTAACTATGGCTTTGGAAGCTTTTTCTGTGATTTCTTTAGCATCAGGAGCACTGTCAAGATGTTCATGAACTACTAATGATACTGCAGTATTTGCAATAGATGCTACATCTGCACCACTTAGACCATCAGTCATCTCAGCCAGTTTTTCATAGTCAATTTTATCAGCACTTTTTGGATCAGCGATAGGGATATCCTCACAATTTATCTTCAATATGCTATTTCTACTCTCTTTGTCAGGTAGTGGAATTTGGATAATTTTATCAAATCTGCCTGGTCGAAGTAGTGCTGGATCAATCATATCAGCCCTATTTGTAGCTGCTAATACTACAACTCCGTGCATGTTTTCCATGCCATCTAGTTCAGTAAGCAATTGGCTAACAACTCTCTCAGTGACAGCCGTCTCTCCACCTGCTCCTCTAATTGGTGCAATAGAATCAATTTCATCAAAGAAAATTACACAAGGCGCTGATTGTCTTGCTCGCTTGAAAATTTCTCTAATTCCTCTTTCTGATTCTCCGACCCATTTGGATAGCAACTCAGGACCGCGTACAGAAACAAAGTTTGCCTCACTTTGTGTCGCAACTGCCTTTGCCATCAATGTTTTTCCAGTTCCACTAGGTCCATGCAAAAGAATACCTCTTGGCATTTTGTGACCCAATTTATCATATAATTCTGGATATTTCATAGGCCATTCTACTGCCTCCATCAATTCTCGCTTTACTTCAGCTAGACCACCAACTTCTTCCCATTTAACATCTGGATTTTCAATGAATACTTCCCTCATTCCTGACGGTGTCACTTCAACTAGGGCCTTTCTGAAATCATCAGAATTTACAATTAGTTTATCAAGTGTTTCTGGTGGTATTTTTTCTTCTTCCAAGTTTAATTCTGGTAACAGCCTTCTGAGACATTTCATTGCTGCTTCTTTACACAAGTATTCCAAATCAGCACCAACATATCCGTGACTTACTGCAGCAATTTTATCAATAACTACAGGTGAATCATGATCCTCTCCAGCTAAAGGCATATTTCTTGTGTGAATTTGTAAAATTTCCTGTCTACCTTTCTTATCGGGAACTTTAATCTCAATCTCTCTATCAAACCTACCAGGTCTTCTTAGAGCAGGATCAATTGCATTAGGTCTATTTGTAGCAGAAATGACAATGACTTTTCCTCTGGCTTCTAATCCATCCATTAAGGATAGCATCTGTGAAACAACTCTTCTTTCTACCTCGCCCGTTACTTCTTCCCTTTTTGGTGCAATAGAATCAATTTCATCAACGAATATGATTGATGGTGCTTTTTCTCTAGCCTCTTTGAAAATTTCTCTAAGTCTTGCTTCACTCTCACCATAGAACTTGCTCATTATCTCTGGTCCAGATATACTAATGAAATGTGCATTACTTTCATTTGCAACAGCTTTTGCCAAAAGTGTCTTTCCAGTACCTGGTGGACCATACAACATTACACCCTTTGGTGCTTCAATACCTAACTTCTCAAATATCTCCGGATGACGTAATGGAAGCTCTATCATTTCACGAACTTTCTTTATTTCGTCTCTTATTCCACCAATGTCTTCATAGGTTACCTGCGGAACTCCTCTGAGTGTTTCACCTTTTTCTGCAATATGGAATACTGTTTTTTGTGTAACTAGGACAGCATCTGCAGCAGGTGTAACACCTATTACTTGAAAAGTCAACCGACCGCCAAAATATGGTACCATTACATTATCACCTTTAATCAAAGGAACACTTTCTAGTGCATCGGCAAGATATCTTTCATCAATCGGTGGAATAGCTTCAAGTGGAGCAACTACAACTTTTTCTGCTGGCACTGCTTTGATCTTTTTTACAGTTATTGCATCACCAATAGCAATACCAGAGTTGTTTCTACCTAATCCGTCAATTCTAATAATTCCTTTACCCTCATCAGAAGGATAAAGTGGAAGACATTTTGCAACAGTTCTTCTTTTTCCCTTTAATTCAATAACGTCACCAGTTGAGGCATTTAGATTATCCATAGAATCATAATCAATTCTAGCTACACCTCTACCAACATCTCTGGTATATGCCTCCAAGACTTTAAGGGATAATCCACTTTCGCTCATATGTTATCTCACTTTGTTCTTTTTTTATATATTACGTATTATGATTGTGATCCGAAAAAGATTGATCACAAGCTTAAAATCATGATCTGAGGCCAAATCGAGTACAATGGGTAAAAGACCACTAGTAAGAAGGCGTGGACGTGGAGGCATGCAATTTAGAGCTGCAGTCACTGGCAAATTAAAACCAGCAAAATACCCAAGTTTTGAATTAGATGACAGCCATGAAGGTGAGATTATTGACCTTGTTCATGAAACTGGACGAGATGTTCCATTATCTAAAGTAAGATTCAAGGATGGATCAATCTCTTTTATTCCAGCTACTCTTGGCACAAAAGTTGGCTCAAAAATTAATTTTGGTCTTGCCTCTGAAATCAAAGATGGGAATGTGATCAGTATCCAGAATATTCCTGACGGATCTACTGTTTGTAATGTTGAAAAACAGTTTGGTGACGGTGGAGCATTGATTAAATCTGCTGGAGGAAACGCAACTGTATTTTCACATACAGATAATGGTGTTGTTTTGAAATTAGCATCTGGCAAGTTTACCACATTAAATCCAAAAAATAGAGCAATGATTGGAACACTTGCTGGCGGTGGTGTTAAAGATAGACCATTAATGAGAGCAGGTGTTGCATGGAGAAGATTCAGATCAAAAGGTCACAAATATCCAATTGTTAGGGGTGTAGCACAAGCTGCATATGTTCATCCACATGGTGGAGGAAGACATCAACATGTAGGACAGAGCTCTACCGTTTCTCGTAATGCACCACCAGGTGCCAAGGTTGGAAGTATAGCAGCAAGAAAGACTGGAAGAGCAAGAATCAAAGAAAGAAAGCAGTCCATTAAGTAATCAAGAAATAAAACCACTTTAATCATATTATATGGTTCAAAAACGTGTTCATATTTTTGTTACAGGTAGAGTACAGGGTGTATTTTTTCGTCAGGCAACTAGGGTTATTGCTATAAAAAATAATGTAACAGGATGGGTAAAGAATCTTGATGATGGACGAGTTGAAATTATGCTTGAGGGAGAAGATCAATGTGTAGACCCTGTAATAGATTGGTGTAATCTTGGTCCAGCCAATTCCCGCGTGGATGACATTCAGACAAATCACGAAAATTATGTTGGTGAATACAAAAATTTTGAGGTTAGATATTAGCAAAGGATGATATCAATGATAATCTCTACCGAACAATTACAGCAAAATCTACATGATACGAACATACTAGTCATTGATTCACGCTCATTCAAGGAATATTCACAAGGCCATATTCCAGGCGCTGTGAATTTGGACTTGTTTGCATTTCACTGGCTTGATACATCAGAAAAGGGAATTACTAGTTTCAATGAGCAGATGAGAAAAATTCTTTCTTTTGCTGGAATTGACGAAAATAAGAAAATCATATTTTATGATAATGTATCTGGAATGCTTGCGGCAAGGGGAGTATGGCTCTGCCTTTATTTTTCACATCATGATGTCTACATGCTAGACGGCGGTTTGAAGAAGTGGATCGCAAATAATCTTGAATTAGAGACAAAATCCAATCCATTTAGGCCATCAGATCTTAAATCTCCTATAGATTCTTCAATCATGGTTGGATTTGACGATTTGAGAGATAATCTAGGCAAGGCTACAATCATTGATGCCAGATCACCTGACGAGTTTAATGGTATAGTTTCAAGAGCCGCAAGAGAAGGCCATATTCCTTCTGCAATCAACCTAGATTGGGTAGAAAATATAGATGAAAATGGGACGTTAAAATCTGATAAAGAATTGCAAAAGCTGTATCAATTTGATAAAGATTCCAAAATGATTACTTACTGTCAAGGAGCTTATAGAGCTGCAAATAGTTTCTTAGCATTAAAAAAAATAGGATTCAAAAATGTCAAAGTCTATTTGGGTTCTTGGGGTGAATGGGGAAACAAGTTAGATCTTCCAGTAGAAAAATAGATCGCAGATCTGAAGTTTTCTGAAAATTTGGAATTATTAGATATAGCTAAGTATGATATGGTTAATATAGCGTGAAAAATTCAGCGATAGCAGATGGTTTCTAACCGTAAGAAAATTTCTGGCAAATACAAGAAAGAAAAAATCTCTCTTGTTGCGGGTGCTATTATGTTGATTTTTGTTTTTGCTCCTGTTCCAGCATTTGCAGCTGAAGGAGGAGATAGTGAGGGATTAGCAAAGCCAATATTAGCTCTGGCTGCTGCCATAGCAATAGCAGGTGGTCTAATTGGTACTGGTAGTGCACAACAAGGAATTGGTGCTGCTGGTATGGGAAT
>CEVQ01140919.1_pt1 | contig 13245 bp, 12 predicted proteins | sample 356551 | NCBI WGS metagenome assembly CEVQ01 (sample SAMEA2623756, study PRJEB7988) | marine metagenome | biome: marine biome (ENVO:00000447); feature: mesopelagic zone (ENVO:00000213); material: "saline water (ENVO:00002010), including plankton (ENVO:xxxxxxxx)" | depth 250 m | reverse complement strand
GTTTTTGAAGCATGTACAAATTCAGGGTGGATTACTGTAGATTTGACAGGCGCTTCGGGCACCAATGGAACTGATGGAATAGATGGGGTGAATGGTACTGATGGACAAAATGGTGAAGACGGAGAGGACGGTAGTGATGGAATTAATGGTGCTGATGGACAAAATGGTGAAGATGGAGAGGACGGTAGTGATGGGGTTGACGGGCAAGATGTTAACCAAACATATGTCGATGAAATGGTTGCTAGAATAGCCAACCTTGAAAGTGATCTTTTGAATGCCACAACATGCCAACTAGGGCCATATGCAAATTGTGTTGGTGCCAACCTTAGTGGAATGAATCTATCTGGTATGGATTTAACGGGAATTGATTTGAGGGGGGCTATTATCAACAATGCAGATCTCAGTAACGTCACACTTAGACATGCTGATTTGTCCAGCGCAATTATTCTTAACTGTGACATGAATAATTCTAATTTTCAATACGCAAAGATGCACGAAATTGTCATTTCTAATTCATATGGAATATTGTCTTACTTTCAAGGAGCAGATATGATGGGTGCTGATTTATCGAGTTCAATACTAACCAATTCTTACTGGAATCATGTTGATTTATCTTCGGCTAATTTTTTCGGAACCAACATGTCTTTTGGTTACTTCAGACATACTGATTTTTCTCAAAGTACTATGTATGGAACTAACATGTCAAATTCTACCTTCATATGGTCTGATTTAGGTGATTCATGGACTGGATTTGCTTGGTTTTACAATATAAATTATTGGAGCCATACCATTTGCCCAGATGGAACTAATTCAGAGGATCATGGAGCGGGTTGTCCTACGTGGTAATATATGTCTGACACTGTATTAGTCACCGGCGCTAGTGGATATATTGGTAGCCACATTGTTGCTAATTTGCTTTCTAAGGGTAAAAGAGTACGTGCTACTGTAAGGGAACCTAATGATGAAGAAAGAGTGAATCATTTGAAGAAGCTGCCAATAGTAGATGGTGGTGAATTAGAAATAGTAAAAATGGATTTATTTAATGAAAAAGAAGTGAATGATGTTGTTGATGGATGTACTGACATAATTCATACTGCAGCCTCTCTTTATGTTGGTAAAAAAGATGCTCAGAAAGATGTCGTTGATCCTTCAATTATTGGTACTCAAAATATTTGTAACGCAATAGATTTAGCTGGGACTGTGAAGCATTTAGTTCACACTTCATCAACTGCTGCAATAAGGCCAACTAACTATGTTGATGGAACTTGTTTTACCTCTGAATCTTGGGCTGATGATGCCACGTTAGAAAATAATGCGTATGGGTTGGCAAAAGCAGGTGCGGAAAAATTAGTTAGAGAATGGTACTCAAAGAAAAAAAGTGGGGAAATGAAACTAGTAACAATTCACCCTTGTGTTGTATTTGGACCACCAATGTCAAAGAGACATTTGTCTGGGAGTTTGGGGTATATTGAAGCATTTGTAAAACGTACATTACCAAAATCTATGCCCATTCATATTAACATAGTCGATGTAAGAGATGTTGCTGAAGCTCATGTTAGGGCATTGGATAAGGGAGTAGATTCTGGTCGTTATTTAGTGGTTGGGGGAGATATGTGGATGAAGGATGTTGCTGATGTTTTAAGGGGAGCCTATCCTGAAAGAAAATGGGCAAAGGGGGTACTGCCATATTCGATATGTTTGGTTGCTGCATTTTTCCATCCTAAAATTAGTATTAAATGGGCAAGGACACATTTGCGCCACCACTGCACTTACGATGCTAGTCCTGCAATGAAAGATTTAGAAATGGAATTCAGGCCTATTGAAGAATCTATCATTGATAGCGTACCTCCTATACTTGAAAATAAATGGATTTGACCAAAACATTAGGGTCTAGTTGCCTACCCGTCACCTAATGCAACCGAGTGAAGTGTGGGGTGAGAGGTGGAATAGTAATCCTAACCCCCTTGCTAGAAGGTGGATGGAAACTGTAGTTGCAAAACAAAGTATGGTGGTACTTGCTGCTGACAGATATACAATGTCAGATCTAAATCAATTATTGGATGATGTTGCACCACATGTTTCTGCACTGAAAACTCATGTTGATTTAGTTGATGATTGGAGTCCTGAAAGTTGGGCGGAATTTTGTTCTCGTGCTAAAGATGCTGATATGTTAATTTTTGAAGATAGGAAACATGGAGATATTGGAAAAATTGCAAGGGATCAAATGGGGGGTGTATATGATTCTCGTTCTTGGTCTGATTTAATGACTGCTCACCTTATTTCGGGACCTTCGGTACTTGATGGGATGCAAGAGGGATGGTCGAATGTAGGGAGGCATGGGGGAGTTCTAATTCTAGCACAAATGAGTAGTGCTGGAAATTTATTGGAAATCCCTGGATATACAGATGAAGTTGTTAGAATAGGAAAAGAACATCCTGTATGTTTTGGATTCATTGGAAATGGTTCTAGACCTGACGAATTGAAAGAACTGCGTAGTAAAGTTGGCGAAGTGAAAATGATTTGGACCCCTGGAGTAAATATTACAACCGGTGATGCGGAATTGGGGCAACGATATGGTGACCCGCATGATGCTGTGATGGCTGGTTCTGATGGGATAATTGTTGGTAGTGGAATCCACAAGAATGAATCGCCAAGAGAATCTGCTGAAAAATACGCTAATGTGTCTTGGAATGCTTTACTAGAGAGAAATGGAAATTTGTGAATAAGATAGTGAGGATGGAATATAGTGGATGAAGTTGATTTGGTGCTTTGGTTAGTTGCCGCAGCAATCACTTTTGGATTAATCATTATAGCTGGATGGCAAATATGGATTCATAATCAACTAGATGAGAGAATTGCGGCTTGTGACCCTGGTCTTCTAAGCAGCGTTTCACATAAAGTTGAAACCTCTACTGACGCCCCTCAGGGCTCTGTAATAGTCCCATATGTTCCAGTCCAAATGGTGCAAGTAGCTGAATTACAACGTCCAGTTAAAGAACAAAAACTATTATCAAACAAAGGAATTGAATGATTATAATTAGATATATCCCATCTCAATCAAACCATATCCAATTGCTACTGCCGCTCCAAGGAAAAGTATGATTGCTAAGAAAAGTAGTCCTCTGCCTTTTTTTCTTCTTTTTGGTGGGGGTGCTAATGCAGGTAATGCAGATGGCGGTGGTGGTGGAGGGAGTTCTTCTAATTCCACATCCACTTCATCGGAATCAAATTCTATATCTGGATATAATTCATCTAAATCTTCTAAACCCGGGGCTTCGGGAATATCTCCAAGTATTGAATCCCACATTTCATCAAAAGATGATTTGCTTACTGGTTTTTCTAGTAAAGCAACTGCTCCAGCACTAAATGCTGCATCTCTAGATAATGACATTTTATTACGCGGGCTAGTGAAAATTATTCTTGTTTGATTACGAGATTCCCTCATCTCTAATGCTGCTATATGCCCATCTAAACCAGGAATATCTAGAGATATTACCACAAGTTCTGGATCTTCTGTGATGAATAAATCAACGGCCTTATCGCCATCTTTACACTCGATTATTCTGTAATCCTTCTGTTTCAAGATTTCGTGCATTCGATAAAGTGACATCGAATTATTATCAACAAGGAGGGCTAGCGGTGCATCATCATCTGTGACTTCAACAACTCTAACCATTAACCTCCCCCCAAAATATTGGCATGTTAAGCGTATTCATCAAAGAGTCGGTGACTACTCTTCTTCTCCACTTTCATCTTTAGTCAAAATTTCAGCAGGGGCCTCGGCTGGTTCGGTAAAGGTCTTTTTCAACTCTTCAGCATTTTCTTCTTCTGCTTCTTTTTGAGCAATGTTTCCTGGGGCTTGAACGAATATCATTCTTAATTCAGTAAGAATTCCTTGAAGGAATGTCGCTTCAGCATCATCAAGATTGCCACTTGTACGTTTATGTAAAACTGAAATAATATCTATCGCTGCTTTCGCTTCTGCAATATTTACTGAATGATTTCCTTCATGATCTGGTATATGGCCCAGTGCAACCAAGGCTGAGCGTTGTAACATCTGAACCAAACCAAAAAATTGTTGGCTTTCTTCACTTTCTAAAAAATTACCATTCATGAAAATACCTCTTCTATCAACCAACTAGGATCAAATTGCTTCAAGTCATCATACCCTTGACCAATACCGGCCAGTACTATTGGTTTATTTGTTGCATGTGAAATTGAAAATGCAGCGCCGCCTTTAGCATCAGTATCTAATTTACACAATACAGCACCATCAAACTTCAGCATCTTCTGGAATTCTACAGCTTGCTCTACTGCATCATTACCAGCAAGGGCATCCCCTACAAATAACACGATATGGGGGGTGATTACGCGATGAACTTTACGTAATTCCTCCATTAAATTTGATTTATTTTGCATCCTACCGGCCGTATCAACAATTACCACATCCATTTTTCTAGCTTTTGCATGCTCTATTGCATCTCTAGCAATTGCCGCAGCATCCCCACCCCTTTGACTGCTAATACATTTAATTTCGAGTCGCTCGGCGTGTGATTCTAATTGATCAATGGCGCCTGCGCGGAATGTATCTGCAGCTGCTAGAACTACGCGAATTGATTTTTGTTTCAATCTATTAGCTATTTTTGCAGTAGTTGTTGTCTTACCTGTTCCATTAACGCCGACCATCATAATAACAACTGGTTTATCACCTGCATCAATTAAAGATTGAATTGTAGCATCAAAGTCCCAATATCCTGCTTCAAGAAGAAATTGAAGTGCTCTTTTAAGTGATGCTTCTACCACCTTAGACAAGTCCGCACCCCTCCTCAATCTACTACCTATTAACTCATTTTTCAATGCATTTATTACCTCTTCAATTGATTTTTGACTCATATCAGATTCAAGTAAAACTAATTCAAGTTCCTCAAGCATTAAATCAAGTGCTGTACCACTTTTAATTATTTTACCACCGCTTTCTACAACACCACCACCAAGGTCGATTTTGAGCGCTTTACCACTATCAGTATCTATTGTTGTTGGACCACTAGAACCGCGTGGAGCGCTTTTTACTTCTACCAATTTTCTACCTGTGGTGGAACGCATAATATGGAGATCCACTTTCGAACCATCTGGACGAGTTTCTTGATTGACATCATAACCCATTTTCTTGAGTTTATTTCTTTCTCTTTTAGCTAATTTCTGTTGTTGTTGAATTCTTTTTCTTTCCTTTTTTTCTAATGATGGTGATATTGGTTCGGGTATGGGGTCATCTTCCCAATCATCCCAATCATCTTCTTCAGTTTCAGTGATTGTGTCAATTGTTTCAATATCTTCCCAATCACCATCATCTTGATTGATTTCAATATTGGATGATTCGTTTTGTTTGTTCAATTCTATTTCTTCTCTTTCTATCAATGCTGCTTGTGCTTCTTCAGTTTCTTCATCTGCGGTTAGTGAGTCAACATCTGCATCATCTGTTACCTCTTTGATTCGTTTTTTAAATCTATCAAAAAAACCCATCAAATCACCTCAGTCATCTAATGTTAATTCACCAGAAATATTGCGTTTTCGTTTTTGGGGTGTTGAATGTTTATCTGTTGATTCTGTATCATCAATAGGGAGTTCTTCATCTAATGACTGAAGTGATTCTGCTCCAGTTGTGAATTTGCTTGCTAATTGTTTAACACTATCCTCTTTCTCATCGAAATCTGTTTGAAGAGTTTTTATCAATTCTTCAATATCAGAATATCTTAATTCCAATATCTCGATCGCTTCAGAAATTGGTCTTTCAGCTTGAATCCCGCTCCCAATGTCAATAACTACACCTGGATTATCTGGATTATCTACTATTAATTGAGTCCCAGAACCTAAGGGTATCATCATTTTCTTAGATTCATCGGCCGTAATAGAAGACAATGCCGATATAATTTCTCGATGCTCCGATAAAGCACTGCTCAAATGTTCTATCTGCTCACCCAATGCTGTTAGTTGATGCCTATTCATCTCAACTAAACGTGCAATTTGCTGCAACTCTGCCGCATCCACTAAGAGACCCCCATCAACATCCGTGAGGCCGGGGGTCAAGAATCCGCCGCTGAAAATTTTGTGGGTTATATCCATAACTAAAATCGAAACTCAATAAATAGGAGAGTGGTTAAGTGCGTATCGAAGGAAGCCGTATCTTGGTTACCGGTGGCACTGGTTCCATTGGTTCAGAAATAGTTAGGCAATTGTTGAAAAGATCCCCTGCACACGTAGTTGTGTTCTCACGAGATGATTCGAAACACTTCTATTTTCAGCAAGAATTAGCAAATTATGACAATGCGACATTTATTATTGGAAATGTTAGAGATCGAGAAGCTTTGGCTAGAGCTTTTGTTGGGGGGATTGATATTGTGATCCATGCAGCGGCTCTAAAACATGTACTAATTTGTGAGCAGAATCCTACAGAGGCGGTTAAAACTAATATTCTAGGTACCCAGAATGTTGTAGATATGGCAAAAGAAAATGATGTGAAGGTCCTGATGATGATTTCTACTGACAAAGCAGTAGCCCCAACATCAACTATGGGTGCAACAAAATATGTGGCTGAAAAATTAACTATTGATGGAAATTTAACAGGCGACACAAAATGCTCATGTGTTCGTTTTGGTAATGTTCTAGGAAGTAGAGGTTCTGTTATTCCTGCAATGGTAAAAGGGGTTCGTGAAAGAGGTAAAATTTGGATTTCTGATGAAAGAGTTACACGATTTGCAATGCCAATACCTGATGCTGCAACTTTAGTTCTTGATGCGACCGAATTATGTAATGGCGGGGAAATATTTGTATTGAAAATGAAATCATTTAGCCTTCAACAATTAGTTAGAGTGATGAAAAATATGGAATTTGCTAATTCGGGGTTTGAAATCGAGGAAAAAGGTTTGATTCGAGCGGAAAAATTGCATGAAGATTTGATTACAAGTGACGAAATTAGAAGATTGTGGGAATCTGATTCACACTATATTGTAGCCCCACCTGTTGGTAAATGGGCTCCCGAAGATAATATGAAAAAGGTTGAGATGGATGATTATAATTCAAGTGGGGGAATCGAATTTTCTGATGATGAATTGGCCAAACATATTCAAGAATGTGTGGTCGCATTAGGTCTTGATTGATGTGAGATTATGATTGGCATCACCGGGGCGACCGGATTTATTGGGAGTCATTTGATGAGTGCTTTAGGTGATTCAGGGGTAGCAATTAATTTGAGAGATGATTCTGATGATGAAATATTAGAATTGTTGGTAAAAAATAATGTAAAAATTATTGTACATTTAGCAAGTCCTATCCCATCCATTAATCAAGATGATATTGGGAGAGATGGTATTGAATTAACTGATAGAATGATCAAAATTGCGAACTCTATTGGAAATGTCTATTTCATTTTACTTTCATCAATTAGAGTACATCCAAATGGTTTTGAAATATTTGATAAAAATACTCCCCTGAGACCTATTGATGGATATGGCCGCGGAAAGGTAGCTGTTGAAAATATATTGAGGGAATCTAATCATAGAGTCATGGGGTTGCGCGTTTCTAGTGTTATGGGAATTGGTTTAGATGGAATACCAAGAGGTGTTGTTGGAACATTTGTGAATCAAGTTTTGAATGATGGTGAATTGAAAGTAATGGGTGATGGTAGTGCAAAAAAAGATTTGATTCATGTGGGTGATTTAATTGAATTATTAATGAAAATAATTGAATATGAAATACCTGATGAGGACATGTTTTTCCCTGTTGGTGGTGGTAAATCTTGTACTGTGTTAGAAATAGCAAATTTTATTTCAAAAGAAACTGGATGTGAGATTTCTTTTATTGAGCCTGCTATTTTTGAGTTGTCAAATTCAATAGATATTAGTGATATTTGTGAATTAGTTGGTTGGAAACCTATGTGGTCAATTGAAAATATGATTCTAGAATCACTTGAACTAATTGGGGGAACATAATGATGGTAGAGGCGAGGAATACCACCACTATAATTCACCAATATAAAAAAATAAATAAAAATATTTCTGATGTTGTTAAAGAATATGAAGGAGAGTTTGGAATAGGTCCTGTTTGGATTATTAGAATCCCTGCGCGCTTGTGTCTTGCAGCAGATCATACTGATTATTGGATTGGATTTACTCCTGAGCTAATTACAATGGCAAGTGATTCACAAGAAATGTTGTGTGTCATAGGCGCTAGGGACGACGGGATTGTTTCATGTGTTAGTTCGGATGAAAAATTTGAATCGTGGAATAAAGAAATAGATGAGGTGGATTTTGGAGATGGTGGTTGGCTCGATTGGTTGGGTAGTTTTGACACCCCAAAACAACATTGGTCAAATTATGTAATGGGTTCTGTTCTTTATACACAAATGCATAAAAAAATTAAATTAGGATTTAATATGTATATATCATCCACAATTCCGCCAGCCGCAGGCGCCTCTTCTTCATCAGCATTAGCAACATCCGCTATGTTCGCAATAAAATTAGCAAATAATTTGAGTATCGAATTAAACAAGACAGTAAAAGAGGTTTCAGAAGGCGAGTGGTTTTGTGGTACTAGAGGGGGGATGATGGATCACGCTACTATGTTATATGCAGAAAAGGGTGGGGTTCTGAGATTAACTTTTAATCCATTTACAACTGAAAATATTGAGCTCCCTATAGCAATGAAAAAATGTAAATTTACTACTTTATTCACACATCCTTCTGAAAAGGGAGGAAAGGTTAGGCGGGCTTTTAATGAGTTGTCACTAGTCGCTAGAGAGATTGTTCCTCGACTTCTAAATGGGAATTGGTTTGATGAATGGGATGAATATGAAAAGTCATTACCAGAAATACTTACGATTAATCAAATATGTGAAAAATGGCCAGATGAAAAAACTAGGTGGGGGGATATTTATCCTGATTTATTTACGGGGGAAAATTTGGAAATAAAAATATCAACTAGATTCAGATTTGCTATGAGAGAATTAGAGCGAAGTCGGGAAATGCAAAATATGCTAAAAAAACCAAGATGTGATCCAAAGATGATTGGGGATATAATGAATGAAGCATGGGTTGATGCTGGGGAATTATATGGAATTAGAACACCTATTATGGATGAATTAGCTGAGCGGATTCGTAAGATTAATGGTGTTTTAGGAATAAAGGTCATGGGTGCAGGATTTGGGGGGAATCTGTTAATTCTTACAGAAAAAGATGTTGATTTAGAATTGGCAGGGTTTGAAAGGATCTCTGAATGCTCCCCTGGTGGTGCAGCATCGTTTATTGATATGGAAGAAACGTTGCCTAAATTAGATAATTGCCCACCAGTAGCTGCTGTCCTTCTATGTGGTGGAAAAGGAACTCGGATGTTAAATGAGGGGATTACTACGCATAAACCATTATTAGAATTGAATGGAGTCCCGTCAACTCGTTTAGTTATTGAAAAATTAAAAGAATCTGATATGGATTTTTCACAAATAATTGTGGTAGTGCCGCCAGAAATGGAAGATATGTATTTGATTGCTTTGAGAGATTTAAATGTTAAAGTTGTAATTCAAAAAGATGCTTTGGGCACGGGAAATGCTGTTTATTGTGCTATTGAAGAATTATTATCTCCAATAAAACATGTTTTTGTTTCTTTTGGCACTCAACCATTAATTAGAACTGTGACTATTGAATCATCTTTATCTCATCATTTGAAATCAGGAGCTGGATTTACACTACCTACCACCCTCAGAAATAATCCATATGCGCCATTAATTAGAAATGAAAGGGGTGTAGTTATTGGCTCTCTTGAAACACATTTAGATAGTTTAGAAACGCCTGATTTTGGTGAAACTAATGTGGGTGGATATTGGGCTAGTAAAGAAGCTCTGTATAGGGTACTGAATAAATTACATGATGATTTATTTGATAGTGAAAATACAACATATAACACAATATCTGGGGAATTAGGATTCCCGAATGAAATGACCCGGGGATGTATTGAAGAAGGATTGGGCGTCGAAGGAATAGCAATAGCAGATCCTGAAGAAGTGATTGGATTAAAAACTCCAGAAAACATCAAAGTAATAGAATCGTGGTTGGATAAACGAAATAGGTGAAAAAATGGGGTGCCTTCTATACATAACAGATCGCTGGCCTTTTCACCCTGGTGAAAGTTTTTTGGGAAATGAAATTCGTGATCTAGCACCACATTTTGAAAAAATCTTATTATTACCATTGGCAGAAAATATTGATGAAGATAGAGATATTAGGAATGTTCCTGAAAATGTTGTTGTTCTTTCAGAACTAAGGAATAATATTTGGAAAAAATGGAGTGACATGGGTGTTATTTCTAGATTTATTAAGGGATTTGTGAATCCATTTGTAATAATTAATGAATGTTTGAAATCAAAACCATTCAATCCTAGAGATGTAATAGGTGAGGCTGCCCAAGTTAGATTAATTTGTAATTACATAGAAAATGAAATTGATATAACAGAAATTGGTGCTTGTGCTTCATTTTGGCTAAATAGGGGGGCTTTTGTTTGTGCTGAATTAAAAAGAAGGAATCCACATATTGTGGCTTTCTCTAGAGGTCACGGAGGAGATATATATTCTGAAAGAAGGGGGATGCGTCATTTCCCTTTACAACACAACGCGCTGAAACGGTTAGATCGGGTGCTTCCAGATTCCACCGCTGGTGTGGATTACTTGAGCGCTAAATTCCCTTTATTAAAAGAAAAAATTGTAGTTGGTCGATTGGGTGTTGATAACTTTGAAATGGCGGCGGGTTCGTCTGATGGAGTTTTACGGATTCTTTCCGTTTCAAGTTTAGTTCCGGTAAAACGTGTGCATTTGATTCCGCAATCACTACAATTAACCAATCGAAAAATAGTTTGGACCCATATTGGGGGTGGTGAATGTCTAAACAATGTAGAAAAGGAAATAGAAGGTTTAGGTGAAAATGTTGAAGTGAATTTACTTGGGCAATTAGCACATAATGATGTATTAAATTATTATTCAAAAAACCCGATTGATTTATTCATTAATGTTTCAAGTAGTGAAGGATTACCTGTGAGTATTATGGAAGCATTTGCAAATGGGGTCCCTGTTATTGCAACATCAGTAGGTGGTTCTCCTGAAATTGTTGGAAATGATTCTGGGTTTTTGTTAGATGAAAATTTTAATCCCGATGAATTGGCAACTATTTTGGAAAAATATTCAACGGATTCAGAAAACATGAGAGTTTCGGCATGGAATAAACAACGAAAAGAATATTCTTCTGAAAAGAATCAAGAAAGATTCGCTAAAGATATTATTAGAATGATAAAAAATAAGTGATTATCATTCTTCTTCTGATTTACTTGATTTTGTAGCTACTGGTGGTGGAGTATTTTTTTTATTACGGAAAGCGGATATTACTCTTGCTTCATTAGAAATTGATGGATCTATTTGTTCAATTGAGTCGATTGTTATCGAACGCCTTGTAACGCGATGGCGGCTACCTAGCGTTGAAAAGAGTCTGTGTTTGGCATCTTCTTCATCATTGGCCATTATATCTTGTAAAAATGGCTGAATTATTTTTCCATTGGGGAACTTCCCCACCACGCGGTAAGCCTTCATTGAGCCGACGACTTGGGTTGTCGTCTTAAACACGGCGGGGAGTCAAGGGGTGTGGAGCGGGGGTCAAGTGCCATTGCGGTAACGTTGTTGCTGTTATTGCCAATACCACCTTCATATTTCTTAGATGAAGTAAAATATGGTGAAATAATCATCGAAAATCAAAATGGATGGTCTGTTGAGGATTGGGAAGATTTGGTTGATCGGGGGATTCAACCAATTCGGCAATTAAGTGAATATAAATTACTAGTTTGGGGTGAATTAGATAATAGTGAAGACCCTGCAAAATTAACTGAATATAGAGGAAATATAAATGATGTGAGTAAATTTCTTGTAATTTCTGAACCTAGATTAAATAATGATATAAGGAATAATATATTAAAAAAGTTAGATAATTTGGGGCTAAATCCTGAAGAAATATATGCACCTTCAATCAATTCACCTTTACCCCAAATAATAATAATTTCACCGAGTATTCCATTTTCTGATTGGTGGTTAGGATTAGAAAAAATGCACGGGGTGCATTGGGTTGAACCAATGTTAGAAACAATAGGAAGAAACGATGTGGCAGCTTCAATAATGCAAAATGGTGGAATTAATACACACCCTGCTTGGTTATTGGGACTTGATGGGAGTGGAGTGATAATCGCAAATGCTGATTCTGGGATTGATAGAGATCACGATTGTTTTAGAGAAGCAACGGAACCTGGTGCTTCGGGAAGTGAATGGAATAATGCAACCGGGACTCCAGGGGAATCTCATAGAAAAATTGTTTTCCTGAATGAAACAATAGATGAATGGGATTCTCACAATCATGATAATTATCAACATGGCACCCATATTGCAGGAAGCCTTGCTTGCAGATCTATTTGGGAAATTGCGGCGGAAAATAATGGTGATTGGGTTAATTCAACCCCGGGCGAAGGAACATCTATTGCTCATGGATCTCGTTTGGTTGTGGAAGATGTTGTTGATGAGAGTGGGTGGAATATACCACCAATAAGCGACTTATTCTGGGAAGCAGCAAATAATGGCGCATTAATTAGATCTGATTCATGGGGCGATGACACTAGCGAATATACAGCAAGGACAAGTCAGTTTGATACTTGGTTGTACCAAATTCCTTGGTCGATATCTTTTGTTGCACCAGGAAACACTGGTAATGAAATTCTTGAACCTGCGAATGGAATGAATGTTGTTTCAGTGGGGGCGTCGGCAAAAGATGGAACTAATGATTTGTGGACTTTATCCCCTCGTGAATCTACAGCACAAGGAAAGATGGGCATTACTATTGTTGTTCCTGGAGAAAATGTGATTTCAGCAAAATCAGATGGAGTTCATACCTCTAACAATGGAGAGTACAAAAGTTCTACGGGGACATCTATGGCTGCACCGCAAGCAGCTGCTTATGCCGCGGTCATTCAACAAATGGTTGAGGAGGGGTGGTTTTCTAGTAATGAAAGTAGATCGGTCGTTAGTACTGATTCATTGCGCCCAAATTGGGCTGAATATGTTAATCAAAATTTGAGTTCTGGAGATATATTACTTAGTGAAGGATTTGTTCCATCCGGGGCGTTAATTAAAGCATTAATGACATTAAGTGGTGATTCACTTGAAGGGGGAAGAC
>CEVQ01358572.1_pt1 | contig 13274 bp, 16 predicted proteins | sample 356551 | NCBI WGS metagenome assembly CEVQ01 (sample SAMEA2623756, study PRJEB7988) | marine metagenome | biome: marine biome (ENVO:00000447); feature: mesopelagic zone (ENVO:00000213); material: "saline water (ENVO:00002010), including plankton (ENVO:xxxxxxxx)" | depth 250 m | reverse complement strand
CTCCTATTCCTACTCCCGCTCCTATTTCTGGTCCTGCGAACAAAATAATTGCACCTACAATACCTGAAATATTTAATGACTTAAATAAATCAATTGTTAGAATAAATACTCGCACAGGATCAGGAACTGGATTTATAATTTCCTCAAATGGTTTTATTGTCACAAACGCCCATGTTGTATCAGATAAATCTACTGCTTCTATTACACTACAAGATTCAACTACATATTTAGCTCACGTACTAGCTAAAGATTTGACTGATGATATAGCTCTATTAAAAATCAATAAACCAAACTTGAAGCCTGTAAAATTTGGATCTTCAAAACAATTGCAAATTGGAGAACAAGTTTTGGCTATTGGCTACGCACTTAATCTACGCGGGTCTCCAAGTATCACTAGAGGCCTTGTCTCTGGAATTAGAAATAATTCAATCGGAAGCTTAGATGCAATACAAACTGACGCTGCAATTAATCCAGGTAATAGCGGTGGACCACTTATAAATTTAAGAGGCGAAGTAATTGGAATCAATACATCTAGGTCAAAAAATGCAGTTGGAATAAATTATGCTATATCAATTGATTCCGCATTACCAAAAATTGAAAAATTTATGTCAGGAAGCACATTAACTTCAATTAAAGACCCAGACTCTGGAAAAATCCAAACCAAATATATCAACCAATCATTCCCATATTCTATTTTTATTCCTAAAAATTGGACGCTACATAGAATTTCTGACGAATATGCCGTGATAGTTAATAACAAATATTCTGGAGAAATATCAATTAAAACAGAACCTGTACCAGCTAACTTAACAAAATCTCAGTACGCCAGCATCAACACAGAGTTGAACCCTAACAATCAAAATATTTTTTACGAATTCTTATCTTCGTATAATTATACTGTAGCTGACGGATTAGAAACATTGGCAATAACCAAAAGAAAAAACTACCAAAATTCAACTGAATCTTTCATATTGACTGATTATTTTTTTATACATAACAATTACGGATATAAAATACATACCGAAAGTGAAAATTCAGAATGGAATTTAATATCTACTGAAATTGATTCAATACTTCAAAATTTACGATTTAACCAAGATATAGAAATTATCTCAAAAGAAACTAACAACATCACAAATTATTCCTCATTTAATAATAACGAATTTTGGTACAACGTAAATTATCCAAAAAGTTGGAAATATGACTTTTCAGATAATCAATTTATCTGGTTCCATCCAGACACAATACAATCTCAAAATCAAGAATCTAATATTGGAATGAGTATTTCCGCGTTCAACGTTAATGTTGAAAAATATCCCTCGATTGAATCTTACAATCAAGACTGGCAACCTAACTGTCCGGAAAATACTAGTGAGTGCGAAGTAACAAAGATAAAAGATGCTTTTATCAACGAAATCAAAAGCTTGAATCCATATATTTGGTTCAATATGGAATATGAACAAAATGGAGTAAAAATTTCTTCACAAGTATTATGGTATTTGTCTGGAAAAAACTTAATACAAACATCAATATTCATCCCCACAGAACTTTACGGAAAAAATTCTACATATCAAAAAATTTTGATATATATGCAATCTTCTTTCACAATTTATAAATTTCTGGATCAACATAACCAATACTCAATTTCTGTACCATCAAGCTACATGATTGGAGACATAGACAATATGGATCTTTTTGTTTACGAACCAAATGGTGAGTTGACCGTCAGTGTTGAAGTAAAAGACATTAGTTCTGAAAAAAATTTATCCTTAGAAAATTATTCAAACCAAATAAATCTTATAAATGCGAATATTTTGAATAAAAAACCAATTTTTTCTTACAGAACAAATCCAAGTTACCAAATAAATTATGAATCGAAGCAAACTTTAAACTCTGAAGCAAAAAGAGGTAATCTAACTATCACTTTTGCTAATAAAAAAATCTTCTTGGTTTGGATAGAAACCTTACCAAACCATTGGGAAAAACATTTGCCAACAATAGAAAAAATTTTAGAAAGAATGTTTATCAAAAATGACAATTAATATGAAGTACTAAAACCTTCAAACTCGGAAATCTTTTCTAATTCTCTTAAAGTATAAACTCCTTCAAACATCTTACCTCCAATTTCCCACGTAGGATACTTCCTGATTTTCTTATACTCGCATAATCTAGGATTTGGATTTTCACCTCTTGGATCACATTCTACATATTTAATATATAAAAAATTTTCGCCAAATATTTTTTTTTGTTGGCTACAGTAAGGACACCAATATGCGCCATACATTACAGCTCCAGTTTTAGTCAGATGTTTTGCCAAAGCTTCCTCTTGACTACTAAATGTATTTCCAGGAAACGATTTCTCAGTAAATTCGGAATTAGTAGGTTTTTCTGAAGAAAAAATTTTTGAAATTACGCTACAACTAATCAACATACTAGCCATACTAGCCAATAATATAAAACAAATAATCCAACTGGTTTTTGAATTTGAAACCATATTAATAATTCCAAGATTTTTTAAAATACTATTGACTTGAAGATGAAACAGATTTACTCCAAGTCCAACCTATTGCTCCAGAATCCAAGATTTTAACCTTAGTTAAACCAATAACATATTTTGACGGAGATTTCCCTTCGATTTGATGTAATACATTCATACATCTAGCTTCCTCAAGAATTTCAACCTTAGTTCCTTCTTTAAAATCAGCAACACCGTCACCTTCAACGACGCAAAATTCTGCTTGAGTCTGAGCAAAACCCCTACCCGCGGCAATTCTTCTATATTCAAAATCAGACCAAATTATATTAGGTAAATTAACTTCTCTATCCAACTCTTTTCTAGGCCCTGAACCTCTGTCTGCAACTGCTCCAGCACCTCTGGTTGGATTTGTAATAATAGTAGCTTCAACTAATACAGCTGTCTTAGAAGTTGCTACACCACTAGTACATCCCAAACTAATCAAAATGATCAGTACGATAAAAAATTTATTAATCAATAGTGTGAATACCCTTCAAATGTTTTTTAATGTTTACAAACTCAAAAGAAAAAGTTTAAACTTCTAGTAAAAATAATTCAATTATTTGCAATTTACAAAAAAGAATTGATAAAAATGACAAATCAAATAACCAAAATTTTAATTATCTCCAGTGTTTTTCTGATTTTAGCATGCTCAACATCTGAAAAACAATCAAGTCCAAAGACGGGAACAATCAAGCAACCAGAAGTAATAGTCTCTCCTGCAGACAGAAAATTTGGTGGGACAACCGTCAACAAAAAACAGCAAATAAAAATTCAATTACCATCACTACTATGGGATTCTTACAGAACTGAAATGATAAGCCAAAGAGCTATTGGGACTGGAATTTCCGCAAAAGCAAAGTTTTGTGTGATAGATGAAATTTCAGGAAAAGAATTGCAAATAAATTCCAAAGTGGAAATTATTGACGAAAGTACTTGCTTATACTCTAGAATCAATGGTTCAGATGGCTTACCCAAGCACTATATTATTGGACTAATAAAAGTAAGAGTAATTGATTCTGGAACGGAAGGCTGGACTTGGACGAAATCAATAAATTTTTCTGAAGAATAAATCTTCTATATTAAATTCCATTCAAAGGAGTATAAATGAAAATATTATCAGGATTACTAATTTTATCTGCAACAATAATCGTTGGATGTGGTGGAACTAATTCATCAACTCAAACAGGCACACTAATTGAACCAACGGTGACAATGAACTCAGATTCTGGAGCAAAATTTGGAGGTGGGGCTGCAAGTAAAGCCCTTGATATTCAAACAAATTTACCTTTTGAATTATGGACTTCTTTTGAAATGAAGAAATTCTCTGTGTCAAGAGGAAGTTGGGCTGCTTCCAAAGAAGAATTCTGTGTAATTTCATCTACTGGATCTCAATTAAAAGCTGGCGAAAAGGTTGAGATTATTGATGAAGCCAGATGTTTGAACACTCAATATGATAGAGGTGATGGTTCTCCATTTAGAAGATTTCCAATTGGGTTAATAAAAATTCGTGTCATATCTACTGGAGAAGAAGGTTGGACTTGGTCAAAATCTGTTGAATATGACAAATAAATATACAATGAAAAATGAAATAACTATTAGAAACATTAAAACTTTTTTGACTGAACCAAACAACACCAGACTAGTTACAGTGAAAATTGAAACATCTGAGCCTGAACTATATGGCGTAGGAGATGCAACATTTACACAAAGACCTACTGCAGTATATTCAGCGATTAATGATTATTTAAAACCTTTTTTATTAGGTAAAAGTGTTCATGATATAGAAGATGTCTGGCAAACCAGTAATGTTTCCGCATACTGGAGGAATGGACCAGTATTAAACAATGCAATTTCTGGAATTGATCAAGCGTTATGGGACATCAAAGGGAAAATTGCACAAATGCCTGTTTATGATTTATTAGGTGGACGATCAAGAGAAGCTGCAGCTGTATATGTTCACGCAAATGGTTCAGACCCTGAAGAAGTTGAAGATAATGCCAGATCACTTATAGAAAAAGGATTCCACTATATTAGAGTTCAGGTAGCTACGCCAGGTTTAACCTCAAATTATGGATCAAAACAAAGTGAGGATTTAAATAAAAAAAATTTTAAAGGCCCAAAATGGATAACCTCTTGGGTAACAAAACAAAAAGAAAATTTAAAATCTCAAAAATCAAAAAATCCTGGTTTGATTGAAGCAGCTCCATCTGGCATTTTTGAACCTAGACCTTACGTTAGGTCAGCATTAAATCTTTTTGAACATTTAAGAAATACCATCGGATGGAATTTTGAAATGCTTCATGATGTTCATGAAAGAATACCTCCAATTATGGGTGTATGGTTTGCAAAAGAAGTAGAAAAATACGAACTCTTTTTCTTAGAAGATCTTTTTAGCCCTGAAGATTCAGAATATTTCAAAATAGTTCGAAATCAATGCTCAACTCCACTTGCTATGGGTGAATTATGGAATAACCAGCATGAATATATACCGTTAATTAAAAATCAACTTATCGATTTCATTAGATTCCATATGTCTCAAATAGGAGGCATTACTCCAGCAAAAAAAATATCTGCAATGTCTGAACTTTTTAATATAAGAACTGCATGGCACGGACCTGGAGACACATCCCCTGTAGGACATGCAGCAAATTTAATGTTAGACATCAATAATCACAATTTTGGAATCCAAGAATATGCAATTCCAGGTCAAAATACACTGGAAATGTTCCCAGGTTTTCCAGAAGTTAAAAATGGATATATGTGGCCGAATCAAAAGCCTGGACTAGGTATAGACATTGATGAAAAAATGGCCTCAAAATTCCCATATAAAGAAAGAGCATACGGTGGCTCCTGGAGTCCAACACGAAGAGCTGACGGAACCGTGATCAAACCATAATTTCCAAAAATATATAAATGAAAAACAAATGTCCAAAATGTAATAAATGTATCGATGATTATGATATGTATTATCTATTAATGGGGATAATAACCGAATGTAAAAATTGCCAAAAAGATAAAAAAGATTCCACAAAATATTGATCGTAGATTTAAAAACACTGGCAATGAAAAACTGAAACTTCTGATTATTTGGTGGAAACCAAAAAAATAATTTTTACCCCAACTCTACCGCAGTGCCATAAATTAAAATTTCTGAAGCACCCTGAGCTACTGTAGAAGTAACAAATCTAACTCCAACTACCGCATTTGCTCCTTTTGATTCAGCTTCTAAAATTAACCTGGACATTGCTTGTTCTCTAGTTTGAGCTAATAATTTGGTATATTCAGTGATTTCGCCACCAGCCATCAATTTAAACAAAGCAGTTATATCCCGACCTATTGCCCTAGCTCTTACGCTACTGGCTTGAACAAGTCCTAAAACATTTTTTATTTCTCTGCCTTCAACTTTATTAGTAGTTACAATAATCAATATTCTATCTCCTTAATATTTTTATCTTCATTATTTTTTATCTGAATTTGTTTCCAAACTACCCATCCAAAAATCACAAAAAATACCACTACAACAGAAAAGATTAAAATTTTGTAAACTGTATCCAAACTAGAATCAGCGAGCACAAACAATCCCCATATCCCAAAGAAAAATCCCACCAAAATATATGTAACAATTGCAAAAACTATAGAAAATGAAATCAAATAATTTGCTAAATCAGCTAGCAAAGAAAAAACTTTTCTAACTGAAAACCACATTATTGACTCCTTTAAAATTTAAACCAGACTATTTAGAGATCATTTAAGCAAAGTAATTTCTCTTTGTAAACCTGAAAATTTTAACGATAAAGTAATGGCCCTAAGCAAAATAAACAAAATATAAGACACCCATAACCCATGATTACCTGAAACAGGAACTAAAACAATTGTTGCTATAATAAAAATAAAAAATGAAATTATTGCGCCATTTCGCATGTCTCTTGTCTTAGTTGCACCTGTGAATATACCATCCAATTGGTAACTAAATGAAGATATCACAGGAAGTAAAATCACCCAAATAAGAAATTTAGAAGACATTTCTCTTACCGTTAATATATCAGTCAGTAATTGAATTAATTTTTCTCCCAAAAACCCAAAAAACATCACACACACTATTCCCGAAATAACACACCAAATAGTTGAATTGATTACATATTGCTTAAACAATATTGCATCTTTTCTTCCTTTTGCTTGACCAACCAAACTTTCAGTTGTAAATGCAAATCCATCAACAAAAAATGCAGAAATATATACAAAATTCAACAAAATTCCATTCGCAGCTAATTCTAAATCACCCAAATTTGAACTTCGATTGATAAACCAAATATGTGTAGCAACCAAGCAAAATGTCCTAATAAAAATATCAATATTTAAATTAAATAATCTTAAAAACTCTTCTTTTGAAAAGATATTTACCCTAAATAAATTTACCTGCAACCTTTTTAGAATCATTCCCAAAATGACCAATCCAAAAATACAAGCTGTCCATTCCGAAATCAAAGTTCCTAATGCAACACCAGAAACATCCATTCCCCAATAAACTACAAATACATAATCTAAAACAATATTTAAACCGTTAACCAAAAAGGCAATTGCCAAAACAACTTTTGTTTTTTGAATTCCAATCAAACAACCTATTATTCCAAAATTCATTAAAACTGCTGGGGCGCTAAAAATTCTTATGGACATATAATTTGACGAAGATTCCCCAACTTCACCACTTAAACTTAATACTGGAAGAAATAAAGTAAATATTGAATCTCTAAATATAATTATTAAAAACCCAATTAATAAACCTAAAATAATTGATCTGGCAAACACATTGACCAATTCATTATTTTTCTTGGCTCCAAATGCCTGTGCGGATAAACCCGTTGTTCCCATTCTAAGAAAAATAAAATTACCATAAATCAAAGTAAATAAAGTGGCCCCAGCAGTGATCCCTCCAAGATAAGCAACATTTCCTAAATGACCTATCATTGCGGTATCTACAAATGTAAGCAAAGGAACAGTGAGGTTAGATAAGATTAAAGGAATTGCTATCAACAAAATTTTTCTATGTATTTTGTAATCAACATAATTGTTTTTAAAAAAATTCGTCAATAATAAATCTTTAATTTCTTTTGCTTTGGTTTGTTTTTAGTATATCAATTGTTCGAGTTTGAATTGTATTATGATAAACTTTCTTAAACAATGTCTAATTTCTTTTATAAAATAATTTAGGACGATATGATGAATTCAATTGACTATGTCCTTTTAGTAATAATACTTTTATCAGCATACAGTGGTATGAAGATTGGAATCCTTAAGACAGGGTTTTCTGTAGGCGGAATATTTTTAGGTTGGCTTTTCGCTGGCCAATTTAGCCCGCACTTGGGAGAAATCATTTCCCAATCAATTCGAAACGATACCATCATTACTGTAATATCATACGCTCTAATAATTATAGCCACCATGATGGTTTTTAATTATAGCTACAAAATTGTTAAACCAGTACTTAGTATAGCTACATTAGGTTTTTCAAATCTAATTGATAAAATTGGAGGAATTATTTTGGGTCTTCTGATCGGAACTTTAATTGCTTCAATAATTATAGTAGGAATCACAAGATTTACTTATGATTTTGAAATTCCCGAAAACTCCATGCCTAAGTCTTTTAATATGGAAGAATATACTAAAGAAATTCAATTTCTGAAAGTTAATAAAAATATTGAAAATAACATTGCTGATTCAGTACTTTCAACAAATATCCTAAAAATAGTTCAAAAAATTCCCGCTAGCACTTTTGGGCTAATCCCCAATGACTTCAAAACATCAATACAACTTTTTTCAAATAATAATGAATAAAACAATTGAAGGTTTAGTAGTTTGATCACACAAAATCCAGTTCTAGTACTAAATCAAAACTACCAGCCTTTGAACATATGCAATGTTAAAAGGGCTCTAGCTCTTATACTTTTAGAGAAAGCAGAATCAACTGTAGACGGACAGGAATTGATTAAGTCCCCTACTCAGTCTTTTAATATTCCAATTGTTATTAGATTAATGTCATATATACATAAACCAATACATCCAAAAAAAATCTCTAGGCAAGGAGTATTATACCGAGATAAAAATACTTGTCAGTACTGTGGAATGTCATCTGAATCACTCACATTAGATCACATAATACCAAAATCTAGAGGTGGAAAACATACTTGGGAAAATGTAGTTGCAGCATGTATAAAATGTAATCATAAAAAAGCTGGCTCTACTCCACAAGAAGCCAAAATGAAACTTATCAATAAAGCAAAAAAACCAAATACAGATTCAAACTATATAATTAAAGGGAAAACAGTAAAAGAATGGAAACCTTTTCTGATTTCAGTATGAACTAAGTATTAGGAAAATCTTACCTGATTCTAGGTGAATGAGAGGAACCGCTTCCGATAGGTTCGTTCAAGTAAACATCACCATTTCTGATCTTAATATTAAAACCACATTCAGGTTTACTGCAAACCCAAGCCTTATAATGTATTGCAGCACCTTGTCCGCCAAAATCAGATAAAGGCAAGAGACTGCCAGTCTCGCATGATTGACACTGAGGCCATTGATCGTTCCCCACAAAATCCTCCTAGTTGTAATAACTCATTCCGTATAATACTCAATTAGATACAGTATAACATCAATTAATTCAATTAAACAAATTGAATTAATTATTCCCAAGAACTTTTATAAGCTACTAATTGATGCAGATTTAAAAGTATTTTCTAACAACATTGCTATTGTCATAGGCCCCACACCACCAGGAACTGGAGTTATAACAGATGCCTTTTTACTTACTTCTTCAAAAAAAACATCTCCCACCAGTTTATATCCTCTTCTATTTTGCGCATCCACAACTCTATTGATTCCAACATCTATAACAACCACTCCATCTTTTACCATTGAACCAGTAACAAAATTTGGCATGCCTATAGCTGCAATCAAGATATCTGCCTGATTAGTAATGCTTTCAATATTTCTGGTTTTACTATGACAAACTGTTACTGTAGCATCCCCCATTACACCTTTTTGTGACATTAGCAAAGAAATAGGTTTTCCAACAATTTCGCTTCGACCTAAAACCACCACATGTTTTGAACTAACAGAAACTCCTGCACTTAGGAGAATTTTTTGAATTCCGTATGGAGTCGCTGGAGGAAAAATTTGTCTTCCTGTCATTAATTTACCCATATTAAGTGTATGTAATCCATCGACATCTTTGTTTGGATCAATTGAATCAATAATTTTTGTCTTCGACAAATTCTCAGGCAAGGGTAACTGAACTAAAATTCCATGTACTGATTCATCACTATTCAAATTCTTAATCAATTGAATTACATCAGAATCTTTAACCGTTTCAGGTAACAAGTAATCAACTGCATTCATTCCTATCTCAATTGCAGCTTTTTGTTTAGATTTTACATAAACATTTGACGCAGGATCATTACCAACCAAAATAACAGACAGTCCGGGAATAATTCCTGTCGTTTTTTTAAGAATTTTTACTTTGTCCAAAATTTGCAAACGAATTTCAGCCGCAAGTTCAACCCCATTTATTACTTGAGTATCCATCAAAATCCCAGACTTTTATAAATAAATAAATACTATTTAAATATTATACTATTAGTTGAATTCAATTATTGATAATTGATTACTTTAAATGTATCCCTTGTTAAGATAACATTCCTATTAAAAATAAAAAGTAATATCTAGTTTTAATTAATTCAAACTTAAAGAATATTAACATGGAGAATCACATTTGATTTTAAATGGAATTGACATAATAGAAATAAATAGAATCAAATCAGTACTTGAAAAATACCCTGACAAATTCCTAAAAAGAATTTACACAAAAAGCGAATTGGATTATTGCAAAAACAAACCCAATCGTCTAGCTGCTAGATTTGCAGTAAAAGAAGCGGTAATGAAAACTCTTGGAACCGGAATAAAAGGGGTAGGATGGAAAGATATTGAAACTATAAGAAAACCGGGACAAAGACCTTTAATTAAACTACACAATAGAGCTTTAGCAAAATCAAAAAAACTAGGAATCAAAAATATTTCTATTTCGATCTCACACTCTAAAGATTATGCTATAGCTTTTGCTGTAGCAGAGAAAACTATTTAACAATATTTAAATCAAATGAAAATTGTCACTTCTAATCAAATGAAAGAAATTGAATCTTCTGTCATAAATGACGGAATTCACCAGAAAAATTTGATTGAACGTGCAGGATTAATTCTAGCTAAAATAGTAAAACAACAAATCAAAGATATAAAAAAGTCAAACATAATTTTTTTAATTGGTTCGGGAAATAATGGGGCTGACGGAATAGAAGCATCAAAACATCTGACATCTTGGGGTGCAAAATGTAACATTATCTTGCTATCACAAATAAAAGCCAATATTGCAAAAAAAAATGAAGCCCACTCTATGCTCGATAAGCTTATTGATGATACAGATGTCATTGTAGACGCATTCATAGGTACAGGTAATAATAAATACATATCTGGACCTATGAAATCAATCCTTGATCACATTCTAGAAAAAATATCATCAAAAGATAAAAAACCTATCATCATTTCAGCGGATTTACCTTCAGGATTAAATGCAGATACAGGGTCAGTGGATCCGTCCACTATAAATTCAGATTTCACTGTAAGCTTTGGGCTTCCTAAAATTGGTACAATATTTCCCAACAGTATAGATTTTTCAGGACAAATATATATAGCAGATATTGGTATCCCAAAAAATTATACTCAAGATATCAAAACTGAACTAATTAGTAAAAATTGGGTTTGTAATAATTTACCTAAAAGATCCAATGTTAGTCACAAAGGAAATTTTGGAAAAGTTTTAATCCTAGCTGGATCAAAACAATATTTAGGGGCAGCATCTTTAGCAGCAAATGCAGCATATCGATCTGGCGCAGGGTTAGTAACAATTTGTGCTCCAAAAAGTATAATTAACTCAATCTCCATTAATTCAATAGAATCAACATTACTGCCTCTTAGTGAAGATTCAAATGGAGTACATTCCAGTACAGCATCAGAAGAAATACTAAATATAATACCTGAATATGACTCCTTTTTAATTGGATGCGGTTTAGGGCAAGCGAATGAAACTCAAAAAATGTTGGAAAATATTTTACTTAATCAAAAAGATTTACCTCCTACAATAATTGATGCTGACGGATTAAATTTTCTATCAACATTAAAAAATTCTTGGTGGAAAAACATCAAAAATACCCCAATCCTAACTCCCCATATTGGAGAAATGTCTAGATTAGCAAAAGAACCTATTGAAAAGATCAATTCAGAAAAATTTACAATAGCCAAAAACTTAGCTGACAAATGGGAAGCTTTAATTCTACTTAAAGGTGCACATTCAGTAATTGCTTCTCATTCAAAAAATGAAATTTCAATAAGCCCCTTTGCAAATTCTGGTCTCGCAAAAGCTGGCACTGGAGATATTTTATCAGGCATATTAGCAGGTTTGGTTGCTCAAAAAATACCAATATTTGAATCAGCCAAGCTAGCAACATATCTACATGGAAAAATTGGAATGATCACTTCACAAAAGCTAACAAAGCAAACAATGATTGCAAGTGATTTATTAAACTACTTTCACGAAACAATAAAAGAAATTAACACACCTGTAGATTCAAAAAATTTTATTCAGTTGAGTGATTTGTAAATCTCTAAATCTCATTAAAGCTTTTTCTAATTTCAGGTAAATCTAAAACAAATCTTTCCAGTAATAATTTTGGATTTATGTTGTTGTCAAAATACTGAGTAATTGAATCTAAATTCACTATTAATTTGACTATTTCTGAATAAGAAATTTGCGAACCAATTATTTGATAATCTTTTTGCATAATTGAAAATTTCAATCTTTCTTTAAATCCAGATTTATAAAAAATCAAATCCCTCAAAAAATCTATCCATAATTGCAATTTCATCGGCAATGAATTCCTATCACTACTAAATTCAGAGGCTAAATTATCAATATACTTAAACTTTTCATCAATTCCAGAATTAAAGATATCATTAATCTCTATGATTTCCTTTTTCAAATTCTCCACAATTTGAAAATCGTTTGAAGCTTTGATAGCCCATCCAAGTCTTCCTTCGGAAATAGCTGAAATCTCCTTAACCATCTCATCATTTATAGAAAAATTGTTTGTGACATGGAGTGAAATTACATCCCTACTAGTAGGCTTTAATTGAAATATCCTACATCTAGATACAATTGTTGGCAAAACAGATTTAAATTTATTTGTTAACAAAATAAAAATCACATTTTCTGGTGGCTCTTCTAAAATTTTTAATAACGAATTTGAAGCTTCCTTGGTTAATCTATGAATTTGATCAATAATTACAATACGATTTTTACCCTCATAAGGCTTTAAATAAACTTCAGACTTTAATTCTTTAACATGGTTAATTCCAATAAAATCTGTACTAGAATTTGGAACAAGATACCTAACGTCAGAATGAACATTCCTATCTATCCTTACGCATTGCGTACAACTACTACACGGCTTATCATTAGATTCGCAATTAAACATTCTAGCCATATCAAAAGCTAAAGTGGTTTTACCAACACTGGTTTCGCCACTTATTAGATAAGAATGTCCAGTATTACCGATTTGAAAGCTATTACCAATATTTTCAACTATAGAATCATGAGTAACAGTATTCCACATATTTAAAATTCCCAACTCAAACAATATCTACTTTATGT
>CEVQ01140377.1_pt1 | contig 13290 bp, 18 predicted proteins | sample 356551 | NCBI WGS metagenome assembly CEVQ01 (sample SAMEA2623756, study PRJEB7988) | marine metagenome | biome: marine biome (ENVO:00000447); feature: mesopelagic zone (ENVO:00000213); material: "saline water (ENVO:00002010), including plankton (ENVO:xxxxxxxx)" | depth 250 m | reverse complement strand
CGAGATTCGAGTCCTTCTAATCCGGCTGCGATTGCGGCCGCGTAGGCCAAATAAGGATTCACGTCAGCCCCAGGGACGCGACATTCGATTCGAAGTGACTGCTCTTCGCCAACAATTCGAAATCCCGCCGTCCGGTTGTCGGGAGACCACGCAGAGCCGGTCGGGGCCCAGGATTGTGATTGGTAACGCTTGTAGGAATTGACTGTTGGAGCAAAACACGGCATCAGCTCTTGGAGGTGAGATAGCCAGCCGCCGAGAAAATGAGTGAAAGTTTCTGAAACCTCTAGCCCGGCTATCTCGTTGTCCCCGACGAACAGATTGTTTTCTTGGGTTGTTGACCAGAGACTGAGATGCAGATGAGAGCTGGATCCTGCTTCGGTGTCATGAGGCTTAGCCATGAAAGTTGCAGCTGCTCCCTGCTGGTCGGCGACTTCTTTGACGCACTGCTTCAGTAAGACATGACGGTCAGCCATTTCTAGGGCGTCGCACCAGCGAATATTTAGTTCATGTTGTCCCCGCCCAAATTCTCCTTTGGTTGACTCGACTGGGATCCCCATGTCTTTCAGGTGACGGCGAAATGCGCCATTGAGATCTTCTGTGCGCGCTCCCTGCAACAGGTGGTAGTCCTCCACGTACCAGCCGGCAGGTTCCAAATTGTTGTAACCCCCCAGAGCGGCATCCCGATAGGTGGTCCGATAGAGGAAATATTCGAGTTCCGATGCCACCATGGCTTGCATACCGAAGTCTTCGAGTCGACGAATTTGATGGCGAAGAATTGACCTCGGTGCCACCGCAATTAGGTCTCCACTGTGAGTAAGTAGATCGCACATAATTAATGCGGTCCGGTCGAGCCACGGAACAGGTCTCACAGTATTCATGTCTGGGGCCAGATGAAGGTCCCCGTAGCCGAGGTCCCAGTTGGAAAAGGCGAACCCGTCGACCGGCTCCATTTCCATGTCGACGGTCAACAAGTAATCGCATGCATGGGTCCCAGAGGGGTCTCCAAGAAAGAATTCGGCGTCGAGCCGTTTCCCCATTAACCGCCCGTAGTGATCAGTGAAGGCCAGTACCACGGTGTCGATACGACCCGCTTCTGTAGCCTCAGCCAATTGTTCCTGACTCCAACTATTAGGCATGAGGTAACCGTAGTAGTAGTTCGCAGGTCGGTGTCTAGATGCCGTTGGTTATGACATATTGGCGCCAGTAGTGTTGGTCCAGATGAGTGACCTTGCGATTGAGGCGTGTGGACTAGTAAGAAAGTTCGGCGACAATCACGCGGTTGACGGAGTTGATTTAGCAATCCCCCGGGGCGAAATCTACGGTTTCCTTGGCCCAAACGGAGCCGGTAAATCGACGACAGTCAAAGTCTTGTGCACCTTGCTTGCACCTAGTGCCGGTTCAGCGACGGTCGCGGGCCACGACGTCGTGAAAGATGCAGCCGAAGTAAGAATTCGTATAGGGGTGGCCCTCCAAGAAGCAGCGTTAGATGACAAGCAAAGTGGTCGAGAAATCCTTGACCTACAGGCACGGCTCTTCGGCCTTAATTCGGACGACCGAGATGAAAGAGTCAGCCGGTCGATCGAATTGGCTGACCTGGGTGACGCTATTGACGATTGGGTGCAGACCTATAGCGGTGGAATGAAACGACGACTGGATTTAGCAGCCGCGCTTATCCACGATCCAGAAGTGTTGTTTTTGGATGAACCGACGACCGGTCTAGACCCAGTCAGCCGAGTCCGGGTGTGGGACGAAGTGAGGCGCCTCAACGAGATGTACGGAGTCACGGTTTTTTTAACCACCCAATACCTAGAAGAAGCAGATGCGTTGGCTGACAGGGTTGGCATTATCGACGAAGGCCGAATTGTTCAAGAAGGCAGACCGATAGACCTTAAGAGGAGTGTTGGATCTGATGTCATTGTGGTCGAACTTGTCGACAAATTAGAGCAAGCCGCGGATGTTGCGGCTGCGTTGTCGGCAGTCGATGATGTCACCATCGGTACGCAGGGGATAACGATCTCGACAGCTGATGGGGCGGGCCTCGTCGCTGAGGTGGCCGTGGCTTTCAGCAGACAAGACATTTCCCCTCAATCTCTAACTGTGAGAACGCCTTCGCTCGACGATGTCTTCCTCCGAGCCACCGGTCATCGGTTGACGAGTGAGATCGAACAATGATGTCGGACCGGAAACCTATCTCTCAACGCAGCGGATTTTTTGCTGATATTGGCACCGTTGCCCGTCGAGCTGTTCGAAGTCTTTCCAGAGAACCTGAGTTCATCGGTCCGGCTTTGGCTATCCCCATCTTCTTTTTCATCGTCAACATTGGAGCGTTAGAAGCCTTTGTAGAACGGCAACCAGGGATCGATTATCGAGCATTCCAACTTCCCGTCGCGATCGTGTTCGCAGTAACCGGAATATCACGTGCGAACATGCTGGTAACAGACATCCAAACCGGGTACTTAGATCGGATGCTGGTCACACCGATTCGTCGAGTATCACTGCTGTTGGGTCTGATGGTGGCCGACATCGTTTTGGCGTCTGCTTTAGCAGCGGTAGTGCTGCTTTTAGGTTTCGCCGTCGGCGTCAGTTTTGGAACGGGAATCTCTGGTTTGGCTGTGTTTGTGCTTCTCGCCATGGCGTGGAGCCTTGCCTTCACAGGTTTCCCTTATACGGTCGCGTTGCGGACCGGTAACCCGGCGGCGGTTAATTCAGCTTTTTTAATCTTTTTTCCGTTTGCGTTTTTGACACCGAGCATGTTGCCGCGAGATTTAATGAGCGGATGGTTGAAAACGGTGGCGGCGTGGAACCCGGTTACGTACCTGCTTGAGGGTATGCGTTCGGTTCTGTCGGAAGGATGGGACCCGATGATGCTCCTCAAAGCAATGGCTGCAATAGTGGGCTTGGGGTTGGTGACGTTCACCATGGCTTTTCGTTCTCTGGCCCGTCGCGTCGCGACCGGCTAGTTGTCTACCAGCCTCGGTCTACCCATTCTTGAAGTTGAGGAGCCTCGCTACCGATTGTGGTGTCATCTCCATGACCGGGAAGAACGACAGTGTCAGAAGAAAACTTGGAGAACATTCGCTCGTCGATGCTTTTGATAATGGTGTCAAAATCACCGCCCTCGAAGTTTGTAGCGCCGGGCCCACCAGGGAAAAGGGTGTCACCTGAAAACAGCAGCGGTGTGTCTTCAACATGGAAACTCATCGAACCTGGAGTGTGCCCGGGGTTGTGAATGGTGCGAATACGTAGACGGCCGACCTCGATTACTGAATCGTCTTCCAAGATGAAGTCGTAGCTAGGGAGCATCGTTGCATCCTCAGCAGCGACACCCACTTCGTAACCGGCATCTCGGATTGCAGGGATAGCTTGGATGTGGTCCCAGTGGCCGTGAGTTTCGACCACAGTTCGCACTCCGAGGCTTTGGCAAAGCTCTAGAAGCTGCTCGTGTTCGTTGGCGGCGTCGATGAGGAGAGCGTCGCCTGTCTCGGTGCACCTGACAGTGAACACATTGTTTTCGTAAGGCCCGACGACAACCTTGTGTACTTCGACGCCGGTCCCTTTCCAGTGAAGAGTCATAAACCGAGTTTATGGCTTTGTGTTCTAAGCCATCGGGATGATCAGTTTCCGGTACCTATCAGTTGTCGCGCAATGAGCGCAAAAGACCGATGACGAAAGGTTCGAGTTGCGCGCCGTCTGTCGCAATTTCTGGGAAAGCGACTCTGCTAGTTCGGTCACCAGAGTCACTCGGTACCCGAAACGTCATGCCGTATCGGTCTACTCCGACCATTTCGGCCTCTGTAGCACTTGGTATACCACCGCGTTCCTGAACAAAGATGAGGTTTGCATCGGCATGGTCGTCATTCATATGTTCAATAGCGCCTAGTGCGTTTTGACAAAAGGGATCTTCCTCTGCGCCGGCGTAATCTTCAACAGTTATCCAGCTCATGTGTCCGAAGCCACCAACGAAGCGGCAGCGTTCCACCGTGAGCTTCCAATAATTAAAGTCTTTGTAGTTCACGTAATCGGCGGCGTACGGATGTTTTGCGAGGTATTCGGCCTCCAAGCCATCTGAAGCCTTGAGTAGTTGCATCTGTCCGATCAGTGTCAGTCTTGCGTCAACAAGGGGATCCCCTTCAACGACGTGAGATGTATCAACCAGAATGCTGGTTCGCTTGTCGAGGCGGGCATTTTTGGTGTGTTCAGCGAGATCTGAAATAAGAATGACTGGATTTCCGTGATCGTCAACGATGTGCGAAACAAGACTGCCGTAGGGGTATCCCTCGCTGGTGAGCGTCGACAAAACACCTGTCGTGCTTGATGCGATCAACGAACGAGACAGTTCCGCATCGCTAGGAAAGGAATGAATGTCACCTACCGGTGATACGTCGTGCCCGTCACCGTGTTCAAGTTCTGGCGTCTCGGTCATTAGCTGAGTCCCATTGTGCAATAAGTAGTGGTAGCGATTGCTGAGGGCGTTGGTCGCAATCCCCTATAACAGTGAAGCACTAATTCTGTCCGGAGTAGTAGTGACCTGTTGTGGGCGGGTCCGCCCGACGCCGTTGGAGGGTTTTGCCCGAGGCAGGCAAAGGAAGCGTTGGCGAGGAGGGGACTCCTCACCAGGCCGGACCCGACCCACAACCCGCCTCAGCACGAAGAGGCGAGGGACCCATAGGATCCGCAGGTACGTTGACAAATGGTTTAACATAAAATGATAAGCAAGCCAAACACAAATGACGATAAACCTTCGTCCGAAGCAAATATCAACAGAAGACCTAGTTATACGGGCATTTAAGCATCCATCTCCTCGGTTTCGTAAATTGCGCATATCCGGTGAACAAGGATAAATCGTTGAAACCAGTTGCTGTGTCAAAGAAGTAAGATCTTTAGGTTGATATTTGGTATTAGGAACGCTTATCATGCGAGTGTTATTCCCCCTCTAATGTTCTTATGGAGATACCAAACATGAAACGTTCGTCCTTGCTCAAATTGCTCGGATTGGTCTTTGCGTTCGCTTTAGTTGCCGCCTCTTGCGGTGATGACGGAGCATCTGTACGCGAGGTCGGTTCGGCCAGCTCATCCAGCGGTTCTGGTTCCGGTTCAGGTAGCGGGTCCGGCTCAGGTAGCGGGTCCGGCTCGAGTAGTGCTTCCGCGAGTGCTAGTGCCTCCTCTTCTGGAAGTGCTTCAGCGTCATCTAGCGCATCTGCAAAAGCGGGCGCGGAAGTCACCGATGATGCGACAGCAGGAGAAGGTGGTTATGACTACGCCTCAAATGTTGATAACCATCGCCTGCTAGTGCTTGACATGTGCGACATGAACGGGCTCCTCGGGGCGGACTCTATTGACTTTGAGGCTGTCGCCGATATCTACAACAACGGCAAGAACGCCGAAAAGAGCGACGGATCCTTCAGAACCCTTGGAGGCTTCGCCTCAGCAGAGGGTAAGAATCACCCTCATGACGCCTATTACGGCGCTCCGGGTTCTCTGGATGCGTTCATTACCTCAGCGCTCGAAGGAACCGGGATGTTCGCAGGTGAATCTGATGGCGTAAGAAAACAAGGCGTCCAAAAAGGCATGCAAAACCAAGCCCTACTTGCATACGTAACCCATGAGGTGAACTCCGCTGTTGCGAAAGCCGGCGACGGCAACTGGGCAGGCGCTGTGCACAACTGGGATGAGGGCTGGGCCTTCTACCACGGTGCACAAGGCAATTGCGGGCCATATGGAACAGCCAACAAGCGCGGCGGTAACTTCGGAACGATGGGCTCTGACGGTGAGACCGCTCAAGCCAATGAAGCGGTTCTCAGTGCGATGATCGCTGGGCGCGATGCGCTTCTCAGGGGCAACCTTGGGGGAGCTGAGGCTGCGGTGGCCTTGGTGAAGCGTGGTGTGGTTATTACATACTCCCAGGCAGTGATCCGTTACGCGGTGAAGGTCGAAGCCGACCTAGCGGCGGGCGATATGGATAAGGCCCGCATTCACCAGGCTGAGGGCTACGCCTTCTGGAGAGTGCTGGAGCCAGAACTTGGGGCTACCGGTATGTTCGCCGAGACGATCGAAACCCTGAACAGTGCCTATGAACTGGATAACGAACCAGGATCGGGTCCGTCCTCGGATGACATTCGTACTGCTCTTTATCCAGTATGGGGTCTCTTACAAATAAGCCAAGACGAGATCGGAAGCCTGCAGTAGAAGTACTGCCACGATTGGTGGGCTCGCCTAAGGGCGAGTAGGTCCAGCCGTCGTTCTCACTCTGGGTGTAAATCCAATGGAGAACGACGGCTGCTGCCATTTTGGTTAGGTGCGTACTTGCAAGTAGTGATGCACCCTTTGTCAGAGATATCAGAGAGCTATCCAAAGATTTACACCTCCCCTGATCAAAATGAGTAAGGTATGCCTGATGTCAGTCGTAGAGAATCCCGAAGCATCAGGGCCCTCAATACGGGCTGCTCAACGGCGTGTCGTCAACGAAGTTGTCGCAATTGATGAACGAACAAGCGAGATCCGTTTCGGTGATAACGAATATCTTTTGGTACCAGTTCCGATAAACCAAATCGGTGCTAGCCGGTGGCGTGCATCAATGAGACGTGTCGACAGTGTCGAACTTCAGTTTGGAGTGCCTGGGCCGGTAGCAAAATTGAAGGGCGCGAACAGAATCAGTAAACGCTGCACGACGGTGCAACTCAGCACAGCGCTAGGGCTCATAGACAGCGGTGTGCGGGGCCAAATCACGATCAAGAGGGACGGGAACTCCTAATGGTCGTTTGTCACTGCCTCGCCATCAACGACGCCACCATTCGAGATCTTCTAGCTACGGGTGCTCTCAGTGTTGAAGAAATTGGGACGCGATGTGGAGCCGGCACCGAATGCGGCGCATGTGTCGATCAAGTGCGTCAATTGGCAGGTCCGCGGAGCCTCACAATTCGACCTGCAGTCGCTTAGGCCTTCTAGATCGAATAAGTCGACTGAGGGTCACTGCTCTATAGGTCGCTGGGTATATGGTCTCCGGTGCACGATCTAGGAGATCACGAGCAATGCAAGGATCAGACGCAGTAATCGAATTTCTAAACGAAGCGCTCACAGCTGAGCTAACTGCTATAAATCAATATTTTGCCCACGCCAAAATTTGTGAAAATTGGGGCTGGAAAGGTCTGGCTAGTACCTTCCGCGAAGAATCAATTGAAGAGATGCGCGACGCGGAGAAATTGATTGAACGCATTCTTCTGCTCGAAGGTCACCCAAACCTTCAACGACTCGGAAGTATCGCAATTGGCGAGTCAGTCGAGGAGCAACTCGACTTAGACCGCCAACTTGAGATAGACGCAGTCGAGAGATACAGGCGCGGAGTCCAAATCTGCCTCGACGAGGCTGACCCCGGTAGTCGAGAACTCGTGGAGCATCTCCTGGTGGGGGAGGAGAACCACCTCGATTGGATCGACACCCAGTTGTCCATGATCGACGACATCGGAATCGAGCGGTACCTCCAGTCCTCCATTGGCGAAGAATAAGTAGCCACGGTTTAAGAATTAGCCGCCGATTCCTGGGTTGAGGCGACTTCGAACCCAAGCCCCAAAGCAGCTGGAATCTGATGGCTATCAAAGGTCAGATACGTCAACGGCTGAGGAAGTCGATCAGCTGCTGCCAGATGCAGAGCGTCAACAGTGCCGAGCTGGAAAGTTGCACCAATCTCCACAGCTCGTGCCAAGCAACGCTCATCAATTGGAACTACAGCGACACGGCCCCAATCCTCTCTGAACGCAGACCAAAGTCTTTGTTGCTCAGTAGGGCCTGAAGCAACACGATGTAGCGCCAATTGAACTTCAGTCCTCGCTAACACCGACGCGCACCAGACCGAATCTGCCTGCAAATATTGGTTCACCAAATCGTGGCCAGGTTCAGACAGGTAGCGTTTCAAAAGAGCAGAACTGTCCAGCGCAACAGTCATTACCGGCCTCTAATTTCACGCAGAGCACGTTCACTCGACAGCCCCGCTGGGAGATCAAAGACCGCTTGGGGTCCCTGTCGTTTGGAATTACTAGGTGCCTCGACCAATCCAGACGCAATGAGCGCCTCAATAGAAAGACTTTCATCTGCGTGACCCACTGGACCCAATTGAGCGACGACCTTCCCATCGACGGTCACAAAAATGGTGTGGCCTGCTTCAGCGGCACGAAGGTGATGCGCGAGGTTGGCGCGAAGATCGCGAGTCCCGACATGGTGGACAGAGATTGAATTGTTCATCAGCAGCTCTAAGATCAGAAATGTGTACATCAGCGTACACAACTGGATTGGCGTATCTTCGCGCGACGAGCTAAAACAAGACTCCCAACCACTTGTCGAAAAGGTAACCACCGTGAACTTTGCATTCACAGAAGAACAAGAAGAACTTCGCAGCTTCATCCGCTCCTTCATGGAGGAAAAATCTGCAGAAGCTACCGTGCGAGAACTCATGGAAACAGACGACGGATACGACGCCGCTGTTTGGAGCCAAATGGCCGAACAACTCGGACTGCAAAGCATGATCATCCCCGAGGAGTACGGAGGTCAAGGATTCGGCTACGTCGAACTGGGCATAGCGCTCGAAGAAATGGGACGAAGCCTTTTATGTGCACCGTTCTTCAGCACTGTGGTGCTCGCCGGTAACGCCATAATCCACTCAGGTAACGAAGACGCAAAAGCAGCGTTGCTGCCAGGGATCGCTGACGGCAGCACCATCGCAACCATGGCCTTGGCAGAAGCCAGTGGACGTTGGGATGCAGAAGGCATAACCGTCGAAGCGAGTGGAACCGGTGACGGAGCAACAATCACCGGTGAAAAGATGTTTGTCACCGACGGAGGAACTGCGAACCTGTTTGTGGTCGCAGCCCGAGCGGAGGGAGGAATCCACCTCTACACAGTGGACGGTGATGCCACCGGTCTCAGCCGCGAAAACCTCTCAACAATGGACCAAACCCGTAAGCAAGCCCGAATCACTTTCGACGGCACCCCAGCCAGTCACCTGTGCGACACCAACGATTTCTCCTACGTCGCTCAGATCCTCGACCTAGCAGCGGTAGCACTCGCGAATGAACAGGTAGGGGGCGCACAATTTGTTATGGATATGGCCGTCCAATACGCCAAAGACCGAGTCCAATTTGGTCGTCCCATCGGCTCGTTCCAAGCCATCAAGCATAAGTGCGCAGACATGCTGCTGGAAGTTGAATCAGCCAAGTCAGCTGCCTATTACGCTGCCTGGTGCGCCTCAGAAATGAACGACGAACTTCCGTCAGTCGCATCTCTCGCCAAGGCATATTGTTCCGAGGCTTATTTCCACTGCGCTGCTGAGAACATCCAAATCCACGGCGGAATCGGTTTCACATGGGAACATCCTGCCCACCTGTACTTCAAACGAGCTAAGAGTTCTGAACTCATGTTTGGTGACCCCGCCTACCATCGAGAGCTCTTAGCCCAACGAATCGGGCTCTAGAACTTCTCTTTCTCCGTGAGGGGAACTAGGACAACATGCTTGGACTTGTAGTAGCAGTCTCACTGGTAATCGGGTTCGTCGTTGCTGCAGCAGCTATCGGCCGTGAAACACGACGATTAAGTCGGCAACCTCGCCAGCCCGTATGGCGGCTCGAAGAGGCGGCAGGCTTCGTAGCAGCCGAAATACCCTTTGAGGTCGCGGCAAAAACTGACCCAGAGACCTTGAGGCAACTCTTGAGACTCCATCTCAACGAACTCCAATTCAATTCTGAACTTGACGAAGACCAAGACATCGCTGACAGTTCAACCGCAGTGCAGAATTTGTATCGGCGGGCTCGAACCGATGACATGGAAGTAACTCGACCGACCGTAGATGCAATTATGAATGCTCACCTGCAGTATCTGAAGCTAATTGGTGCTCTCGGTCCAACTCAAAGCCCAACCTGAGGCAAAATAGACCCTATGGAAGCACCCAAAGAGCTCGAAGGCCGCAGATACGTAGGCGACAAACGAATTCAAAGGGTCCATGATCTAGAAAGCTGCACCAACGAAACGGCCGTGAAAGCCCTATGTGATGCTAAGGCCTACGCAACATTCGGACCTGACGAACTACGCGAAGCTCGAAATCGCGGTTATAAACCAGCGACCTGCTGCCGGAAATAGCGACTTCACCCTTGTCGGTCACCATCACTGAAACTCGTATCGAAGGAACACCCCACCTAGAAGCTTTTCTTGTTCACCCCGAACGCTCCTCGACTCGAGCACCAGCCCTCCTTCTTTGTCACGGCTTCCCATCAAAGCAACGACCCGGTGTGCCGAGCAGGTCATATGAACAATTCGCCGAACGGGTCGCTGAAGAACAAGGCTGGGTTGTCTTAGCAGTGAGCCTTCGCGGCTGCGGCCAATCTGAAGGTCAGTTTTCAATGGTTGGTTGGCTTGATGACGTGGCCCGATCAGTACGACGACTCCGTGATGAAGGATCCCAACAGATTTGGCTTGTGGGATCCACAACAGGGGGATCGCTGGCAATTATGGCTGCGGCCCAAGACCCTGAAATTCGCGGAGTTGCAGCAATGGCGCCGCGAGCAGACTTCGACGATTGGGCAGCTCACCCACGTCGCTTCTTACAGCATTGTCGAGATGTCGGAGTCATCGACGATGATGACTACCCCGATTCGATGAACCGATGGTCAGACGAACTTCAGCAAAATAGAGCGATCGACTCAATGAAGGCAATGGGTGAACGCCCTCTTCTCATCCTTCATGGCACCAACGATCGTCAAGTTCCACCCGCTGACGCCCAACTGTTAGCGGATCTCCATCCCGCGCCGGAACTCAGGCTTGTCAATGGGGCAGACCACAGGATCCGGCACGACCCCCGAGCTCTTGCAGTTCTATTGGGGTGGCTCGAACGCCAAGCAGGAGAACGACTCGATTAGTTCGAAGAGTCTTTCTTCGCTATCAACATGGTTCCGACTGTACGAAGCGCCACTTCGTCGTTCTGATTAATCATTTCAAAGGCGAGTTCAACAAACCCGATATGGGGCTTTGATCCACTCTCTCGCATAGCCATTATTTCCACTTGCAAGGTTAGGACATCGCCTACGCGCACAGGCGCAGGCCACGACAGTTCCGAAAGTCCCGCAGCACCTAAAGAGTGCTCACCCAAAAAACCCTCCGCGGTGAGCCGCATCATTAATGATCCGGTATGCCAACCCGACGCGATCAATCCGCCATACATAGTTCGAGCGGCGGCTTCTGTATCAACGTGAAACCGTTGCGGGTCGAATTGAGTTGCGAATGCGAGCATTTCCTCTTCGACCATCTCAACGCTGCCCAAGACAAACGATTCACCGACCGAAAAATCTTCGAAACAACGGTCTCTCACAGGAACAGTTGACGTCACTTTGCTTTCCTCGCTTGTGCTCTTTGTCTTCGTAATTTCGATAAGGCTTCGGGTGAATCAAGGTCAGCAACCGAATGAAAACCGGCGTCAGCGTAATGCCCAGCAACGTCTTTCCAACCCTGAGGAGTTACCCCGAACCTTTTAGCGAGCAATGCCACAAAGATCTGCACCTTCTTCTCGCCGAAACCAGGAAGCGCCAATAACCTTTGACGTAGGTCTGACGCCTCAGAGATATCCGCCCAGAGGTCGCCGGGGTTGCCGTCATAATGCTCAACCAAATAGTTACAGAGGGCATGAGTTCTTTCAGCCATCGACTTCGGAAACCGATGCAACGCAGGCTTTTCAGAAAAAGATTGAATTAAGGCCTCGACAGGGAACTCCGCCAACGCTGCTGCCTCTAGATCAAAACCAAGGCGTTCCTGCAACCGATACGGCGCGACAAAGGCCCGCTCGATAGGAAATTGTTGATCCAGCAGCATCCCAATCAACAGGGCCACAAAATTGTTGTTTAACAAGTCATCAGCCTCGCGGTCCCCCGTGAAACGCAAAGAACTAGACATTTACATCACCCGCGAAAACCACAGTCAGTCCCCGACAATCTTGAGAAAGAACACCCCAAGCCATGTGATCAGACACGCCATCGCAGTGAATCTATCCTTGCCTCTAAGGGGCATGTGCACGGAAAGTACGTGTTGTGGTGACATCTGTGATGTATCAAGTACAGCAATGACCACTGACGTATTTACCGATGGAGCGTGCTTGGGTAACCCAGGACCCGGCGGATGGGCGTTCGTTGTTGACCAAGGGCCATGGTCGTCGGGATTTGAATCTCATAGCACTAACCAACGCATGGAATTGACAGCGGCCAGCGCAGCAGTTCAAGCGCTAGAGGGCCCACTACGGGTTCACAGTGATTCCACCTACGTCGTCAATTGTTTTCGTCAGGAGTGGTGGAAAGGATGGCTCAAACGCGGGTGGAAAAATTCGAAAAAAGAACCCGTTGCCAACCGCGATTTGTGGGAACCCTTCATCGAACTAGTTAACGCTCGAGGTGATGTGGAGTTCGAATGGGTCAAAGGACATGCAGGTCACCGGCTTAACGAAGCAGCAGATCAGCTAGCTACAACCGCCGCAGCTGAACAAGCAAGCAGAACAGGCGGCATATACACCGACGCGATCGTCAGAGGACTTGACGGGGACAACGTCGAGGCAACCACGAAAGCCGACAACGACGCAGCCCACAACATTGCTGTATTCGGCCATCGCCCAACCGAGCTAGGCGGCTACGGAGAAAACAGCACAACGTTGGCCGTGCGTCGTCGTCTTATTGAAGTGCTAAGAGCAAAACTCGAAATGCACTCCGATATACAGGTAGTGACCGGACTTGGCTTGGGCGCAGAAATGCTGGCTGCTGAAGCGGCATCAGCCACAGCCATTCCATACGCCGTAGTGCTCGCTTTCGAAGGTGTGGAACTCAGATGGCCTGACGCGACCCAAAAACGATTCCACGAACTCTTGGCTGGAGCGCGCGCGGTAACTACAGCTAACGTCGAAACCCCGAAAACCAGTGCAGAATTCGGCAAAGCAATGGGACGACGCGACGACGAAATTCTTCGCCGCGCCACCGAAGCCGTATTAGTACGGAACAGCAACGACCGAACGTTGCGGGAACTGCAAAAAAAGTTAGAACGACAATTCGAAGAAGATGTCTGGGTCATCGAACCAGAATAAAATCAGCCGAATCGGCGAGTCACCCGTCCTCTAACGAGAGCGACGTCATGCGCAGTGACAACGCAAAGAACCCTCCGATCCTCCTTCCAAGAGCGCTCACTCGGAGCGTAACCAGTGATAGCCATATGAACCGGATCAAAGACATGCCCCGTCGCGTTACGAAATCGGTCGAGACAGCCACTTTTCGCGACTTG
>CEVQ01014287.1_pt1 | contig 13334 bp, 14 predicted proteins | sample 356551 | NCBI WGS metagenome assembly CEVQ01 (sample SAMEA2623756, study PRJEB7988) | marine metagenome | biome: marine biome (ENVO:00000447); feature: mesopelagic zone (ENVO:00000213); material: "saline water (ENVO:00002010), including plankton (ENVO:xxxxxxxx)" | depth 250 m | reverse complement strand
TTTTAGAAATAATGTTGTGATGATAGCAACAATTAATGAAAATAAAAAAACAGAATATTGATAAACAAGCAAATAATAGGAGACCCACCCCATGAATTTCAAGGATGGTATTCTGTTTACAATACAGATTTATCAACGATAAAGATTATAAAAAGTTTTACTACTAAGTTCAATGACATTTGATTATTTATAGTAAATCAATTTATTTTTTTTACTTCATCATAACTATATTTTTTAAAACTACCACTTAAATCGTTTTCATTGTTTATTGATTTTAAATTAACACTGTATCCATCTACTTCATTTACTTCCATAATTCCATCTATATGCATTTTCTTATCTTTAAACTCTTTTATGGAACGAGCTTTTGATTTAGCACTTTTAATATTATCAGCAACTACAAAATAATTTGTATGTGACTCGTAAAAGCCCGAGGATACATCGTTATCATAAAAACCAGCGTGAATGAGGAATAATTTCAATTTTAGCTTTGATACTTATTTAAAATAATTTCTTCAACAATAAACTCTTTCAATTCCTGAAAGAAAATTATTTAATGCATACAATGCTTCATTCATAGCATCTAGTGCTTCTTTTTTCTTTTCATCTGAATCACACAAGTTTGATAGTAATTCACTTATGACTTGGCGATGTAACTTATCAGCGTGTAGATGAACAGTAAAAAATTTGAGAGTATTTTCATCATCAATACCATAATATTTTCTTAAACCATCTATTTTATTTTCCGCTATTTCTGGGACCATAGATTCATAGCAATACAATGCAGCCATTCCTATATGTGTTCTTTCATCTCTTGATAATTTCATAAATGTATCAACTAATTCAGTTGTCTCTTGGATAGCCTTGGACTCTTCAATATCATCTCTTGTCTTACCCATGCCTTCCCCAAACCTTAGCCATAATTCTGGATGATTTTCTTTACCTTTTTCTTCTTCAATCAGATTCTCTAATAATTCCTGTCTAATTGAGATATCTTCACAATTTGTATGTATTCCAGATATATACCTTGGGAAAGCTGACACATGATTAAAATATTGAGCTGCATATTCTTGTATAGTTTCAATTTTTAATTCACCTGCATTCCATGCTTTATAAAATGAATGATTCAACAAGTGATTTTCAGAAATTTTTTCATCGACTATAGTTTTAAACGATAAGTTGTTCATTGATAATCCTTTCATGATTATTAAAATAATTTTTGTTTTGACAATAAATAAAGTTAGCTAATAAAATATATTTTTAACTATAAATAGATTTATGGATCAGGAAATTTCTTCTATAATATTATCAATCAGTTTTCTATTTCCAAATCTTATTAAATCAGTTGCTGGAATTTGAAATCTTTTTTCTACATCTTGTATTGTCTTTAAGGCATCATCCTCATTCATATGTAATGTTAATAGGTTAATACCCAAAAACTTAGATTGTTTAAAATTATTCATTAAAGAAATATGCAAATCCATAACACTACTAATCGAAGCCATTTTATATCCTGTAACATCAAGTTTTCGTTTAGGTTCATCTGTCATTACCATATAATCAGGCATCGATCCATGCAATAGACCTAAAGTTACCCCTGCATAATACATATTCGTTAATGAACCTTGACCTTCTACAATAATTAAATCTTTATCTTCATTAATTTGATCAATTGCGTGTTCTATTTCCCCAGCCATAAAATCCCCAATGACTGCATCAACCGGGATCCCATGTCCACTCAACAAAATACCAGTTTGACCCGTGCCAATAAATTCAATATTTTTTCCTTTTTTTCTTAATCTTTCAGATATCTCCCACGCCGTTGTCATTTTTCCTGTATCACAATCAGTTCCTACAATTAATAACACTTTAGTTTTACGATCTTTCCAAGATCCTTTTGAAAAATGGGGAGGATTAGGAGGTCTTCTTAAATCATAAATTTTTGTACCCTTTTCATTTGCTAATAAACTTAATTCTTCATCATCATTTAAAAATTGGTGCATACCACTATAAATATCACATCCATATTTTATAGCAGAGCGAAGTTCTTTTCGATATACTTCAGTTATAAATCCTCCCTGTGGAGCACTTCCTATGACAATAGTATTAGGCTCAAATTGCTGAGCTTCATCAAAGTTAGCAACCACTGGGATATTACCTCCATACGATAAAACATCTTGTGCTTTAAGACCAGCTTTATCAGAATCAATAATACAAGAAACAGATTCTGGTTTATAGCGAATAAGCATATTCCCTGTTTTATTTAATATATAATCAAAAGCACTAGGACAAAGAATTGCAATATTATTCATTTAAGTGATTCTTTCATTTGATTAAATAAATTAATTGTTGAAGTGGGTATCTTATTTACAATTCTATTTAATTTCAATGCTGATTTATCAATAATTGATAAATCAACTCCACTATAGAATCCTCTTTCATCAATCAATTTAACTAATTCTTCTGTTGGAATATTTCCCTTTGATTTTATCAAAAAAGGACTGCCTCCCTTCCCACCTACTGCGCTATCAAACTCTCTTACTCCAATTTTAATTGCAGTAATAACATTATCTTGCCATCTTTCATTAGTCTGATGAAAATGCATAACTAATGGAATATTTTTAATTAATGGATATACTATCCTCAAACACTCATTTATTGTTTCTGGTCTCGCAACACCTGCAGTATCTGCTAAACATATTTTATAGGGATTCATTGCAACGATTTTATCTATTTTATCCGATAAAATTTGATAATTTATTTTTTTATTTTTTCTTCCCCAAGCACATTGCAGTCCAATTCTAAGTTGAATATTAAACTTATTTGCTAAATCCGATATTTTTTTTAATTCATTTAAAGCACTTCTCTCATTCTTTCCGGTATTAATAAATTCATAATCATCATCCAATGAAATGGATGTCTCTAATCTTTTAAAACCACAATTAACTGCTCTGTGAAATCCCTTAACGTTTAAAATAAACGCACTATATTTTACATTATCTATATCAGGAGCTGATGAATATAAATCTTCAGCATCTGCCATCTGAGGAAGAATTTTTGGGCTTACGAACGAACATAGTTGAATATGTTTTAAACCAGATAAAATTAAATAATCTAGTAATTGTAGTTTATCTTCAATTCTATAAAGTTTTTTTAAATTCTGAAAACACTCTCTTAACCCTACCTCATTAATAATAATATTTTCTTTCATAATATCTAGAGTTTATAAAAAAGGAATCTTTTCATAAAATAAATATTTAAAAAAAAGCCCTATTTATAAAATAAGGCTTTTTAAATGGCGGGAACGCCTGGGAATCGAACCCAGCTCCCGATTAATAATCGGGACAACAGTTTTGAAGACTGCAGCGGGCACCAGCCACGCAATCATTCCCAATATCTATTTAGGTCGATTCAAAACTCTATATTCAAGTCCAAATTTCTTTTTTACTCTTTCACCTTCGCTTTCTGCATCTTCAAAGCTATAGAACCTTACTATACGAACTGCATGCAGTCGCCTTCCAGCTGAAGGAACTTCAACTATTTCAGCATTGAACCCTCCCTGTACAAGTAAGTTCTTTATTCTTAAGGCATTTTTATATTTACTAAATGCCCCTACTTGCGCAACGTAATCCTTACTCTTACTAGGCCCTGGTTTTGGTATTTTTGGATTTGCCTTCGGCCCACTCCATATTGGTTTTCTTTTTTTTAATTTAGCAGATACTTTTGATTCATCAAGTCTTACTAATTTTGCATCCTTAGGTGGGTCTATTAATGCAGCTAGACCATACTTATCAAATTCTAAACTAGGGTGCAATAATCTGATTTGTCTAATATAGAATGCTGCACTATCTCTATATCCAATTGCCAAATAACTATTTACCATTAGATCTGTTGCTCTTTGAGCATGATCTGTTGTAGAATAAACCAAAGGCACTAAACGAAACTGCTTACTTGCTTGAGTATATAAACCTCTTGAAAAGAGATACTCTCCAATTTTCATTGCTACATCATCTGCAAATTTATGATCAGGATAATTTTTAAGTATATCTCGATAAATAATTAAAGCTTTTTCAGCATCTTCAGATACTAAAGCCTTCAAATAAAAAATAGATGGATCATTTTTGTATAATGCTTCTAATTCTGGTAAGGCTGATAGAACATCATCTATTCTTCCTTTATTTACAAGTTCTAAATATTTTTCTATATCTTGCGAGAAAACAAAAGTTGCACTTAATAGAAAATAAAGTGATTTAGTTATTATTTTTTTCACTCTGTTTGAGATGTCATAATATCTATCATTTTATCAATTTGCTGTGATAGTTGAGGAGGAGAAGAATATTGAATTGATAGTTTTAATTTCATAAGTCTTAATTTGATTGAGTCTTGATGTTGTGATAAGGCATCTTCAACTAAATCTAAAGCTTTTTGCCTTTCTCCTTTTTCCTCTAGAACATTGGCAATTTTTGCTAAGGCATCTAGATTTCTTGGATTATTTTTTAATGCTCTTTGATAAAACTTTTCTACTTCACTAAATCTTCCTAAATCAAATAAAGCAGATTCAATCTTTGAGTATATAGAACTTCCATTCTTTAGGTCTAGAAGTGCATATTGCTCCCAATGCTCTAAAGCTTTTACCAAATTTCTATTTTCAGAAAATAAATTTCCAAGATATAGATGAGGCAATCCAAAATTAGGAGCTATTTCTATAGCTTTATTGAAACATTGTTCTGCGCCTTTACGATCATCATTTTCAAACTTTCCCATACCTTCATATACTTTAAATCGAGCTAAACGAGTTATGTCACTATTATTGCTATCTAAAGTTTTAATTAAATGAGCAGCTTGAGCCCAATCATGACTTTTCTCAGCTAAATCAAGTAAAAATTCGGTTGCCCAAAATTCTTTTTTATCAATATTTAATATCATTTCTGCTTCTTTTTTTGCTAAAGAAATTTCATTCAGACTCAAATAATCTTTTGCAAGAGATTGGTGAATTTGAATTTGAAGTTTATCATCCAGCCCAGGTCGTACAGTGAGTGATTGATGAATTTTTATAGCATTTTGAGAGTTACCCTCATCTCGAAGGATATCGCCAAGTTGTAAATAAGCATCTAAATGATTGGTGTCTTGTTTAACTACATCTCGTAATAATCTAATTGCATTTTGGGAATCACCTCTTACAAGCATATTTAAGGCTTCTGTATATAGCTTATTAGAATTATTTTTTATTAATGGTTTCTTTTTATAATAAAAGAAAAGACTGGTACCAATAGCAATTACCAGTATGAATAAAATAATAAATAGTTCCAAAGTTAATCTTCTCCATCATCATTATCATAAATGCCTTCATCAATAGCAACATTTCTGAGGTCATTGAGTTCATCAGATAATCTTCTATTTTTTAACTTCAAAGATCGAGTCTCTGACTTACTTGAAATTATAGATGTGACTGCGACACCATAACCTATCAAAATACCTATAGCCAGCGCCCCTATCATAACAAAAGCAATATTTACTTGCTCATATTGAATTAATATTAAATCTATAGCAACCTCTTCAGTATTCTTTAATAGGAATACTAGTATAAGAACTAGTAAAAAAAGTCCGCCAAAAATCTTAAATAATTTCATTATGCTGCTTCTTTCTTTTTAACTAAATGTCCATGCAAACTAATTCCTTTTGCATTAGTGATTGATACATTAACTAAGTCTTTAATATTCGCATTCTCTTTATCAAAAATTACCCATTTATTAGAATCTGTTCTACCAGCCCATTGATTAATGGATCTTTTACTATTTTTTTCGACAAGAACTCTTTCAATATTTCCAATCATTTCTTTATTTCTAAAAATAGTATGTTTCTTTTGAAGTTTAATTACTTTATCTAATCTTTCTTGTTTATCTATTTCTAATATTTGGTCAGAATATTCATAAGCTTTAGTTCCTAGCCTTGGTGAATATTTAAAAGTAAATGCTGAGTCAAATTTAACTTCATTCATAACATTCAATGTTTCTTCAAATTGAGAATTAGTTTCTCCAGGAAACCCAACAATTATATCTGTACTCAAACCACAATTTGGTAAAATATCCCGAATGCGATGCGCTCTTTCAATAAAGTGACTTTTAGTATATGATCTATTCATTCGTTTAAGTACCTCATTAGATCCTGCCTGTAATGGAAAATGAACTGCATTACAAATATTATCATAATGCGACATAACATATAAAACATCATCTGTCATATCCTGAGGATGAGGAGAAGTATATCTCAATCGTTGCACCCCATTTATCTCAGCAATATTTTTTAATAAATAGTCGAAGGAATAATTATCATATGTATAAGAATTAACATTCTGTCCTAATAATGTAATTTCAACAAAACCTTCATCTACTGCTTTTTTAACCTCATCAATAATATTATTAGGACTTCTACTTCTTTCTCTTCCTCTTGTAAATGGCACAATACAAAAAGTGCAAAATTTATCGCATCCACGCATAATTGATACCCATGCATTAATTCCTTCATTCCTTGATGGGAAAAAATTATTGTAAACTTCATATCTAGATAATTGAGTATCTACAATATTTTTTTTATCAACCTTATTCCGTTCAAGCAATTTTGGCAATTTTCTATAAGAATCTGGACCAAGAATAATATCAACATATGGTTTTGAATCAAGAATATCATCTTTAAGATGCTGAGCCATACAACCTAAAACACCAATAATCACATTTGGTTTATTATTTTTAATTTTTGAAAAAACACCTAAACGCGAGTGTACTTTTTCTTCCGCATGTTCTCTTATTGCGCAGGTGTTTACAAAAATAATATCAGCACTATCCATACGCTTAATTGGATAATATCCTTTTGATTGAAGTATGCCCTCAATCATTTCTGAATCAGCTACATTCATCTGACAACCAAAAGTTTCTAGGTAGTATTTACCCATAATATTATAATTTAGTTAGGGAACTCAGAGTTTGGGTGAGCTATGAGATCTGATCTATTTGATATACCCACTGAAAAAATAATCCAATGGGTTTTGAGGGACTCCATTACGATGAACTTCATAATGTAAGTGAGGTCCTGCTGATCTACCTGTATTCCCAGATTTGCCAATAAGATCGCCACGTTTTACTTTTTGACCCCATTTAACATAAAACTTAGATAAATGTGCAAAAATTGTTCTATATCCGTATCCATGGTCTAATTTAATTACTTTTCCAAAACCTCCTTGTCTAGAAGCATATTTAACTACACCATCAGCAGGTGCGTAAACATTTGTACCAGTAGCAACGGTAATATCTTGACCATAATGAAATCGAGGTTTACTTGTGAAGGGGTCGTTTCGATAACCAAAACCTGAATTTATATAACCCCCATTTACAGGTCTAATAGATGGAATTGATTGTAAACGATCGGATTCTTTAATTACTTTATTATAAATATTAGAATAACTGGCAAGTTCTAATTTTACTTTCCTTGTTAGGTTATCAACATTCATTTCTAAATCAATTAATTTGCTTGAAGGATAGGATGATTGGCTTTCTAACTTGACAGGTTTAACAACTTCCATACCTCCAATTCCAAGCTTTCTTACATCCTTATCTATTTGGGGCATATTAGCATAAGTTCTCAAAGCACGATCTTTTTCTTCAATACTAACAACATGTGTAGATAATAAATCCATTTGTTGCTGTAGGTTAGAAAGAGTTAGAGATAATTGACTATAATCCCTTTTTAAACTTTTTAATTTTGCTTGATATAAAATTTTTGTAAGGTAATCTGTTGCAAAAAACAAGCCTGTTCCTGCAATAGATACACAAAGAATAACAACTGTTAGTAATTGTTTTTTAGAAAAGTCCCATTGCCCACCACTTTCGTTATCATAAGATATAAATGTATACCGATGGTCATTAATACGGGACGATTTTTTACTTTTATTAAGCATAACCAATGAAGTTAATAATTGTTAACATAATTCCGAAAGATTTTACATTAAAAACATTAATTATTATAAAATTTTTTAATTGATTATTTTTTGAAGGATTTTTTATTATTTATCAATGAATATATATTTTTAGTAATTGAGAACGTGTTACGTGCCTAAGCCTTTGTAAAGCCCTATCTTTAATTTGACGTACGCGTTCACTTGTTATGTTAAGATCATTACCTATTTCTTGAAGATTCTTTTGTTCTTTTCCTTGGAAACCAAAATAATTAATAATAACAAATTTTTCTCTATCATCTAATGTATCGAGAACAGATAAAATTTCTTTTTCGAGACTATTTTTCATTAAAGTAGCTTCAGGTCTTGGATCTTTTGAAGCTAACAAATGCATTAGAGCTGTATCTGAATCACCGAAAGAATCATCTAAAGAAACTGGTTCTGTAAAGACTTTTTTTAAATCGTCTATCCAGCCTGGAGATGTTTTTGTTATTTCAGCGAGTTCTTCAGCTGAGGGTTCCCGTTCTATATTTTGTTCTAATTCAATAGACTTTCTATACAATTTGCCCATAGACTCTCTTATATGCGCAGGTAGCCTTATTACTCTTCCTGTTTTTTGAATTGCTTGACGAATTCCTTGAGTTATCCACCAAACTGCATAAGAAATAAATCTAAACCCGCGGGACTCATCAAACCGATCTACTGCTTTTATTAATCCTAAATTCCCTTCATTTATTAGGTCTTCAAAAGGAATTCCCTGGCCTTGAAACTTTTTTGCAACAGCAACTACAAAACGTAGATTATGAGTTATAAGTTTATTTATTGCCTCTAGATCACCTTTTTTTGCAAGAACTGCTAACTCTATTTCTACTTCTGAATCTAGAGGTTTATAATTCTTTATTTCATCAAGGTATAGCTCTAGGGAACGTTTATTACCTATCTCAGGTCTATTATTCAATCTGCGCTAACTTTACTAATCTTTTTTAGAATTTTGGTTTTCATCAGAATTAATTTCAGCAGGTACATCTTCTACTTCAATTTGTGAATCTAAATTTGTTTTATCTATTACATTATCGACTTCTACATCAGTAATATTGTATTCTTCCTTTATTTTTTTTATTTCAGCTATTTTTTTATCAATTTTTAATTGAATTTTTTCAATGTTCTCTATAATCTGAAAAAATTCCTGATTACCTGAAAAATTTACCATATTTTCATCTTTTGCATATTTTGTAACCATTCGACCCATGTCCTCATATAATTTTGATAGCTCACGCTGGAATTGATGCTCTTCAATTTTAATTTTACTTACCTTAGTCAATTCTTCAGTTTTTGCAACTGCAATTTTACTAACCTCTTCTGCTTTTTCGACTGCAGCAGAACTCCAATCTTTCATATTTTTTTTTAAGTCATTCCAGAGTTTAGTCATTATTATTACCTCGGTTTATAACATTAGTTTGATTTATCAAGAAAAAGATTTGCAACATAAAAAATTCCAGCGCCAATTACCAAAGATGATAACTCTATATCCATATTACGTAAACGAATGCCCATTACAAAGCCTGAAATTATAATTATCATTGCAAATAATTGAACTCCCCTAAGAAAAGCGTATCGCATATCTATTAACAAGTTTAGTACTTTTAATTATTTTTTTCCAATTCCAATCGTATGATCTTTTCAATATACTTAAAGGATCATCACTATTTTCAAATCTATTTACCCAAAATTTAATGTGTTGATCAGATAAATTTTCAAATAACAACCTATTAGCAAATGAAATTTTTCTCTTAAGGTTCAATTCACGATCAATTATTCTCGATTTATAATTATCACCTAATAATTTATATGCAGCTGAAAGTCCCGAATACATTGCAAACCTCATCCCAAACCCAAATAAATAGTCTTGATATCCACCTGCTTCACCAATATTAATGGGTTTGTTATTTTGCCATACTTTAGGAAGATAAAAACTTCCATGATTAGCAAATTTATTTATTATCTTAAAATTTAAACCAATATTATTAAAATATTCAATGCAGGGATTTAATGGATCATTTTTATTCGAAGTCTTCTTAAATGCTGTTGCAATAGTTCCATAACCATTATTAATAATTAAATATGCATAACCTCTTGGTGCAAATTCTTTACCAAGTAATAAATGAACCTGATTTTTCAAATTGGTTTCAAATTGAGCACCACGAATATATGCTGATGCTCTAAAAGATCCTGATGCATTTATATCCGATCTTAAAATATCATGATTTTGATTAAATAAAAATTCGATATTTAAACTTTTACATATTTCTATTAAATAATTATCAAAAGAATCGCTTGATGTGCCACGATTTACTATATGAAAGAATGGATCTTGAGATTTAACTCGAATAGGCTGTTTACCTTTTACGTGAACAAAAAATTCGAAAATAGGAGTTTTAGGTATACTATTAAAATCTATGCCACATTCAGCAACTGAATCAGGTAATCCTTTAGAGAATATCCAATTTTCTAGGCCTTCAAAATCTCCATCTCTTGATCCGCCAATACAATTCTTTTTTTCATAAATAATTACTGATTTACCATTTTTTGCAAGGTTAATTGCAGCTGTCATACCAGCAATTCCAGCACCAACAATTTGGATTTTAGAATTATCTTTTTTTAACAATGAAAAAATAAAATTAATTAATTATTTAACAATTAATTTGTTGAACAGATAAAATTTCTGGTATTTGTATTAATAATTCAATCACAGAAGATGGGACTTCTGAGTCTAACCTTATAACTGCAAATGCTTCATCCATTTTTTCGGAATCACTTAATATATATGCACCAATATTAATTTTATGTTGTCCTAACAATGTTCCAACTTTTCCTATTACACCTGGGACATCTTCGTTATTTACGAATAAAAGGTGACCTGTGGGGTTTATATCCATATCATAGCCAAGAATATTTACCAATCTCAGTTGATTTCCATCAAATACACTCCCATCTAATAATCTTTCCTTATTATCAAATATTACACTTGTACTAATCAAATTAGCATAAGAACCTTCTTCATTATTGGCTCCATATTCAATAACTATACCTCTTTCTTTTGCAAGTAATTCTGCATTAATAAAATTTACCCTGTCTGGTATACGATCATTCAATAGCCCCTTAATGAAAGCCAACATAAATGGTTTAAAATCATCGAATGGTCCTTGAACATTTACTTTCACTTTTTCAATAGCACCTTGGGCTAATTGTCCTTGAATTATACCCATTCGCTCGGAGAGTAATAGATGAGGTTGTATTTGTTTTAAAATATTCATATCAGTGATTGGAATATTTAATGCACTAGAAAGCTTATTATTGATTAAGTAATCTCTAACTAATTCACAAATTGTTACTGAAACACCTTCTTTAGCTTCTTTGGTCGATGCACCAAGATGAGGGGTTATAAGAATATTATCAATATTAATAAATGGGTGATCTTTTTCAATTGGTTCATTGACAAAAACATCTACTGCAGCACCTGCAATTATTCCTTCTTTAACCGCAAAAGCAAGATCTTGCTCATTAATAATTCCACCACGAGCTACATTTATTATCATAGATGTAGATTTCATCAATTTAATTCTTTCTAAATCAAATAGGTTATTAGTAGAATCAAGCTTAGGCACATGAACTGAAATAAAATCAGATTCTTTAGTCAGAGTATCCAAGTCAGTTAATCTAACATCATCTGAGCTAAAAATATTATCAGTTATATATGGGTCACAGCCAATCACTCGCATACCAAATGATAAACATCTTGTCATCACTTCCCTACCAATTTTACCAAGCCCAACTATACCAATCGTTTTATTCCTAAGCTCAGTTCCAACAAGATTATTGCGATCCCATTTTCCAGAATTAAGTCTTTGGTTAGCAATAGATATATTTCTAGCCAGTGATAGCATAATACCAATTGTATGTTCAGCTGCAGATACAGTATTTACATCTGGTGTATTCATTACAATAATTCCTTTTTGAGTTGCTGCTGGTAAATCAATATTATCCACTCCAACACCCGCGCGTCCAATTACTTGTAATTTTTTTGCTGCATGTATTAAATCTTTATCAATTATAGTTCCACTTCTAATTATCCATCCATCAATTTCTGGAACTATTTTTAATAAATCTTGTTTATTAGCGTTCGAATCAACAACAACTTTGATTTTAGCATTTTCTAAAACTGAAATACCAGCATCTGATAGAGGATCTGTAACAAGAATTTGTATCATTTTATCTTTCATTTTGTCGAATCAAATTTAGTGCTGATCCTGCTCGAAACCACTCTATCTGTGAATTATTATATGTATGATTACATTTAATAATATCTATAGTTGAGTCAGCATGATGAACTTCTAAACTAATAGATTTTTCAGGTTTTATATCATCTAGATCAAGGGACGTAAAAAGATCGTCTTCTAAAATTTTATCATAATCAGAAGGATCATTAAATGTAAGAGCCAACATTCCTTGTTTTTTGAGATTAGTTTCATGAATTCTTGCAAATGATTTTACTAAGATTATAATTACCCCTAAATGCCTTGGCTCCATAGCCGCGTGTTCTCTAGATGAACCTTCTCCATAATTCTCATCACCTATCACAATAGATAAAGTATTGTTACTTTTATAATATCTTTGAACTTCTGGAACTGGGCCATAATCCCCAGTTAATTGATTCTTTACTAAGTTAGACTTATTATTAAAATAATTAATTGCCCCAGTTAGCATATTATCAGAAATATTATCTAAATGACCTCTATACTTTAACCATGGACCCGCCATAGATATATGATCAGTAGTACATTTTCCTTTTGCTTTAATTAATAATCTTAAATTGCTCAGGTTATTACCATCCCATTTTGAAAAGGGATTAAGTAATTGTAATCTTTTTGAATTTGGATCAACGATGACTTTGACCTTAGCACCATTTTTATCAGGTTCTTTATAACCGAGGTTATCAACCTCAAATCCATTATCAGGTAAATCTAAACCAATAGGAGGCTCTAGCATTACTTCTTCATGATTGTCATTTATCAAAGTGTCTTTCATTGGATTGAAAGATAAATCTCCCGATATAGCAAGAGCAGTAACAAGCTCCGGTGACCCTACAAAAGCAAATGTATTTGGATTGCCATCATTTCGTTTAGCAAAATTTCTATTAAATGATGTGACAATAGTATTTTTCTTATCTGGATCATCTGAATGCCTTGCCCATTGCCCAATACATGGACCACAAGCATTTGCAAGAACAACTCCTCCAATTTTTTCAAACACTCCAAGAAATCCATCTCTATCTACAGTAAATCGCACCTGCTCACTTCCAGGAGTTATTGTAAAATCACTTTTAATA
>CEVQ01053082.1_pt1 | contig 13381 bp, 16 predicted proteins | sample 356551 | NCBI WGS metagenome assembly CEVQ01 (sample SAMEA2623756, study PRJEB7988) | marine metagenome | biome: marine biome (ENVO:00000447); feature: mesopelagic zone (ENVO:00000213); material: "saline water (ENVO:00002010), including plankton (ENVO:xxxxxxxx)" | depth 250 m | reverse complement strand
AATAGTAAGTGCAAGAAAGAATGAGAGAAAGGAAGATGACGGACTTAATAATGTAAGTGAATAACGATTGTGGATATTGGTGATATGATCTTGTTGTTCAGACATGAAGATCAGGGTAAGAATAATTTATCAATTGCCCAAGAAGCAATAATCAAACTGATTGGAACAACAACCACTATTTTTGGAGAAACTTTGACACCTTTTGTCTCATCCTCAAAGAATCTTAGGAGACCTGCGCTAGATGCAGGCAATGGATTGCTTTTATTTTTATCAGCCAATGAGTCGACAGAAGAAATTTACCATAAAAACTTTTTGACTAGTTTTTCATCTTTTTGATTATTTCCACTAGTGAATTTATCGATCTCAGTAATGATTCCTGTTTTTCATGATTTGCCTCTTCCGACAGTTCTTCTGTTAATTTTGATAGTTTTTTCTCTAATTTCATCAACGGACTGGATTCATTTTTTGAGTCTTCTTTGTCTTCGGGGGACTCTGATCTTTTTTCAGGTTGTTTACCACAACTCACACATAGCGCATTACCATTTTTCATAACACGGACACCTTTACAATAGGGACATGGTTCACTCAACAGTGTAGCACCACCCAACAGCATATCAACAGCTCTCTTGGTTAGTTCATCAGGCATAATCATACATCTTGTATATGTAGAAAATCGTCATTATTATTTCATTAAGGCTTAATAGTATGTGGACACAAATGATTTCAAACTAATGGCAGTAATTTGTAGTACATGTGGTCTTCCTGATGATTTGTGCGCCTGTGGTGATTTAGATAAGGATTCAAATCATATTATCATTAGATTAGAAACTCGACGTTTTAAAAAGAAAGGAACAATGATTGATGGCCTTGATCCAAAAATTAACAATCTGGAAAACATAGCAAAGGAATTGAAAAGCAAGTATGCATGTGGAGGAACTGCCAAAGAAGGTTATATTTTCTTACAAGGAGATCACCGTGATTCAATAAAGGATACTTTAGTCAATCTTGGTTTTGACGAAGATAAGATAGAACTTCATTAGAATTATCGTGTCTAACCTAAATCGAATCCTGCATGGGATTAGGATACCATTATCAGCACTAACTTCAGTAATTTTTGGAATGATGATTTTGTCATTTCCACTAGGAACTTATGCTGTTTTTAATTCTGATATAGGAGATGATATAGACTATAGTTTTCCTCTAGACAGATTAGACGTGTTTGTAGCAGGTATTAATTTGGGAATTCCAATTGAGTTTGAAATTGGAGACATGTTCATAATATTTTGGAGCATATTTCTCATACTTTTTGTTATCACATTTCTCGGCCCCAAGAATAATTTCTTTAAATCTATAACACAACTTTTAACACAAGAGAAAACAGAATTAGGCAATAATTATCTCATTAACATCATAAAATGGTTTTCAATCATAGTTGTGATATCTGGTGTAATTAATTTCATTCAAGAGAGTTTTGGTGTGAGTACACTTCCTCCAGAATTTACTAATGACTTAACATTGTTTTTGGCAATTACAATTTCACCTATTACAGAGGAGATTGGTTTTCGTGTAATGCTTATCGGCATTCCACTTTTTTTGATATTTGCACATAAATCATCCATTAGATTCTTCTTCGGTGCACTTTGGCACCCATACAAGAATCTTCATATAATGAAACATAGACGCGCAATAGGTATAATTATTACAGTTGGGATTTTTTTCGGTCTAGCACATATCATTACAGGTGAACCGTGGAGTGAAGGAAAATTTGCGCAAGCAGCAATAAGTGGAATTATTATCGGATGGGTCTACTATAGATACGGACTCATATCTGCAATACTTGTCCACTGGTCGACAAATTATTTCATATATTCATACATATTCTTTATTTCAGACCTGAATCAGATTTCACTTCAGGGTGCAGTTAGTCATTCTATGATTGGAACACTTGAAGTAATTCTTGTATTGACCGGGATAATTTCTATAGCCATGATTCTGATAAATTATTTTAATAAAAAGAATCAAAGAGAACTTAGTGCCTGAGTCTAATCACTGAAAATCTCTCTCATTTTATTGCAAAACATTGGTTTTGTATTCTGCTTGATTACATAATTTACATCAGAAGCGCTATCCACGTCAATCATAATTCTATGAATTAGTCCTAGCGAGTATTTTATTTTAGCCGCTTTAAGTGGTTCAAATTGGAATCGATAACTTCCTTCATCATATCGTGTTTTTAAGCCAGATTTTGGTTTTCTTACTAATGCATTTGTGCCATCAAGATGTCTTGAGGGTATGATTATCGCATTTTTTGTATTTTGGTAAAAACTGAGTAGATTATTCAGATCTTCAGCAAAGATTAGAGGAATATCCTGCGGTAATACAACCGAACATTCACAGTCGTTTTCTATTAGATATTTGCTTGCTAAGGCGACTGCATCATTTACTCCGGATTCTTTTTCATCAATGATTTCAACGCAATCAAATTTCTTTCCAATTTTAAATGCGGATTCGTCTTTTGACACCAGTAAAACATCATCTACTAATTTTGTTTCAGAGATGACTTGTAGGATTTCCTTTAACATTGTTTCACACAGTTCCTGCACCTTTGATTCTGGCAAGTTTAACCTTGACTTGGATTTAGAAAAAGATTTGACTGGAATAATTGCTGATGCTTTCAAGTTACCCTTTTACTTGTTTTAAGATAAATGCCGCTAATGCTTCCTCACCTAGTTTATTTTGCATTTTGATCTTTGTATCAAATACCTTGAGATCTAGGCTTTCAATTTTCTTTGCTTGAGCTTTATCTTTAGTGTCAATAACTATTTTTGAACATACGTCTGCATACATTTGTGCAACTCCAAAGGCACTAACTTCAATTCCTGCAGCCTTCATGTAGTCACCGGCTGGTCCACTCACTGCATTATCACCGATAATAGGACTTATTGCTACTACTTTTCTTTTATTTTTGCTAAGCTCCTTTCTAATACCTTTGATGTTTATCATTGGTCCAATACTTGTTAGAGGATTTCCGGGTGCGATGACTACTAGCTCTGAATCTTGTATTGCATTGATTGCAGATGGAAGTGGTCTTGCCTTATCAGCACCAATATACTGAATTCCTTCAATTGGTCCTTTACCTCTGTGCTTTACCCAAAATTCTTGCAAGTGAAGTTCTTCACCGTTTGACGTAATTCGCGTTTCTAGAGTATTATCAGTAATAGGTAAAACTTTGGTCTCAATTGCAAATCTTTTACACATCCACTCTGTGATATCTGAGAGATTTTTTCCATTTTTGAGCATGTTTGTTCTAATCAGGTGTGTAGCAGCATCTCTATCTCCAATTCTAAACCAACTTTCTTCACCAAGAATTTCCATCTGTCTTAGAAATCCGAAAGTGTCTTTCTTGACACCCCAGCCTCTTTCATAATCTAACAGGTCTGCGAGACCGTAAACAATTGTGTCAATATCTGGACATATGTATAGTCCGTATAGCCAATAATTGTCTCCGACATTACTTATCACTGTGACATCATTTGTCTGTGACGTGATTCCTCTGACAAGTTTTACAGATCCTGTTCCACCAGCTAAAATCGTTATCATAACTATTAATCAGATTGCTCCAAACATTGACTACATATTACTTTTTCAAATTCTGCCTGAGGGAAGAAAATATACGAATTTCTGAAACGTTATTATAGTATAATACAAAAAATCGTACGTGTCTCGCGTACTAGTTTTAACAATTACTTTAAGTGCAATCATGTTTTGTGGTCTTATCACACCAGTTGATGCGGCACAAATGACATTTAGGACATTTTCAGAATCAGGAGTTAGCGAAGAGGCAGAAATTAAATTCCAAAGATCGGTGATTATAAACTATGATGACGGTGGACAACTGGCTGACCAGCTTAGAGGTCTAAAAATCTCTAAAACATTTTCAGTTGATTCAAGTGATCCAGGTGTAAACGAACTTCGTGATAGAATGAACTATTTCTTAAAAAACACTGCAAACAGTGATGCCGTTATCACTAACGTAGACATTGATTATGACACAACACTCACTGGTCGTGGACTAAACACATCCATTGACTACAAAGTTATTGTCACATTACATGTCACCAATCACATAATTCGAGACTATTCAGGAGGTAGTGCAGGGTTAATTGATATGGATTGGAGGGGTGTCGTTGTTGATGGACCTGTTGAGATTAATGTGAAAGGAATTGTTAATGAAATCAATCTTCCAATTTCATTTATTGCTGAAGCTTCACCAGCTCTGTATTCTGCAATTCAAGGATCAGATGCTGAAGCAATTCTAAACACACCACTTATTGATGCTAGTGGAATCAAGGCACAGCCACTAGGTAACTGGCACTTTTTGTTTGATCCAACAGGAATCAATGTAGACGCTTCACAATTTGGAATGTCTGAGGAGCTTGCAGGATTAGTCTGGTCCTCATATACGATGGGCGAAAGCAGTTTGAGGGAAGGAATTCAAACTGAGAAGGAGAAATCGGCAACATTTACGACTGACAGAACTTATGATCTTAGAACTATCGAGTCTGCAGATGCAGCAAACGTTTTCGTTGCAGGTTTTGCAAACGTTGACGTCTTACAAAACCAGGAAGTTTTTGGTTTTAGCCCAACAGCACCAGAAGGATTTGCAACAACATCAACTGGTGGATTCCCAATGATGATCATCTATGGAATGGCCGGAATGGCAGGAGTTGCAGGAGTTGCAGTATTCATTATAAGTGAAAAGAAACGCAAAAAAGAAATCGCACAAGGAGGTATTCAGACAGGAATTGATCCTTCACGACTTAGAGCTGCAGGAACAAGTGCAGGTGCTGGCGGTTACCAAACTAACAGAGGCGAATCATATCTTGCTGGTGAGGAATACACACAGCACAGAAGTGTTTATGATAATCCTCAAGTTGAAGAGAAATCTGCACCAGCAGAAGAGAAAAAAGAATCATCTAGAGGCTCCATGCCAAAAGGCTGGAAGCCAGAATAATAGTGTGTGCTGGCCGTAACCCTCTTTCTGTTTTACACATTATTCCGCTTTGCAGCCTACCTGAACCAGATGCAGAATTCTATAGTTCTGTTTGGCTTTGCTCCTTGTGGGTCAGATCTTTCATTCCTTCTTTGGAAACCTCAGATTGTGTCATCATCGTACGCTCCAAGTTGGATTTTTTCTGCGCTGTTGCCAGCCATCTCTGACTGTCTATCACCAGACCACAATTTCTGCATGGAGAGAGGAGTTTCCTCTGCCGTAGCAGCATTCGTCCACCAGCTCACACTTGTGAAAAACAAATATTTTTTTAATTATTTCAATCTACCTATTCAGCCTAGTTTTGCATCAAAGAATCTTTCATCATACCTTCCTTTTTTGGCCTTTACTCTAGATGAATAGAAAATCTGCAAGATGGTCATATACAACCTGTAGATTACCTTGATTTCTCTTAGTCTTGGCAAAATTAGACTGAAAAATGAGCGTGCATGGATTCCTGAGAATCTATGGTTACGGATAATTATGACTGACTTGCTGGTGCTGTCCACAATCTGCAGAGTTTTTGGACTAAACGCAGATTCTGATTGATCACCAGCACCAAGTATCAGCAGAGCAGAATCATCTTTCTTGAAATTCTTTAATAATTCCTGAATTATGTTTCCACTCGAGTAGACTTTTTCAAATTGTATTTTTTCCAATCCTATATCAAACATTTTTTCATTAATTCTATTTATAATTTGTAATTCGTCATCTGGTTCTTCTACAACACCTCTAACGGTTCGAATTTTAGAATTGTTTGTAATGCTTAATGCATGTCCTACTTCTAATCCAAGATCACTGTGTCTACCTTTGTCATAAGAAACAATCATTTGTGAAAGGTCATCTTCGAAGTTCTTTCTTAATCTTAAACCAAGTATGTCACAGGTAGTTAGTGAAAGAAGTTTCCTGTTGTTTCTAAGGAACGAAAAATCAACTAGCATAGTATTGATGTCCTGCTCTTCTGCAGTCGATAATATTGCCTCAGTAGGATCATGAGCCAATCTAACAAGGTATCTGTTTCTCAACGAACCTGGAATAGATTTCTTAAACTCTTCGATTGCTTTTAACCCATTATCACCGAATCCATGCGTCAGGGATAGTGGTGTTTGTCGTGGAATGTTTACAATGTTCAAAATAGTAATCTCTGCATTTCTTTGTTCTGCAATTGATTTAGCAATTTTATAGAATTTTGTAGCCGTTCGTTTATTGAAAACCACTAAAATTCGATGCTCTTTTCGCAATTTCGGACCTTGTGTAAAGACTAGTGGTGCATTATGCTCGATTTCTTTTTTTGATGTATAAAATCTGTATATTACGAATCCAATTATTATCCAGATTCCCGCAATAACCCAACTTTCTGGATGAACAAACAAAAGATAGATTGAGAGTCCCATCGCAGTTATAATTCCAATTATAGGTACTGCAGGGAAAAATGGAGTCTTGAATCCATACTCAACGGTTTTTGAATATAGTCGACGAATGGTAATTGAAGCAAGATTAACCTGAGTAAATAAGAAAAGAAACATTATGCTTGCAGCCAGCGCAATCGCTGTCAGATCAAGTGATAATGCTAGAATCATCATGATTAAGCCTGAGATTAAAGTCGCAACAAAAGGGGTTCGATACTTTTTGTGTATTTTGCTGAATGCATGTGGGAGATTATACTGTGTTCCCATCGCAAAAGATACTCTACTAGCGGCAAATGTTGTGGCGTTAAGTGCAGAGAGCGTTGATACCATACCTCCAGCTAAAACTATTAGTGCACCAAATGGCAAGAATTGCTCTGCAGATTTTATTATCCCAAGCTCACCATAACTTCCAATAAAATCCCAAGCTGGCATTCCAATTTGTTCTGGATTAAGACCTCCAAGGAAGACAAACGTGAACACAACATATAGTGTAACTACAATGGCGAGTGACAATAGAATCGCACGTGGAATGTTTCTTTTTGGATTCTTAATCTCATCACCAGCCTGTGAAATTATCTCATAGCCCTCAAATGCAATAAACGTTAATCCCATCGCAAGTGCAATACCGGTAATTCCCAGAGGAGCAAAATCAGTGAAATTTTCTGACCAGTTTGGATTTGCAAATGCCATTGCAAGAACTGCCGCAACAACAAGTATGCCAATTATACCAAGCTGTGTAAACGTAATTGCATTTCCAACTTTACCAGTGTCTGATGAACCTCTAATGTTAACAAGTGTAAAAATAATAATTGCTATAGCCGCAAAAAGTTTGTCTACTGGAAGTCCAGAGTTTTCTCCAATAACACCTGATGATTTTAGCAGGTGACCAAAGAATGATCCAAACGCAACTGCATAAAGACTTCCTGCAATTGTATGACCAAACCATGCCATCCATCCACTTATGTATGCATTTGGTCTTGGCAGTCCTTGTTTAACCCATCTGTATCCTCCACCAGTTGCAGGAAATGCAGAGCCTAACTCTGCATACGTCAAGGCAGTGAATACTGTAATAACACCGTTCAGCAGGAATGCAATCATCAATGCAGGTCCGGCCTCTGCCATTCCTGGCCCTACTAGAACAAATATTGCACCACCAATCATTGATGCCACACCAATCATTACAGAGTCTTTTAGTGAGAGGCTACGCACTAGCCCTGAACCAGATTTTTCCGCTTCCATGTCAGTCCCGACTGAAATATGCTAGATTATTAACGTATAGTACATGCTAGATGTGAATTGATTGGTAAATTAGGTTCCTTTTACTATGCTGAATAACTGTCTCACAGCAAGCTTTGGATGATGTGTTGCCAGACGGACGATCTTTGATATGCCAAAATCAGCCCGAATAAAGTCTAAAAACTCGTCTGCAGAAAGCTCACTGATTACATCTAATTCTTTATCCCACTGCTCATCCGATAATCCAATCCATCTGTTTTGCACTTTTAATGCAGAATTAATCTTAGATTCTATTGCCTTCTTCCAATCTGTTTCATATGCCTTTAGCGCATTTTCCGTTGTATCATTATTTTTGATAGCGCTAGATGCAACACGTCCTGCAACTCTTCCAAATCTTATTGCATATCTAATACCTTCAAGTACAAGCGGGTTTGCCTGACCAGCAGAGTCACCTACCAGAATTAAATTATCATACACTGTTTTTCTTGACAACCCATCGTTTGGTATTAACCCATAATGGAATTCAATCTTGTTTATCTTACCCAAGTCCTTAATTGGGCCTTCCTTGTTTGCCATCAATTCGTTTAATCGTTCAGTAGGATCAACATCAGATTCTGGCTTACCTATTCCCACACCAATTCTAACTATATCACCACCAACTGGAAAGATCCATGCATATCCTGCGGGTGAATATTTTTGTCCTACCATCAGCCACCATGTTTTATCGTCAACGTTTTCAGCTCTTACCTCATATTCTGCACCAGCACCAAATTTTTCCCACTGTGTTACTAGACCAAGCATCTTTCCAACAACTGATTGAAAGCCACTACAGTCGATTACAACTTTCGCATTGAATTTAATTTCTCGATTCCCTGATTTTGCAATAACACCAATGGGAATTTTGTGTTCATCAGTTACGATGTCTGTTACAGTTGTATCGACAAACAGATTAGCACCATTATCCTGTGCCTGTGTTGCCAAATGCCGATATGTTTTTCTAACATCCAGCACAGCGGCCTTTGCTACATCACCAGATATGGTTACAGTATTTTTAGGAGAGCAGAATGAGTAATTCTTAATCGGATTATAGCAATCCTCTGGTATTCCAAAATTTTGAGCATCTTTAATCCATGTAACGCCGCTGGTCCTTACAGTCTCTGCCACAGATTTCTCCTTTTCCAGCAAGGCTACACTTGTGCCATTCTTTGCCGCCTCATATGCCGCAGAAGAGCCTGCAGGTCCAGCACCAACAATTACAATATCAAAATCAATCTCTTCCAACAGAACAAATCAGTATTGTGAATATTATAATCTAACACTTAGAGTACGAGCTTTTTAAACTCGTTATTTTTTTGTATGTCTGCAAAGTCGATATCAAACTTTGCCTTTGCCTTAAACGAAAAATCCATCTTTATCACATCACCTAAAATTTGCAATCCTTCACCTATTCTTTCTAATCTCACAAGAGATGATGCCTTGTTATAAAGTGCGATTGTGCTTTTGGGATCTATTTTCAAAACCATATCATAGCATTTGATTGCTGTCTCATACTCTTGGATGTAATGGTATGCTAATCCTTTGTTTACAAGTGCAAGTACATTCGCATTATCTTGCTGTAATACTGTGTCGTAGCATTCTATTGCCTGTCCGTACCTTCCAATCTTTCCTAGGATGTTTCCCTTTTTTATTAGTGCATCAATATGGTATGGATCTTTCAACAGGACTTTCTCAAACGATAACATTGCTTCTTTTGGATTTCCAAGATTCAGGTCACGCTGCCCCTGTTTTAACAAATCCTCAACTGATTCCATATTTCTTGTTAAAAACCAAATCTAATGAATTTTGTTTTCTGATAGTTTATCACATGCATTTATCTAATTGTCATCTGAATCTGAATTATGGCTGAGATGGATGTGATGGCGCTATCGGTATGGTGTGGAATCACAGCCGTCGTTATGGTTGTTACAGGATTTGCTTATCGTGGGTATATGAGGAAAAAGAATGCGACGACTACATCTTGAAAAAAAGGGAATTAGAGGACTAGCCATTGCAGAGAGCTTTAGGCAGGACTCGGAAAAGTCAGTCCTAGCGGGAGTTATTGTATCAAATGATCTTGTTGTAGATGGATTTGTTTTAGGTAATGCAACAATCAAGGGAGACGACGCAACGGATGAAATCATTTCAATGTATCAGAAACTAGATCGTAATGACATCTGTTACCTGATGACCTCTGGCATTGTCATCTCACTTTACAATATGGTAGACGTCAAAAAAATTTATGACACAATCGGCATTCCTACAATCGGTGTCACATATAGTGACTCAGGAAGTCTAGATGATGCAATCAAAAGCCACTTTCCAGATGACTATGAGAAAAAATTAATCCAGTACAAAGAACTTGGAGACAGAGAAAAAGTTTTACTCAAATCAGGCAATGATCTTTTTGTAAGATACGAAGGATGTACATTAACAGAATGTACTCAACTTTTAGATAGAATTACTCCATCCGGTCCTACGCCTGAACCACTTAGAATCGCACACCTTCTTGCTAAAGCGGTTCTAATCAGTTAATTTTCTTCAGGTATGCAAGTATTCCAGTATAGTCAATGTCTGAAAACCCAGCCTCGATTGCGTTCTGGTAGACTTCATCCGCACGTTCTGCCATGGGCAAATTTGCACCAAATGACTTTGCCGCATCATTGATTGTGTCAAGATCCTTCTTCAAATTTTCCAGTGTAAAAGTTGGACTGTAACTATCCTGAATCATCTTGTAAGCTTTCTTCTCGCTCATACCAGTCTTAAAGTAAGTCGAGTTCAAAATTTTGAGAAAAACTTCGGGATCAAATCCTGCCTTTCTTGTAAGTGTGATTCCCTCAGAAAGTGACAGTGCAAGCATTGCAATCTGCAGATTCATTGCAAGTTTTATAGAGTGTGCAGTTCCAACACCTCCTAAAAAATAAGTCTGGTGTGCAATAGTATCAAACGTGTTCTTGAATTTTTCAAAGATGTCTTTTTTTCCAGATATCATCATCACAAGCTTACCATCAATTGCAACATTTGGTCCTCCCATCACAGGAATCTCTAGAAATTCTACTTCTGAAGATGTAAATTTTTCTGAAATATCTTTTGCAGAGTTTGGATTAATCGTACTCATATCAGCAACAACCAAACCATCATGTTTTCCTGAAATTATTCCGTTTTCTCCAAACGCAACTTGATTTACAGCTTCTCCATCCCTTACCACAGTAATGACCAGTTCTGATTTTTCTGCTACCTCTTTTGGTGAATTAGCTAGAGTCGCTCCTGCTTGAACAAGTTTTTGAGTCTTTTCCTTTGTACGATTAAAGACTGTCACATTATAATTTGAATTTAAAAGATGTAATCCTACTGCCTCTCCAAGCATACCAGTACCGATTATCCCAACTTTGGTCATTTTCTTTCCTCATCTACAAGCTTCCAATTACTGTTACCAAATCTTTCGGCAGTAAATTGCAAGTGACCTATCACTCTATCACCTTTTCTAACCATTGCAAAATCAGATTTTTTTGTGCTATAGATTTTTTCTTTTGCCTTATACCCACCCTCAATAATTTTCACCTTGAACCGTTTACTTGCTTTAGTGATTAGACTTCTTGCAGCCTTGACATCTCCCATCCAGGAAAACATCTCAAACGAGCCAAAATTTTCGGTTGTAAGTGTATAACCGTAAAGTCTGGCTTCAAATTTCACATTTCTTTTCTTTGCTTCATCATTCATCCAATTTATCACAATCTCTGCAGAGCCTTCCTCTGCTCCAAAAGTTTCTGATTCGTTCATGTTACTGGCTTTTTTTCATATTGTAAAAACTTAGCCAAAAAAATGCGGTAAAGAAGTGGATTGAAATATGGAGATTTGACTGAAAAATTAAGAATGAAGCCGTTATTTCAGCTTAGCACAAGAAAATACGAGGAGGAGATCATTATTGTGCAAAAAGCAATGGAAGAACTTGAAATAAAATGTAATGTGAAGAACGGGTTCCTACTAAAGGAGGCATCAGGAATGGCTGGCTGGACATTTTTTAATCTGGAGTTAAGCACGGAGATGCTTTCTGTAATAGAGACTTCTGGCATGATGATCAACGCACAGGGTTTTGGATTCAATGAACAGTTGAAAAACTTTCTAGGACATTATTTGGAGACAAAGGGAAGTAATGTTAGAATCAAGAAGATAGATTACTAGCAAAATGTGCAGTTTTATTTTTTTAAATCTTTAAAAGTCATTCGTCTTTTCTTACCGATGACATACACAACCCAGCCACCAACAATGCATGCAATACATAATGCAGCAACCAATTCGTTCATGATAGATTTTGATTTACGTAGGTTTAGTTAAGAATTTCTTTCTGTAAACTAATGCCATTAGTATGGTTCCAATGAACGGGGTTGTCCAGTACAACCACAAATCTGTAGTCACACCTGATATTATTGCTGGAGATAATGATCTAATTGGGTTCATTGAAGCGCCAGACACTGGGCCAAGGAATAACACGTCTAAACCAATGATTCCTGCAATCATAACTCCACTTAGTTTTGCCATTTTATTGTGCACAACCACGTAAATCACAGCCATAAGTAATGCGGTTGCTAGTATCTCATATCCAACAACTTCTGGCACTGAAAAATTCAGATTTGGTGCGTTAGTGCCAAGTAAAGCATAGTCTCCAAAAACAAACTTCACAAAAAGTGTACCAAGAAACGCGCCAATTGCCTGCGCCGTGAAATAAACAGGAAGTTGTTTTGATTTTGTGTGTCTTGTTATAAAAAATGCAATTGTGACTGCAGGATTAAAGTGTGCCATAGAATATTTACCAAAAGCATTGATCACAATTGCAATTCCAACAAAATGAATTATGGCAATGAAAGCAATTCCATAAGCACCACCCAACATTCCGTCATAAACTATGCAACTTGTGGCCGCAATTAGTAATCCAAACGTTCCCAAAAGTTCAGCTATAAAGATTGTCAGGTTAGAGCTGTTCATTTTCTTTAAAGACTGTCCACCAGCTCCAAAACTCTTGCCTCAATACCATCTCTTATCTTACGTACCTGCTCAATTGATTTTCCCTTTGGATCTTCAATATTCCAGTCATCTATGTCTTCAACAAATAATGCAGGACAAGATTCCTTATCCATGCAACCCATATTTATCACGGTGTCAGACTCTGACATCATTTCACTTGTAAGAGTCTTTGATTTGTTTTGTGAAATGTCTATGTTAACTTCTTTCATAACTTGAACAGCAGTTGGGTTAATCTCAGAAGCTGGTTTTGTACCCGCACTCATTACTTCAAAATTACTAGGACCAAGTTTTCTGAAAAAACCCTCAGCCATCTGACTCCGGCCAGCATTCTCTACGCAAACAAAAAGAATTTTACTCATATGAGAGTTTGAAATTTTTCTTTAATAAATTAAGGATCAATATAGTATCTATTCTCTATCTAGATGTAGTACAATTATGGAAGCATATGCCAGATTTATTAATTCAAAAATCCCATCTAATTATTGAACTTAGAATGTCCGATTACATCCAATACCAATCGACCAATGAACAAATACAGAGTCTTACTGAAAAATCAAAGGAGTTTTCTGAAGCAATACTCGCTGTTGTGGATGAAGTTGAGAATGTCATTGTCGGGCAGGAGAAAATA